>Ga0299906_10000596_pt1 | contig 32905 bp, 26 predicted proteins | sample RVTome_14_FD_200259 | JGI IMG/M metagenome (GOLD analysis project Ga0299906, IMG submission 200259) | Soil microbial communities from uranium-contaminated site in the Upper Colorado River Basin, Wyoming, United States - RVT145D125 (version 2) ...
ATAGCCGGTCCGCGCCCGAGGGCGGGTTTCCGAGGGGCGATCAGAACGTGTAGTCGAGCCCCACCACCGGCGTGACGGTGTCCTGCAGGCCGTTGTCGTTGAGGGCCACCAGCACGCTGCCCACGAGCAGCAGTTGGCCCACCGGGTTGATCTTCACGCCGGCCGACAGGTAGGCCACGTTCAGGTTGCCCGTCTCCACTACGGGCGTCAGCCGCGTCTCGGTCCGGACCGTGGGATCCGTGCGGAAGGTGTGCTGGAAGCTGCGCTCCTCCTCCACGACCCGGTCGGCGTCGATGAGAGTACGCCCGACGAAGTCCGCGGTGAAGGAGACCCGGGAGTGGAGCGCGGCGTCGAACCCGGCGCTGTAGCTGAGCTCGTTCGGCAGATCCCCGATCACCCCCGAGCCCTCGGTGGAGACGGTGTAGCCGGCGCTCAGCCGCGGGGTGAAGCGTCCGCGATCCTTGGAGGCGATGAAGAACAGCTTGCCCTGAGTCGCCCCGGAGCCCAGCAGGTCGTCCTCGTCGCCCGTGGGAAGCCGCACGTCGAGGGCCGCGGCCAGGTTCAGCGAGTCGCTCTTCGCGAAGTTCCACTTGCCCCGGACCACGATGTCGCCGACGCCGCTGGCACTGCCCGTCTCGGGGAAGAGCTGGCTGTCCGCGTCGCCCGCGAAAGCGTGCACCACGAAGGGATCGGGTCCGGTGGCGATGCGCTCCACCGACGTCAGGATGGACGCCGTCATGTCCAGCTCCACGAACGGCACTGCCACGCCTATGTCGAAGGTGTCGGTGACGCCGTAGTTCGCGACGACCACCGTCGTGCGGTTCCGGAGATCGATGGAGAGGTCGGCGCGGATCAGGTCGCCCTCGAACCACACGGCCGTCGGCGTGCCGTCGCCGTTCACGTCGATGTGGGTCAGATAGAGCTGCATGTCGTTCTCGCGGAGATCCTGGCCCTCGAACTTGTTGTACTCCGCCTCCAGGGCCGTCACGCCCATGCTGAAGCGGCCCCTGCCCGCGGTGAGCGCCCGCTCCGCGAAGATGGGCCCGAAGGTCTCGGTGTTGCGCTCGAAGACGCCGATGGTGGGGTCGAACTCGAAGGTGAACCCGGCCGACGACGAGGTCAGGGGGAAGGTCGAGATCTGGGTGGCGATGACCCGGTTGAGCTGCTGCAGCGTGGCGCGAGCCTCGGGCTGCGACACGAAGTGGGCGGAGTGGTTGAAGGGCTCGGGTGCCTGCTGGAGGACCACCGGGTTCTGCTCGGAAAAGAAGCGGAGCAGGAGTCCCGAAAGGCCCCCGGAATCCTGGGCCGAGGCGGGCGCCGCCCAGGACAAGGTCACGATCGGCAAGGCGGCCACGACCCGAAACGTCTTCTTCAGCATCGACATCTCCTCATTTTCTGCTCCCCCGCCCCGACGAGGGTAGAGCGGGCGGCATACGGGAGTCAACACGCGGGGGAGCGCCGCCCGGGGGCTCGGAAGCTCAGCGCTGCTCGGCGCCGGCTCGGACGAAGCGCGTGCGGGCCTTCATGAGCTTCAGCGCGGCCGTCGCGTGTCGCCCCGCCGACTGGTCGGCGGCGGCCGCGGCGAAGAGGTCCTCGCCCTGCTTGAACGCGGGGGCGCTGGTGGCGCCGGCCTGGCGGGCGGCTTCCCGCGCCGTCGTCGCGGCCTGGCGGGCCTCCGCCACCCGCCCCTCGAAGCGCGCCTCGTTCGCCGAGGCGAGGGCCGCCGCCCGCGCGTGGTCCGGGTCGGCCTGGACCAGCTCCCAGAGGGCGCCCGTGGGATCGGACTCGGCCTTGCCCAGGGCGGCCTCGACACGGGTCAGGATGCCCTCGGCCTGCTTGAAGATGGCGTTCGCCTCCTCGTCCTCGGGATCCAGGTTCAGCGCCCGCTCGGCCTGCTGGAGCGCCTGCTGGTACTCTCCCGCCGCCAGCCGCTTGCGGGCGATCTCCACCTGGTTGCCGACGAGGGCCCGGGTGAGGTTGTCGACCGCGGGGGCGCGTCCGGTCTCCGACCCCTCGGACGGGCCGGTCTGCCGGAGCACGACCAGGACCGCCGCCACGAGAGCGACCACGACCAGGCCGGCGGCGACGTACAACGGCCTCCGGGACGGCTGAGGGGCGAGAGATCCGGACCCGGAGCCGGAGCCCGAGCCGCTCCAGACCGACGAGGGCGTGAACGACCCCACCGTGGACCCCGGCCCCGTGGGCTCCGCCCCCGCCGGGGCCCCCAGGGCCTCGGGAGAGGGCAACTGCAGGCCCTCGAGGGGACGAAAGCCGTTGCCCGACTCGATCGCCTGTCGGGCCGTGCGCACGGCCGCCTTGAGCTCTCCGGCGTCCTGGAAGCGGAGGTCCGGGTCCTTGGCCAGACAGCGCTCCACGACCTGGACGAGGACGACGGGAAGGTCCCTCACCTTCTCCCGGAGCGAGACCGGCGCCTCCTGCATGACCTTGAACAGCACCGCGTGCATCGAGTCAGCGTCGAAGGGCTTGCGCCCGCACAGCAGCTCGTAGAAGCAGCAGCCGATGGAGAACACGTCGGAGCGGGTGTCGGCCTTCTCGCCCCGGACCTGCTCGGGCGCCATGTAGTTCGGCGTGCCCATCACCATCCCGGTGCGGGTCATCTCGGACCCCGAGAGGCGCGCGAGGCCGAAATCCATGATCTTGATCTGCCCGTCCGGTTGAACGTGGATGTTGGCGGGCTTGAGATCGCGGTGGACGATGTTCTGGGAGTGGGCCAGCTCCAGGCCGTCGCAGATCTGCTCCATCACGGCGATCTTCTGCTCCAGGGTGCGGATCACCCGGCGTCGGATCGCCTGCTTCAGGTCGCTCCCGTGGAGCAGCTCCATAGCCATGTACATGAGCTCGTCCTGCTGGCCGAACTCGTACACGGTGATGATGTTGGGGTGGCTCAGCTGCGCCGCCGACTGCGCCTCCCGCTCGAAGCGCTTGCGCAGGCTGCTGTCGGGAGCCACGTCGGTGGAGATCGTCTTGATCGCCACGTCGCGGTTCAGGACGGGGTCGTGAGCCTTGAACACCTCGCCCATCGCCCCGCGGCCGATCTTCTCGACGATCTTGTACTTCCCGATCTTCTCGAGCATCAGAAGGGCGGCGTTCCTCCCCCGCGACGGATGATAGCGCAGTTTAGGGGCTCGAGGAGGACCGGCTCCGCGGTTCGGCTTTCCGGAACGGCAGCGGTTCGAATCGCGGAATCGCGACCCCTGGGGCTGCGCCGGGCTGCTGCCGGAATCCCGGCAACTCGTTGCCACCGCACGCCCGACGCGCAGACGATGGGGATGGAACCGGTCTTGCTTCTGGCGTGGACCGGGAGGCAGCAACCGCTCACGCAGGGAGGAGCCTCGGATGGCAACACAGACGATCGATCCGGCAGCGGGCCCGAAGCCCGGAGGACGTCGGCACCTGGCGGGAGCTCGCGTTCTCGTCGTCGACGACAGCCCTTCGGTCCTGGCCTTCGCATCGGCGGCGCTGAAGGCAGCGGGCTCCGAGGTCCGGACCTCGGCCGAGATCTGGATCGCCTCTTCGATCCGCGAGTTCGCCCCGGACGTGGTGCTGATCGACGTGAACCTCTCCGGGGGCTGCTCGGGACCGGCCGTGGTCCGCGCGCTGAAGCGCCATGCCGTGGGCAGGGCGGTCCGCTTCGTGCTCTACTCCACGACGCCGGCCGACCGGCTGTCCGAGCTCGCGCTCGAGTGCGGCGCGGACGCCTCCCTCCACAAGGACGGGGATCCGGGGGCCCTGGTGCGGTCGATCGGGGCGGTCCTGGGCGACTGACCGGCCCGCGGGCCTCCGCGGCCCGGCTGCCGGTCATCCCTCGCCGACCCGGCGCGCCAGCGCCCGGATGCGGTCGAATGCCTGGCGCACGTGGGTTTCCTCGGTCCAGGTCTGCCCCACCACGAAGCGCAGCGCGAAGCGGTCCCCCAGGCGGGTGTGGGTGAGGAAGAGCTCACCGCTCGCGTTCAGCGCGTCGAGAAGGCTGCGGCTCGCCTCGTCGCCGGCGACGTGCCGGAAGCAGATCAGGTTCAGGGATACCGGCGCGGCGAGCTCCAGCGCCGGCTCCGCGGCGATCCAGCCTGCGAGACTCCTCGCCAGGGCGACGTGGCGGCGCAGGTGGTGGCGCAGCCCGCGGACGCCGTAGTGGCGGATCACCAGCCAGAGCTTGAGGGCCCGGAAGCGCCTCCCCAGCGGCACCTGCCAGTCCCTGTAGTCCACCACGGCCCCGGAGTCCGAGGCGCGGTTCCTCAGGTACTCGGGGAGGATCGTCAGGGCGCCGATCAGGGCGGCCCGGTCGGCGACGAAGAAGCAGCAGCAGTCGAAGTTCGTGAACAGCCACTTGTGGGGGTTGAAGCAGTAGCTGTCCGCCCGCTCGAGACCCGCGTGGATGTGGCGCAGCTCGGGACAGACGGCGGCCGACCCCGCCATCGCCGCGTCGACGTGCAGCCAGGCCCGGTATCGCCCCGCGACCTCGCCGATCGGCCCGAGGGGATCGACGGCCCCCGAAGAGGTGGTCCCCACGGTGGCGGCGACGAAGCACGGAACCAGGCCGGCGGCGCGGTCCCGCTCCATCGCCGACGCCAGCGCCTCGGGGCGCATCGCCCGGCTCTCGTCCACCGGAACGAGCCGGAGCTGCTCGCTGCCGAGGCCCGCGATCCGCACCGCCTTCTCGATGGAGGAATGGGCCTCTCCGGAGGCGTAGGCCGTGAGGCGGCCGTCGCAGCCGCGCCGGTTGCTCTCGAACCGCGTGGCGCGCTCCCGGGCGGCCAGCAGCGCGCACAGGCTCGCGCTCGAGGCTGTGTCCTGGATGACCCCGCCCCCCTCGCCGCCGGAGCGGAATCGCTCCGGCAGGCCGAGCAGCTCCACGACCCAGTCCAGGACGTGGGACTCCAGCTCGGTGCACGCCGGGCTCGTGCTCCAGAGCATCCCCTGCACGCCCAGACCCGCGGCGAGGAGCTCGCCGAGGATCGAGGGCCCCGAGCTGTTGGCCGGGAAGTAGCCGAAGAACCGGGGAGACTGCCAGTGGGTCAGACCCGGCAGGACGATCCGCTCCAGATCCCGCAGCACCGCCTCGAAGGGCTCCCCCTCCTCGGGGGGCGACGCCGGCAGTCCCGCCCGCACCTCCCCCGGTCTCACCTGCGAGAGCACGGGCAGCGAGGCCACCCGGGACTGGTAGTCGGCGATCCAGTCCACGACCTCGTGGCCGCGACGCCTGAACTCCTCCGGCGTCATGTGGTAGCTCTCGGACATCTCTCTGACCTCCGGATGCTTCGGGTGCGGTCGACCTTCGCCGGCCCGAGTTGCCTTACGATAGGTCCAGCCGCCCCGTCGCGAAACACCGACCAGAGCATGAGCCCGGAAAACCCAACCCGCCGACGTACTCCTCCGGCGCTCCTGGCCGCGGGAGTCCTGTCCCTGACCGGCGCGGCCCTCGGCCTCGGGGACGAGGCCCCTGCGGCGCGCACCGTGCTCCGGGTGCCGATCCACGGCACCATCGACCTCGGCCTCGCCCCCTTCGTCAGCCGGGTCGTCGCCGAGGCTTCGGAGTCGGGGGCGGTGGTGCTGCTCGACATCAACACCTTCGGCGGCCGCGTGGACGCGGCGGTGCTGATCCGGGACGCGCTGATCGACGCTCCCGTCCCGACCATCGCCTTCGTCAACCCGCGGGCGATCTCGGCGGGCGCGTTGATCTCCCTCGCCTGCGAGACGATCGCGATGCGACCCGGGGGGACGATCGGGGCCGCTACCCCGGTGACCGGCGGCGGCACCGAGGAGGTCACCGCCGCCGACGAGAAGACGGTCTCCTACATGCGCACCGAGATGCGCTCCACTGCCGAGCGGCGCGGACGCGACCCCGACATCGCGGCGGCGATGGTGGACCGCGACATCGAGGTCGAGGGCATCGTCGAGAAGGGGAAGGTGCTCACCCTCACCACCGAGGAGGCCCTGAGAACCGGGATCGCCGACCGGGAGGCCGCGAGCCTGCAGGCCCTGCTGGAGGAGCTGGGGCTGGGGGGGGCCGAGGTCGCGGACCGCGAGCTCAACTGGTCCGAGCAGCTCGCCCGGGCCGTCTCGCACCCGATCGTCAGCTCGCTGCTGCTGAGCCTGGGCTTCCTCGGCATCATCCTCGAGCTGTACCAGCCCGGCTGGGGGCTGCCGGGGAGCCTGGGCCTGATCGCCCTCGCGACCTTCTTCTTCGGCCATCACGTGGTGCAGCTCGCGGGCCTCGAAGAGATTCTGCTTTTCCTGCTCGGGCTCGGCCTGATCGCCCTCGAGCTGCTCGTGATCCCCGGCTTCGGCGTCGTGGGGTTGCTGGGCGTGGCCATCGTGCTGGGAGCGGTAGTCATGTCCCTGATCGGTCTCGACCTGCGCGTGTCGTGGGAGCTGGGCTTCCTGCAGCGCGCCCTGACCGTCACTTCGAGCGCCGTCGTCATGACGGTCGCGGGAGGGCTCCTCGCGCTCCGCCTGCTCCCGGCGACCGGGGTCTCCCGGCACTTCGTGCTCCGGCGCGATCTGCGCGGAGAGGAGGGCTTCCGCTCCCACGGCTCCGACTCGGAGCGCGAGGTGCCAGCCGGGACCCGGGGCCACGCCCTTTCCGACCTGCGCCCGGCGGGACGGGCCCGCTTCGGGGGGCGCCGGCTGGACGTGGTGTCGGATGGAGGTTACGTGCCTTCCGGGACCGAGGTCGAGGTGGTGGCGTGGCGGGCCGGGACCGCAGTCGTCCGCCCCGTCGACGCCCGGCCCGCGGAGGCTGCTTCGTGAGCGACGGCATCCTGCTGGTCGGCTCCCTGATCGCGGCGGGCTACCTGCTGCTGCTGCTGGAGGCCTTCGTGATCCCGGGCTTCGGCCTCGCGGGCCTCGCCGCCCTCGTGTGCCTCGGGCTCGGCTGCCTGATGGCGTTCCAGCGCTTCGAGACGCTGCCCGCGACGGCGCTCCTGGCCGGCGTCGTCGCCTCGACGACCTGGCTGCTGTGGTGGATACCCCGAACGCGCTTCGGGCGGGACATCATCCACCAGGCATCCCTCGGTGGCGCGCGCTCGGCCGACGAGCGCCGCAAGCCCGGAGAGCTTGGGGTGGCCGAGTCCGACCTGCGGCCCTCGGGAATCGCCCGTTTCGGCGAGCAGCGTGAGAGCGTGGTGACCGACGGCGAGTACGTCCCGCGGGGAGCCGCACTCCGCGTCGTGGAGGTGCGCGGCGCCCGGGTCGTGGTGGAATCGGCGGAAGACCAGTCAGCGGCGACGAGCTGACCTGAGGAGGTGTCCTATGGAGGGTGTTGTCGGCCTGATGGTACTGGTCCTGGCGGTGTTCTTCGTCGTCATGTACTTCGTACCGCTCGGACTCTGGATCGCCGCGATGTCCTCCGGGGCGTACGTGGGCATCCCCACACTGATCGCGATGCGCCTGAGGCGCGTCCCTCCCGCCCCGATCATCAAGTCCCGCATCAGCGCGGTGAAGGCCGGGCTCGCAATCGACCTCGCCGACCTCGAGTCCCACTTCCTGGCCGGCGGAAACGTCGAGCGGGTCGTGAACGCGCTCGTATCTGCCGACAAGGCCAACATCGAGCTCAGCTTCAAGCGGGCGGCCGCCATCGACCTGGCGGGACGCAACGTGCTCGAGGCCGTGCAGATGAGCGTCAATCCCAAGGTCATCACCACGCCGAAGGTCGCGGCCGTGGCCAAGGACGGGATCCAGCTCGTCGCCCTGAGCCGGGTCACCGTGCGGGCCGACATCGACCGCCTGGTGGGAGGCGCCGGTGAGGAGACGATCATCGCCCGGGTGGGCGAAGGCGTCGTGTCGACGATCGGCTCCTCGGCCAGCCACAAGGCCGTGCTGGAGAACCCCGACCTGATCTCGAAGACGGTGCTCGCCAAGGGTCTGGACGCCGGCACGGCCTTCGAGATCCTCTCCATCGACATCGCCGACGTGGACGTCGGGGCGAACATCGGCGCGAAGCTGCAGGCCGAGCAGGCGGAGGCCGACAAGTCGGTGGCCCAGGCCCGGGCCGAGAGCCGCCGCGCCATGGCCGTGGCCCAGGAGCAGGAGATGAAGGCCCGGGTCCACGAGATGCGGGCGAAGGTCGTCGAGGCAGAGGCGCAGATCCCCCTGGCGATGGCCCAGGCGCTCCGGGAGGGCAGGCTCGGGGTGATGGACTACTACAACCTCAAGAACGTCATCGCCGACACCGACATGCGCAGCTCGATCTCGCGAGGCGTTGAGCCGGATGACGACGAGCCGACGGAGGGGTAGCGCCTCCCGGGCGTTCCTGGTCGGCGCGCTGACCCGGCCGCGGACCCTGCTCGACCGTCTGGTGCTGGCGATCGCCCTCGCGCCGCCTCGGGGCCGCCGCGGCGTTCCCGCGCTCCCGCGACGCCGGGGTCCCGCCTGGAGGTCGCGTGGACTTTGAGGACCTCTTCAAGCTGCTGCCGCTGCTGCTCTGGGCACTGAGCCGGGTCATCGGACGGCGTCGCAAGGGCTCCGAGACGTCCGGGGAGACTCCCGCGGCGGAGCGGGCCCCTTCGCCGCAGGACCTCGCGCAGCGCGGGGCGGCCGAGGTCGGTGAGCTGGAGGCGCGGGGGCGCGCCGCCCTCGGCTCACTGGACGAGCCGAGCCGCAGGACCTTCGAGGCCTGGCTCGGCGAGCGGATCGGGAGCCTGGGGGCGCGACGGACCCGGCTCGCGGCCCTGGCTGAGGCCGGTGACGCGGAGCTGGACGAGGTGGTCCGGGTCGGGGCCGAGCTGGACCCGGACCGCACGGCGATCGCCGCCCTCACCGACCTCGCCGCGCGGCGCCGGGCCGCGCCGTCGCTCCAGAGCGTCGCCGACGCTCTGCTGGACCAGCTCTACTCTCCCCTCGAGCCCGTCGTCTCCGAGCGCGCCGCCGGCCCGGCCCGACCCGTGTCCGTGGTGGGGGCCGACGAGCGGCTGCTCCGATCTCCGCTGCGCCCTGCGCTCGTGGCCGTCCCCGCCTCCGTGGGCACCCGTCCCTGGCTCTGGCCACTGCTCGGCGCCGAGCTGGGACGCTACCTGCTCGCGGCGCTGCCCGGCTTCACGGGAGAGATCGAGGAGGCGCTGGAGCTCGACACGGGAGGCGAGGCGCTGCGACCCGACTCGGTTGCCCTCGCGAAACTGCTCTTCGCCGCCTGGAGCGACCAGCTCGTCGCGGATCTGACCGCGACGTCGCTGTTCGGGAGCGCATGGCTCGAGATGATGGTCCGGGAGGCGGGAGCCGACGGGGACGCGCACGCCGCGACCGGCATCGGGCTGGACGGCCGGGGCGGGCTGCTGCCGCGGCCCCCGGACCACGTGCGCGTGCTGCTCGCGGCTCACTGGCTGTCGAGCATGGGTGACGAGTCGGCCGCCCTGGAGTGGAGCCGACGCTGGAACGACGCTCACGGCGATCCCGCGTCGCTCCATTTCCCGGGTTCCCGGGCCCCCGGAGCGATCCCCCTGGAGCCTCTGGCGAGCCACCTGCGGCGCCTCGTCGAGCGCTTCGACAGCCATGCGTTCCGCGCCCTGGGCGGCTCCCGCTTCGCCGGCCTCCCCGGCCTCTCCGACTGGAACTCGCTCTCGGGGCTTGCCCGGCGCGCGGCCAGGGAGCTCGACGCGGGGACGCCGGCGCGGGTTCCCGCCCGGGCGCTCGTGGCGGCGGCGACGAGCGCGGCGATCGCGGCTCCCCATCGCGCCGCCGAGATCCACGCCGCTCTGGCTGACTCCCTGGCGGGCCGCGCGCGCACACCGGTCGCCAGGCCGACGCCACGGGCCGCACCCCCTCGCCGGACGCGGCTCCCGCGGCGCGTGGCCGAGGCCCTGATCCTCTCCGAGCTCGTCGAGCCCAGGGCGCGTTAGTCTGCTTGGGTCAGGAGCGCAGATCCTCCGCTCGGATCGGCCGAACCGAGTCGAGCCCAGCCTCGGGCTCGGAGAAGATCTCGTCGAGGTCGCGCATCACGATCCGCTTGGCGGCGAGGGACATCACCTCCATCCGCCGCTGCGGGCTCAGCTCGTCGAGGCGGACGGCGGTGGCGATCTCGGGAGCCACGAAGAAGCGGTGGCCGCGACGCTCGCGTCCCCGATCGCTACGGCGGACGATCTCGCAACGGATCTCCCACTGAGGTCGGCGCGCCGGCTCCTCAGGGTAGATCTCGACGCGCCAGCCGTGGGCGCTCCACGATCAGGGGCTTCGATCCCATTCTCAGAGTTTTCTGAGCCGGACCCGACCCACGGCGTGATCCCGACCCTTCTCCAGGACGAGCATCGCCCGGTCCCGGGTCGGGAGGATGTTCTCCCTCAGGTTCACCTCGTTGATCTCCGACCAGATCCTCCGAGCCGTGTCCCGGGCCTCGGCGTCGGAGAGGCTCGAGTAGCGGTGGAAGTAGCTCCGGGGATCCCGGAAGGCCGTGTCCCTGAAGGTCAGGAAACGGTCGACGTACCACTCTCCGACGACGTCGATCTCGGCGTCGACGTAGATGGAGAAGTCGAAGAAATCCGAGGCGAACACCCGAGGCTGGCGCGCCGCCGCGGTGTGATGGGTCTGGAGGACGTTCAGCCCCTCCACGATCACGATGTCGGGCTGGTCGATGGTGCTGTGGCGACCGGGAACGATGTCGTAGAGAAGGTGCGAGTAGAACGGAGCCCGGACCCGGGGGCGCCCGGACTTCACCTCGGAGAGGAAGCGGACCAGGGCTCCGCGATCGTAGCTCTCGGGAAAGCCCTTGCGCTTCATCAGCCCACGGGACTCCAGCTCCGCGAGGGGGAGCAGGAAGCCGTCGGTGGAGATCCGGTCCACCCGGGGGTGGTTGGGCCAGCGCTCGAGCAGGGCCTGCAGCACCCGGGCGGTCGTGCTCTTCCCCACCGCGACGCTTCCCGCCAGCCCGATCACGTAGGGCACCTTCGGCTCGGGGTGACTCAGGAAGGTCGCGGTCGCGCCGTACAGGCCCTGTGCAGCCGCCACGTACAGGTTGAGCAGCCGGGACAGGGGCAGGTAGATCTCCACCACCTCGTCCAGGGAGACCGTCTCGATCGTGCCGTGGAGCTCCTCGAGGTCCGCCTCGCTGAGGGAAAGCGGCGTGTCCGCCCGCAGAGCGGCCCACTCGCGCCGCCCGAACTCGAGGTAGAGGCGTGGCGCCGTCATCGAGGCCGCGGAGAGCGCTTTCGACAACCGGCCGAGTGTACAACAGCGCTCACTCCCGGGGCTTGTGCCTCCGGGCGGCTCTGTGGATCGCTCGCCACTTCCTGCGCTGCACCGACTGCGCCTGCTCGTCCTGCCGCAGGCTAGCGTAGCGCTGCTCGGTCCGCAGCTTGTGGTAGCTGTCGAGCCGGTCCGCAGGGAGCTCCCCGTGCTCCACGGCACGCTTCACGGCGCAGCGGGGCTCCCCGGTGTGCGTGCAGTCGCGGAACCCGCACGCCTCGGCGAGCGCCTCCACGTCGGCGAAGCTGCCCAGGCTCTCCCCCCCCGAGAGGCCCACCTCGCGCAGCCCCGGTGTGTCGAGCAGCGCCCCGCCCCCGGGAAGCGCGAGCAGCTCGCGCCGCGTCGTGGTGTGACGTCCCCGGTCGTCGCCCTCGCGCACTGCGCGGGTGAGCTGGCGCTCCTCGCCGAGCAGCCGGTTCACCAGGGTGGACTTCCCGACTCCGGAGGAGCCCACCAGGGCGACCGTCCGCCCCGGCCCGAGGTAGGGAGCCAGCTGCTCGAGGCCGCTCCCGAGCGCGGCGCTGACGATGGCGACGGGAACGGCGAGCGCGACGCGCTCCATCTCCGCCAGGCGGCTCCCCGCGTCCTCGCACAGATCCGCCTTGTTCAGGACGATCACGGGCTCCGAGCCACCGGCCAAGGCCAGCTCCAGGTAGCGCTCCACCCGGCGCGGGCTGAAGTCGCCGTCGAGGCCCGCTACCACGAACAGCGTGTCCACGTTGGCCGCGACGACCTGAGTCTCCGACACGCCCCCGGCCGAGAGCCGGGCGACGAAGCTGCGGCGCTCGAGCCGGCCCCGGATCGTGCATGCGTCTCCGGGCGGAGCCGACAGCGCCACCCAGTCGCCGGCCACGGGCAGATCGCTGGCGGCCTCGGCGAGGTGCCGCACGCGGCCCGCGAGCACCGCCGGACCCTCCCCGTCCGCCGCGGCCACGCGGAACAGGTGGTTGTGGGCGACCGTCACACGTCCAGGGAGCAGTCCCTCCCGTGCGTACGCCTCGAAGCTGGCGGCGTACCCCGGGTCCCAGCCCAGGAGCTCCAGTGTGGTCATCGGGGTCCTCTCGTCGCGAAAGGCGGCCCCTGCTAGGGCGCGCCGGGTCGACCGGGGATCGGCCGGACGCCGGTCAGGCGCAGGCCGATCCGTGAACCGGGGCGAGAATCGGGTCCCCGGCGGCGGAGCGCAGCGAGAGAGACATCGTGAGAATAGGCGACGCGGCACCGGCGATGGGCCGGCGCGGCGTACAGGGAGAATATCACACGGCCCGGGGTCCCGAGGCGGTATCATCTGTCCGCACAGCGACACCAGAGCCGCATGCCCGGGAGGCAGGATGAGGAAGATCGCCGTCGCAACCGCTCTAGCCGCTCTCACCGTGTCGACCCTGGAGGGTCAGAGTCGGCGCCGTGACCGCGAGCGGCCCGAGGCCTCCGCAGGGGGCAACGCCGCGTCGGTCGCGCAGCTCGCCGGGTTCGAGGCGCCGGCTCCCGACGGAGCGCTGTCGTGCCTGTGCAACGAGCTCACGCGGGTCGTCACGGGGCTCAGGGCGTTGACCCGGGCTGCCGATCAGGCCGCGTTCGCCTCGGCCTTCTCTTCGGAGCACCGGACCCTGCAGCAGCAGCGAACCGCCGTCGACGCCGCCCTCGAGACCGCCGAGCGGGAGCTGAGGAACGCCCGGGGCAAGGGCTACCTGGAACAGGAGAAGCTGTGCGGGTCGGCGAACGATCGGATCGGCTCCCACTGGCGCGACTGGCAGCCCTTCCTGGGCGCAAACGGCGTCGACGGCGACTACTTCGACGGGAAGAAGGTCGGCAACCCGGACGTCCCCGACCACGGAGACGAGGCCGCAGACCAGCGCGGCCGCCACTGCCGCCCCGGCCAGTGGTGGGAGGAGGACAGGGCGCTCTGGGCGATCAACGGGCGCGAGGGGATCTGCCGCCAGCAGCACTACCGGATCGAGCAGGTGCTCAAGGGTGAGAAGGGCGACGTGGGCCATCGCTGCTACGAGTACAAGCTGAAGTAGGCCGGCGGTCCGGCGGGTGTCGTCGCCCCTGCGAGCCCGGCCCGGCTTCGACCGCAGCATCGTCGAGGGCCCGCTCGGCGCAGCCGTCTGGAAGATCGCGTGGCCCACGCTCCTGCAGAACGTCGTCTCGGGGCTGCAGGGGATGGTCGACCACGTCATGGTCGGGCACTTCGTCGGCTACCGGGGCAACGCCGCGATCGGGGTGAGCTGGCAGATCTTCCTGGTCGTGGTGGTCTTCGTCGTCTCGCTCTCCTCCGGCATGGGGGTCCTGGTGGCCCGCTTCGCGGGCCGGGGAGACGCCCGGGCGGTCAACCGCGTGGTCTACCAGGGGCTGCTCGCGGGCTTCGGGCTGTTCGCGTGCGTCCTCGCTCCCGCGGGCCTGCTGGCCGCTCCCGCGCTCCTCGACCTGGTCCGGGCGGAGCCCGGGGTGCAGGCCGAGGCCCTCCCCTACCTCCGCATCATGTTCGTGATGAGCATCGGGATGGTCCTCTTCTTCCTCGTCAGCGGCGCGCTCCGCGCCGCCGGGGACGCGCGGACCCCGCTCCGACTCGGCGTCGCCCTGACCGCGCTGAACCTGGTCCTGAACCTGGTGCTGATCCCCGGCCTCGGGCCGATACCCGCCCTGGGCACCGCGGGCGCCGCCCTCGGTACCGTCGGGGCCGCCGCGATCGTCTCCGGGGTCGCCGTCTACGAGCTGTTCCGGGGGAAGCTGCCGATCCAGCTCTCGCGGAGCACGAGCTGGCGCCCCGACGCCGCGGTGGTGCGGGAGCTGCTCCGGTTCGGACTCCCGACCGGCCTGCAGGGGATCGCCATGAACGTGGGCGGCGTGATCCTGATCCGATACGTGGGATCCCTGGAGGACAGCGCGGAGGGCCAGGCCGCCTACGCCGTGGGATACACCCAGCTGTTCTCACTGGTGTCGTGGACCTCGGTGGCGCTCATGGCGGCCGCGGCGGCCGTGGTAGGACAGAGCCTCGGGGCCAGGCGACCCGGGCGCGCCACCCGGGCTCCGCTCCACGCGGCCCGCATCGGGCTCTGGGTCGCCCTGCCGGTGAGCGCGCTGTTCGCCCTCGGCGGGCGGACCCTGCTCGGCTGGTTCGGTATGGAGGACCCCCGGGTGCTCGCCCTGGGAGAGCAGCTGCTCCGCTACCTGGCCGTGTCCGCCCCGTTCCTGACCACCGCCCTCGCCTTCACCGGGGCGCTCCAGGGCACGGGGGACACCCGCAGCCCGATGTACATCTCGATCGTCTCGCAGCTCGCGCTCCCCCTGGGGATCTGCGCGGCCCTCGACGCGTGGCGGGGGCTCGTGGCGGCAGACATCTGGACGGCGATCGTGATCGGCCACGTGGCGCGCTGTGGGCTCTCGGTGGCGCGCTTCCGCCAGGGTCGCTGGCTCTCGATCCGGGTCGGGGACCCCGGGGCCGGATCGTCAGATCAGAAGGAGTAGCCGAGGCTGACGTGCGCCTGGCTCCCCTCACGGCCGCGGGCCAGGTCCAGTCGCAGCAGGACGCCCGAGTCGTCCTTGAGCCGGGCTCCCAGACCCCAGCCGGAGCGCCATCCGGGACCTTCGAGGTCCGCGAGGCCGCCCCAGATCCCGCCCAGGTCGTAGAACGCTGCGAGCTCCAGCCAGGGCGCGAGCCCGAAACGGTACTCTGCGCTCGCGGACAGGATCTCGTCTCCCCGGAACCGCTCGCCGGCGTAGCTCCGCAGTGACCGGCTGCCTCCGAGGGCCTCCTGCATGTGGACCGGAACGCCGTCCGGCGAGGCACTGGCTCGGGAGCCGAGCAGGCGCAGGGCCAGGACGTGGCGCTCCGACCCGAGGGGCTGGAAACGGCGGGCGTCGAGACTAACCCTGTCGAAGCTGTGACGGGTGCCGCTGCCCTGATCGTCGTAGCGATACCACGAGAGCGCAAAGAAGGTCCCCGACCGGGGATCTCCGGGGACGTCCCGGGTGTCGAAAGCCAGCTCGGCCCCGAGCCGGGCGAAGTCCAGCCGCTGCCCGAAGCCGGTGACCCCGGCCCCCCGCAGCTCGTCGGCGGACAGGCCGGGAGACGGGCTCAGCGAGGTCACGCGGGACGTGTACCTTCCGGCCCGGGCCGAGACCGCGAGCCGCTCGCTGAAGGCGTAGCCGACCACGGCGTCGTAGGAGGAGTCCTCCGACCCGAAGCGGACGGTACCGGTGGCCGGCGACGAGAGACGGCTGCTCGCGAGATCCCGGTAGGTGAACTCGAAATAGGCGAAGAACGGGCGCTCCCCCGACTCGCGCCCGCGGAAAGGAGCGAGGTGCTCGAGGCTGTGCTGCCCGGAGCGCAGCCGGAGCGCGCGGGCCGGACCCGGGAGCGTCCCGAAGCGGGCCTGGACCAGCGTATCGCCCCGGAGCGAACGGGCTGCGGAGGCCATGAAGCCGGCGCCGCCCGCGATGCTGGGGCGCCAGAAGTCGACCCCGGGCGCGACGCCGGTGCCGGAGGCGAAGCTGCCCGCCCGGAGGTAGACCCCGTCCGACTTGAGGTCCTCCAAGAGGTCCCGGGGGCTCTCCTCCACCCAGCGCCGGACCTCGTCGGCGAAACGCGGCAGCGGGGTGGCGTCCCCGAACTCCTGGGCCTGGAGCGGAGCGCCCGCGGCGCAGGCCAGGGCTCCCAGGGCCCACCGCGCCGCCGTCCACCCCGCTCTGGTCATGTGACTCCCCTCCCGGAAGGAGGACTCCAGCCTGGATGCCCGAGTCTAGCACTCAGGCCCCCGCCCCGGAGCGACTGCCGTAAGGCTACGCCCGCCGGGGGAAAGCCACCGTGAGCGGGCACACGAAGCTCCCGCAGGGGCCTACCCCCCTCTCTCCCCTGCTCGGTCCCGACAGTCGGGTGCCTCGTCCCGAGAAACCCTTTCGGGAGCGCCCGAAGCCAGCCGGAATGGCGGTAGCGGGCCGGGCGGGACACCGCTCGGTCCGCCAGCCCACAGCCACCGTCGGCAGCGAGCGCACCTGCAGCCTCGCGGGTTTCTCACCCGCCCTGGTCCCGACGACAGTCGGGTGGGCCGCTCCTAAGAAACCCCCTCGAGGAGCACCCGAAGCCGGCCCGGAAGGGCCGGTAAGCGGGCCGGGCGGGAGGACTCCGCGGAGGACCGCAGCCCCGCCTGTGCCGAGCGAGGACCGCACGCGGAGCGCCGCCCGGCCCGCCAGCCCACAGCCACCGTCGGCAGCGAGCGCCTCCCGCCTCGCGGGTTTCTCCCCCGCTCGGTCCCGACAGTCGGGTGGGCCGCTGCTAAACTGCCAGGGTTGCGAGGACGACGTTTCCGACCGATCCTGCTCCTCGCCCCCCTCCCGACGGCTCTGGTGGCGGCCTTGCTCGTGGTGGAGGCATGGAACACCACGGACCTCGCGCGAGGGCGGGCGGCGCTGCTCTGCGCGGACACCGCCGCAGCTCGCCGCAGCTTCGAACGGGCACGCTGGTCGCGGTCGGGATGGAGGCTGGGCCGCACCGGCCTCGCGTTGTGCGATGCGATTCGCGGAACCCGCATCGGCTTCGCGCCCGCCCCCGAGGAGCTCCTGGCCCTCGACGCGCCGCTGGTCCTGCACGAGTACTTCCGGCGAGGCCAGTTCGGCGAGGCCGAGCGGCTGGCAGAGCTGGCCGACGCTCTTCCGGGAGCGGGGCTGTACCGGGCGGCCGCGGAGCTGGAGGGGGGGCGGAGCCGGGACGCGCTGGCCACGCTGGCTACGCTGCCCAGCCTGGCCGGCTCCACGCTCTACGAACGGATCGAGCGGGCGCTCCGCCTCGAGCACGGGGGCCGTCACACGGCGGTGTTCGACAACCGGGGCGTGGCGATCGGAGCCGTCGACACGACCGGGGCCGCGATCCTGGAGCAGAGCGTCGAGGACGGATTGATCCCGCCCGCCCTGCTCCCGCTGCTCGAGCGCACAGCGGGCTGGCCCGGCGTGCGCGTGAGCCTGGACCTGGAGCTGAGCCGGCTCGCCCGGCGCGCTCTGGGTCCGTTCCGGGGCTCGGTGGTGCTCCTGGACATCCACACCGGCGCGGTGCTGGCCGCGGTGAGCGACGACCGCACGCGGGCCGCGGGGGGCAGCCCCGCCCTGGAGCAGATGCGGGAGCCCGCCTCGATCGCGAAGCTGATCACCACCACGGCGGCGCTCCGAGCCGGCCTCGATCCCGACGTCGAGATCCGCCGCCTGCGCTGCCAGGGGTCGCTCCACTATCCGGGGGGTGTGCTGTGGTGCCCGGCGTCGGCGGGAGCCATGCGCGGGCTGTCCCACGCCATGGCCCTGAGCTGCAACACCAGCTTCGCGCACCTGGCCAGTCTCGTGGGCCGGGACCGGCTGTTGGAGGAGTACCGGCGCTACGGATTCGAGATCGGAGAGACGGCGGGCGGCGGGAGGATCCTCCAGCCCAGCGGGGACGCCCGGCAGCTCGCGGACGTCTCCATCGGCCTCGAGGCGACCGCGGTCACGCCGCTCCACGCCGCGCGGCTCGCCGCGGTCTTCGGCAACGGCGGCACGCTGCCGGAGCCGATCCTCCTGACCCATCGCGACGGCCGGCTGGGACTCTCCCCGACGCCGCTCCCGCGCCGTCGCGGAGCGCGCGTCGTCGACAGCGGGTGGATGCCGCGGCTCCACGAGGCGATGCTGGCCGTGGCGGCTCCGGGCGGGACCGGGGCCGGGCTGGCTCCACCGGCGTTTCCCGTGGCGATGAAGACGGGCACGGCCGCGACGCCGGGCGAGGGCTACCACGTCAACTACGTGGGGGTCGGGCCGATGCCGGATCCCCACGTCGCCTTCTGCGTCCGGGTGACCCACCAGCGCAACTCGCGACTGGTCCGGCGCGCCGCCCGGAGCGTGACCGCGGCCCTGCTCGCCGGGCTCGCCGCTCCCGGCCGACCGGCGCTGGTCGCGGGAGAGGAAGGGGTCGCCTCCCGCCTGCGGTGAGATCGGCGTGGAACCCTTTGTGCTACTTTGTGTGACCGGGGGGGACGAGGAGCCGATTGAGACGCCTGCGTTCCGTGATCGTGGACGACGAGCTGCAGGCGCGCACCGCGGTGCGCGCCCTGCTCGGCGACGACCAGGAGGTCCGGGTCGTCGGAGAGGCGGCGACCGCTTCCGAGGCCGTGGGAGCGATTCGGGAGCTGCGCCCCGACCTCGTCCTGCTCGACGTGGAGCTCCCGGACGGGAGCGGCTTCGACGCCCTCGAGGAGCTGGGAGAGTACCCGCTCCCGATCGTCGTCTTCATAACGACCTTCGACGCCTACACCATCCAGGCCTTCGACGGCAGCGCCGTCGACTACCTGGTGAAGCCGTTCACGCCGGGGCGCTTCCGGCGCGCCCTCGAGAAGGCCAAGTCCCGGCATCGCCAGCTCGAGGCGGATGCCTTCCGGGATCGGCTGCGTTCCCTGCTTCAGGACGAGACCTTGCGCCGTCACGGCACCCGGGACAGCCGGGTCGTCTCGGTCCACGACCCGCCGCCGCTGCGCCGGTTGTCCGTCACCCTGGGCGACGAGGTGCAGTTGCTCAGGGTGGAGGACGTGGACTGGATCGAGGCCGCACAGTACTGCGTCCACGTCCACGTGGCCCGGGAGTCCTACCTGCTCCGGGGCCACCTGGGGAGCTACGAGCGACGGCTCGACCCGAGGCAGTTCGTGCGCATCCACCGGTCTACGATCGTCAACCTCGACCGGGTCGTGCACGTCAAGCGCTGGGTCCGGGGCGAGGCGATCGCGGTGCTCCGGGACGGAACCGAGCTGAAGGTCAGCCCTTCCCACCGTCAGAAGCTGGAGATGCTGCTCCAGGCCGGGTGAGCCGGGGTGCCTACGCGCGGCTGGCCGAGGCCTACGCCGATTCCGGCGCCGAAGCGCCTCCCCTGCGGCTCACGTCCCGGGGCCTGTGGCACGCCACCCCCGTGCGCGTCGCGTGGGAGGCCGCCCTGCGTCTCGGCGCCCGCGGATCCGACGAGCGGAGGCTCGGCCTCGACGCCGGCATGGGCGACGGCCGGCTGCTCGCGGCGCTGGTGGCGACGGGTGCCGCTCCGAGACGCCTGCTCGGAGTCGAGTGCGACGCCGAGCTGTACCGCCTCGCCTCGGAGCGCCTCGGCCGGCTGGGGTTGCTGGACCGCCCCGGGGTGGTCGCGCGGCTCGGGGACTACGAGCGCCAGGAGGCCCACACGGGCGCGGGCCTGGCGTTGTCGGACGTGGACCTCGTCCTGAGCTACCCCGACGGCAACGAGGCCCGACTCGCCCGGCTCGTGGCGTCGCGCTGCTCCCGGGACGCCCTGCTGTGCCTGATCTCCCCCGCGGACCCGCCCCCCCCTCGAGCCGTTGCGCCGGGTCTGGAGCGACCGCATCCCGGGGGAACGGGGCGTCCGCTGGTGGCTCGCGGCGCTCGAGCCGGTGTAGCATCCCTGCGTGGTGTGCGCGTGACGCAACGCGAGCTGCTGGAGTGGTACCGGGCGCTGCTCGAGCAGACGCGCACGGTGCCCCGGGACCGCCGCCGCCAGCTCGACTACGAGGAGACGGCGGCATCAGCCTGGTTGACGGAGGCCGAGACCGCCCTGGCCGCCGTCTTCCCGGCGGGACACCCGACCCGCCGCAACTGGGGAGGCGTCTTCGAGAATGCCCGGGCGCTCAACATCCAGGCGCGGGGCTTCAGGGACAGCTTCGACGCCGCCGTGGGCGTGTTCGAGGCGGCCCACGCGATCCTGGCCTCGGGGCGGCTCGGAACCCTCGCCGAGGGGATCCGGGCCGAGATGCTCGCGGAGCTCCTCGATCACGCGGCGGACCAGCTCCAGCGGGGACGCATCGCGGCGGCGGTGCTCACGGCCGCGGCGGCTCTGGAGCTGAAGCTTCGCCACCTGCTCCGGGAGCACGAGCTGCCGGTTCCGGCCGAGGCCGGCCTCCGGGCGCTCGCCGGGGCGATGGGCGAGGCGGGAGACGGGGGGAGTCCGATCCTCACCCCGAGAGAGACGCGGCTCGTCGCGGACTGGAGCGCGCTCCAAGACGCCGCCCTCGAGAGTCCCGGCGAGCCCGGACGTTCCGCGCCGGAGCTGGGAGCGCTGCTCGAGGGGATCCGCCAGCTCGCGGCCCGGGGCTGACCCCCGACCGGGTTCCCCCTGGCGCTATATTGACCCCGTGACAGCTACCTGGCTGCTCGTGGCGTGGACCGGTCTGGCCGCGGGAGTCACCCACGTGCTCGCTGGCGTCGACCACCTGGCGGCTCTGCTGCCGATGAGCGTCGGGCGCCGCTTCCGTGCGTTCTTCCTGGGCGCCTCGTGGGGGCTCGGACACAGCGCCGGGGTGGTCCTGGTGGGATGCCTCGGCCTGGCTCTGCGCAGCTCCCTGGACGTCGAGGCCGTGGGCAGCGTCGCGGAACGCCTGGTGGGGGTCATGCTGATCGGCCTGGGAGCCCTGGGCCTCCGGCGCGCCCTGGGCCTCCGGCTTCACAGCCACGTCCACGAGCACGACGGGACCCGCCACGCCCACATCCACGCCCACGCCGCCGGGGGCTCGATACCGGCTGCCCACGAGGCCGACCGCGCGCTCCACCGGCACCGGCACGCGGCTTTCTTCGCGGGAACGCTCCACGGGGTCGCGGGCACGGCCCACCTGCTCGGCGTGCTCCCGGCCCTGGCTCTGCCGGGCTTCGGCGCGTCCGCCACCTACCTCGCGAGCTTTGCGGTCGGGACCGTGGCGGCGATGGGCGCCTTCGCGGCGTGCCTCGGGGCCGCCACCTCCACGGCGAGCGGCGCCTCGCTCCGCCGCACGCTGATCGGCGCGAGTGGCCTCACGGTCCTGGTGGGGCTGTGCTGGGTCGCGCTCCCCGCCCTGGGTTTCGACCTACCGGGGCACTAGGGACTCGATCGCCCGCGTCAGATAGCGCCGGTAGGGCCTCGACGCGACGTAGTCCGCCATGCGCCGGACGGGCTTGTAGCGCACGCCGTTGCTGAAGTCGGGACGCGCCACGGCCTCCCGGGCTTCGAAGGAGCGGGCGCGCTCGGGCTCGCGGCGGCGCGCGGCGATCACCCGGGCGGCCAGCTCCGCCTGGAGGTCCAGGAGAGGGAAAGCCCCGGCGTCGGTGGTGAAGTGGCCGATCACCCACAGGCTGGGGTGCCGGCGGTGCAGCAGGTTCAGGTGGAGCGGCCCGACGTCGCCGTCGGGGAGGATCCCGTCGCCGAGGAACGGCACCCCGTGGCGGTAGCCGGTGGCGCACACGATCAGGTCCACCTCCCGGGAGATCCCGTCGACGAAGAAGACCCTTCTCCCGTCCAGGCGGGAGACGTCGGGGCAGGCCTGAAGGTCGCCGTGGCTGAGCCGGTCGAGCAACTGCGTGTTCAGGATCGGGTGGGTCTCGAAGATGCGGTGGTCCGGCGCGGGCAGGCCGTAGCGCCTGAGGTCGCCGAGGAGCAGCCTCAGCAGCCACTCGAACACCCGCTGCTCGGCCCAGGCCGGGAGCGGAGGCGAGGCGGCGGCGAAGACGTCGGCGGGCCTCCCCAGGATGTGCTTCGGGACGAAGTGGTACCCCCGTCGTACGCTGATCGCGGCCTCGGCGGCGTGGGTGGCCGCCTCCACGGCGACGTCGCAGCCCGAGTTGCCGGCGCCGATCACCAGCACGCGACGCCCCCGCAGCTGCTCCGGGGAGCGGTAGGCAGAGGAGTGGACGAGCTCGCCGGCGAACCCCCCGGCCAGGTCGGGGAGCGCGGGGCGCCACTCGTTGCCCACGGCCGCGATCAGCCCGCCGTAGTGGCAGCTCTCGCCGCTCGAGAGCCGCAGGAGCCAGCCCCCCTCCCGCGGGGCGGCCTCCTCCACCGAGGTCCCGAAGCGGACGTGGCGCCGGAGGTCGTGGCGCTCGGCGTAGGCCCGGAGGTAGCCGAGGACGAGGTCGTGGCGCGGGTAGTCCGGGAAGCTGTCGGGCATGGGATCGCTCGCGAAGCCCGACAAGGTGCGGGACGAGATGAAGTGGCAGCTCTCGTACATGGGAGAGCCGGGGGCGTCGATGTCCCAGATGCCACCCAGGTCGCCGTGCCGCTCGACGACATCGAAGGGGACCTCGAGCTCCCGGAGCCAGCGCGCCGCAGCGAGCCCGCCGGGACCGGCGCCGACGACGCACTGGCGCTCGCGCAGGTCGCGGATCCCGGACATCGGCGGGCATTATCGTCCAACTGCCCTCGCGCCCGTACAATCCGCAAGTGTCCTGGAGCGCGACAGGGACCGAGGGCGAGCGGGCCGGCTCTCCGTATCCACGCGGGCTACCCGCCGGAAGCATCCCTCGTGAGGGTGAAGGGGGGTAGCGTGCGACGGGAGAGCGGCGCCCGCCTGCTGCTCGGGGTGGCCGTCGCGGCGCTGGCGGGTTGCGGCGAGCCCGAGAACGACGGGACCCGCATCCTCGTCTTCTCCCGCACCGCGGCGTTCCGCCACGCCTCGATCCCCGCCGGCATCGAGGCGCTCCGGGAGCTGGGCGCGGAGCACGGCTTCGCGGTGGAGGCGATCGAGAGCCCCGCGGCCTTCGCGGACGCGGAGCTGGGCCGGTTCCGGGCCGTGGTGTTCCTGAACACCACCGGCGACGTGCTCGGACCGGAGCAGGAGGCGGCCTTCGAGCGCTACATCCGGGGCGGCGGCGGGTTCGTGGGCATCCACTCCGCCGCCGACACGGAGTACGGCTGGAGCTTCTATCTGCGCCTGGTGGGAGCCTCGTTCCGCTCTCACGACGCCGTGCAGCAGGGGACGCTGCGGGTGGAGGACCGGGGCCACCCGGCCACCGCGGAGCTTCCGGACCCGTGGGTCGTGACCGACGAGTGGTACGACTTCCGGGGCAGCCCGAGGGGGAAGGTCCACGTCCTCGCCTCCCTCGACGAGAGCACGGTTCGTGGCGCCGGCATGGGCGCCGAACATCCCGTCGCCTGGTACCGGGAGCTCGAGGGAGGCCGCTCCTTCTACACCGCTCGCGGCCACACCCCGGAGTCCTTCGCCGAGCCCGCCTTCCGGGAGCACATCCTCGGCGGCCTGCTCTGGGCCGCGGGCCTCGAGCCCGCGGCCCCGGGATCCGCGCTGCCCGACCCCGGAGAGCTCCGCACCGAGATCCTCGACGACGCGGTCCGCCAGGGGATGGAGCTCGAGGTGGCCGGAGACGGGCGGGTGTTCTTCGTGGAGCGCACCGGGCAGCTCAGGGTCTGGAGCCCCGAGTCGGGGCGCAGCCTCACCCTCGGCAGCCTCGCGGTGGACACGAACGGCGAGGACGGCCTGCTCGGGCTGGCCCTCGCCCCGGACTTCGATGCGAGCGGGCAGCTCTACCTCTTCTACTCGCCTGCCGAAGTCGCCGAGCAACGCGTCTCGCGCTTCACCCTGCGGGGCGACGCCCTCGAGCCCGGCTCCGAGCGCGTCCTGCTCCGGATCCCCGTGGAGCGGCAATGCTGCCACTCCGCCGGCTCCCTGGAGTTCGCTCCCGACGGCAACCTGTTCGTCTCCGTCGGCGACAACACGAACCCCTTCGACTCCGACGGCTTCGCGCCCCTAGACGAGCGCCCGGGAAACGAGATCGGCGACGCCCAGCGGACCGCCGCGAACAGCGAGGACCTGCGGGGCAAGATCCTGCGCATCCGTCCCCGGGCGGACGGCTCCTACGCGATCCCGGAGGGAAACCTCTTTCCGCGAGGCTCGGGAGGGCGCCCCGAGATCTACGTGATGGGCTGCCGCAACCCCTTCCGCTTCGGAGTGCATCCGGACACTGGCTGGCTCTACTGGGGGGACGTCGGCCCCGACGCGCAGGATCCGGACCCGCTCCGGGGGCCCGCTGGACACGACGAGCTGAACGTGGCCACGAGCCCCGGCAACTACGGCTGGCCCTACTTCGCCGCGGACAACCGCCCCTACCGCTCCTACGACTTCGCGACCGGAGAGTCCGGGCGTAGCTTCCTCACCGAGGCACCCCTGAACCTGTCGGTCAACAATGACGGCTCCCGGGTGTTGCCCCCGGCGCGCCCCGCGACCCTGTTCTATCCCTACGCCTTCAGCCCGGCCTTTCCCGAGCTCGGGTCGGGAATGCGATCGATGCTCGCGGGTCCCGTCTACCGCGCCCCTGCGGGTGCGACCAGCGCCTTGCCGGGTCGCTTCGAGGGGGCGCTGATCGCCTACGAGCTGATGCGGGACCGCTTCCTCGACGTCCGGTTGGACACGTCCGGCAACGTGATCCACGTCACACTCCTCCCCGACCTCGGGATCCACCTCCCCATCGACGTGGCGCTGGGGCGCGACGGCGCGCTCTACGTCCTCGAGTACGGACCCGACGACTACTTCTTCCCGGGACCCGGGCGCCTCGTGCGGGTCGGGGGCCGGTAAGCCGGCCCTCTCTTCCCGGGAGGCGTCCCCCCCCCTCGCGCCTCAGCAAAGAAGGCCGAGCGCCCTCCCCGCGCCTGGCACGCGGCCTGCTTGAGGGTCGGCGAGGAGCGAGCCGATGTCCGACGGCGAGACCCGAAGCCACAGCATCCAGCGCCTTCGATTGCTGCTCGCGAGCATCCGAGCCCACTCTCGAGTCTCGTTTCCCGGACCGGATTCCTGTACGGAGGTGGCGTCATGGTGAAGCTGCTGGACAAGTTCATGGGCGAGTCGTCCAACACCGCCGATGCCGCCGCGACAGCCCGGCGCGAGCGGACGCTGCTCGCAGAGGCGCTGGAGCGCGTCCAGAGGCGCACCGAGGACTTGGTGGAGTTCGAGCGGGTCCTGGACGACGTCCAGCGGCGCATGGAGGAGACCCGCGGCGAGCTGGGGCGCTTCGAGGGCCGGATGAACGCCGCCCGCTCCGTCGTGAGGGTCGTGGAGTCCCTCGACGAGCGTATTCAGAAGATGGACCGATCCTCGGCCGCCGCCGAAGAGCGGCTGGGCGCCGTAGCCACGCGAAAGGAGCAGGTGGACGAGGCAGTGCGCACGCTCGAAGACCTGGTCCGCTCCGCCTCCCGGATCGAGGAGAACCTGGAGACGCTCCGCTCCAGCGACCGGCAGCTCGACGAGGCCGCGGCGCGGATCCGGGACGTCCACGGCCGCATCGACGAGTTCCAGGCGCAGTTCGAGTCCACCGTCGGAGACTACCGGGAGCTGAAGCAGACCTCGGACGCTCTGCGGCGCGACTCGGCGGCCCTGGCGGATCGGGCCGAGGGCCTCGAGTCGCAGCTCGACCGCGCGGGGAAGATGACCGAAGGCCTCGGCGACCTGCTGAGCACCCTCTCGACCACCCAGTCGCTCTCGAAGAAGACCGAGGACCAGCTCCAGAAGCTCAACGCGCTCTCGGAGCGGGTCTCCCAGAAGGCCAAGTCCCTGACCGTCGTCCGGGAGCTGATCGACAAGGCCAACTCCCAGGTGGGTCGCGTCAACGATCTCGTCTGGGACATGGACAGCAAGATCAAGAGCCTCCGGGAGAGCGAGAAGGTCGTCGAGGAGGTCCAGGAGAACCTGGACCGGCTCCACGCCCTCCACGGCGAGGCCCGGGCCGAGATCGACGAGGCCGATAGCCGGCGCCAGGCCTTCAGCGTCGAGAGCGCGCGGCTCGCAGCCGAGCTGGACAAGTCGGTCCACCTCGTGGACAGCAAGCTGCAGAACGCCGCGGTGCTCCAGCAGCAGCTCCAGGTCGTGGGCGAGCGCGTAGCGAAGCTCGACTCCGACGTCGGCGGCGTCGAGGAGCGCGTCGACACCCTCGCCGGCAAGGAGAGCGCGATCCAGAGGGCCGTCGAGGGCACCGCCGACCTGCGCCAGCGGCTCGACGCGCTGCGCAGCGACCTCGACGCCGCACTGGAGAGGACCGGGGTGCTCCCGTCCCTGGACGAGAGCGTCCGCGCCCTGACCGAGCGCACCGGCTCCCTCGCCGCGCGGGTAGAGGAGGTCGAAGGCGGGCGCGCCGCGGTGGAGGACACGGCGCGACGCCTCGGGTTGCTGTCGGCTCTGCAGCGGGAGACCGAGGAGCAGCTGGGCGTGCTCCGTAGCGCCCGCCAGGAGCTCGAGGAGACGGGCCGTCAGCTGAGCGGCTTCAAGACCTCGAGCCAGGAGACGAACGCCTCCATCTCCCGGCTGAGCCAGCGCCTCGCCGCCGTGGACGCCGCCCACGCGAAGGTGACGGCTCTGGAGCAGCTCTCGGAACGCCTCGACGCGCGGGCCAGGGAGCTCACCGAGCGGATCGCCTTCGCCGACGGCGTCGACGAGCGGCTGCGGGAGCTGGCCGAGCTGAACCGGACCGTCGACCAGCGCATCGAGGGCCAGCTGCTGCTGAAGAAGGACCTCGAGGCGATGCGCTCCTCTCAGCAGACCCTCGCTGTGCAGCTCGGGGAGCTGCAGCGGATCACCGACGCCCTCAAGAGCTCGAAGGCGATCGTCGAGATGGAAGACCGCGTCGCGACCCTCGAGGGCCGGATTCGGGCCATGGACGAGAAGGCGCAGCGGGCCGAGTCCCTGGAGGAGAGCCTGAGCCAGAGCGAGCAGCGGGAGCAGCGCATCGACGTCCGCCTGGGCGACGCCTCGAAGCAGATGGAGCAGCTCTCGGAGCGCGTGCGCGGCCTCGCCGAGGAGATGGAGCGGGTCGACAACCAGCGCCGTGAGTGGCTGGGCAGCATCGACCAGCTCGAGGGCCGCCAGCGCGAGATCGCGGACGGCGTCACCATGACCCAGTCGCAGATCGAGCAGGTGGAGAAGCTGTCACGGGCGATCGCCGAGAAGAAGCAGGCGCTGGAGCTGGGGGAGCGCAAGATGGCTCTCCAGGAGGCCCGCATGGAGTCCCTCAGCGAGCTGCTCAGGAAGGTCGACGGGGAGTTCCAGCGCGCCGAGTCCCGGAGCAAGGCCCTCGACCAGCTCAAGCAGCAGGTGGAGTCGATCTACGAGACCTGCGAGCGCACCCGGGGCGACGCCGGGGCCGTGATCGAGGCCCGGGCCGAGCTCGCGGAGACGCGGGAGCGCCTCGAGCAGCTGCTGGGCCAGGCGGGCTCCCTGGACCAGCGCTTCGGCGCCCTCGAGGCCCGGCAGAGCGCCGTCGACGACGTGGAGCAGCGCCTCGACGCGCTGCGGCAGGTGCTGGCCGACGTCGACGTCCACCTCGAGACCTTCAAGGAGGAGAAGGCCGTCATCGAGCACGTCTCCGAGAAGCTGGCCCGGCTGGACTTCACGATCAAGAAGGCCGAAGCCGTGACCCGCGAGCTGATGGAGGAGCGGGAGATCGCCAGCCGCATCCACAAGGGCATCCAGGGCATCCGCGGGAGCCAGCGCCCGCAGCCCGAGCTGTCAGTCCGCGCCGCCGACGCGGGCGCGAAGCCGGTGGAGTAGGGGCCGGCACGGGCGCCAGTCGTGAGTTCTGAGTTTTGAGTTCTGAGTTGCGGCGCTGTCCAGGCTTCGGCCCGCTCGCGACTCGGTGACGCCCGCCGCTGCTCACGACTCATCACTCAGAACTCACAACTGGCCGAGTGCGGAGCGCTCGGCCTCGAGATGCTCCTGGAACGGCTTCCGCTCGGGCCTCAGGTAGCCATCCATTAGCCGGCCGAGCAGGCTGGGGGCGTAGTCGCCGCGGACGACCTGGATCAGGCGCAGCACCCCGTCGGCGCCCAGGGCCACACCTGCGGCGACCATCAGCGGCTCCCGGGCCGTCCCCCAGAGGATCCCGACGAGGAGCTCCACCGCGACCGAGAAGAGCGCCCCCGAGCGGATCCCAGCGGGGCCCCGCTCACGGGTCGCGCGCCGCTGCGCCGCGACGGGGAGCAGGCTGACGACGGGAGCGAATCCCGAGGAGAGCAGGTCTTGCCACTCCCGGGCCAGCTCGCGCCACAGCTCGTCCCGGTACAGGGTCGGCGACGGCGCTTGCGCCGCCGCCGCGTCGTCCTGGGGGTGCAGCCGGTAGCGCCAGATGAGCCGCCCACGAACCAGCACCGGAGGCAGCACCTCGACCCGCCACCCGCGGCCGGCCTCCTGGACGCGGGGCGAGCGGTTCCAGCCCACGTGAGGGAGGGCGCTCTCCACGTCGACGCTGCCATCGGGCCCCGGCCGCTGGCGGTCGGCCAGCTCGAGCCGAGCCCAGAACGCATCCCGCGTGAGCGGCACCACGCCCCTGTCGAAGCGCTCCACGCCGAGTCGAAGCAGCTGGCCCAGCCGGAACAGCGCCACGACCGGTGGGCTGCCCGCCACCGCGTCCACCGCCACGGCCGCCAGGCCCCGCAACACGGCCAGGCCGAACGCCGGCCCCAGCACGATGGAGCGGATGAGCGCCGCGTAGAGCCCCAGCCCAGCGGGGTCTCCTCCCGCCTCGACCCCGGCACCCTGGCTCGCCAACCAGGCGAGGACCGCCATCTCGCCCACGGCCCCTGCGGCCGTGGCGACCCCGGGCTCGAGGCCGAGCCTGGCGCACACCAGACGCTGGCGGGTCTCGGGCAGCAGACCGATCAGCGGGTAGGCGATCCGGGCCGCTCCGCCACCACGCCGGTGGCGCTCGGCGCGTTCCCGCTCCTCCTGGGCGGCGCCCACGAGCGCCGGCCCGTAGTGAACCGTTTCCCGCAGTACCTCGCCGGCGGGCCAGCGGCGCAGGCCGTACACGACGCGGTCGCCCTCGGCAGTCTCCGTCGACGCCTCGTACCACTCGCCGCCGATCTCGACGGCGGTACCCGGGTGGGCGGGCCGCGTCTGGGTCCCCTCGGCCCGAACCCGGATCGGCAGGAAGCCGCGGCTCTCGATCACGGCGTCGGTGCCGCCTCCGGCGGCGAGCCGGGCCCACTCCCCCGGAGCCACCTCGAGGCGCTCGCCCCGGCTCCGCGCGGTCGCGGGCGCCGGCGCGGCCCGGGCGATCGCCGGCACCTCCCGGGCAGGCACCGGCGCCGCCCGCGCCGCGGCGATGGGTGGGCCGTAGTCCACCACGCGCCGGACGATCACCTCCGCGGGCCACGGGCTCAGCGTGTACGCGACGGCCTGGAAGCCCCCGTCGGGGCGCCGCTTCGTCCCGGAGATGCGGTAGAGCGCTTCTCCGATCCGCACCGTGACGCGCTCGTCCCAGCCGGGCTTCTCGCGGCTCGACAGGACGACGCGCTCGTCGCCGCGGCGCTCGACGCGGTCCGGCCGCTCGGGGCCGAGGGCGGCGAGGCTGCGACGCTCCCGGCCGCGGACGCGCAGCCCGCGCACGGCCCAGATCAGGAACGTGAGCGCCGGGTCCCCCACCGCGCGCCCCTGCACGCCGGCGCTCACGAGCCGGAGGATGCCCGTGAGAATCGCGTACTCCAGTGCGAGGCCGGCGGGGCTGAGCAGATAGGCGACCGGCCCCATCCCGACCAGGGCGAAGCGCGCCATGTGCACCGCCCCCGGGGCCGCTCCCACCATCACGCCGGCGACATGCCGCATGTACTCCACGCCCAGCCACGCCCACACCGGCCCCGCCACGAACAGCTGCAGCGCGCCAGCCGCCAGGCTCCCCCGGACCGGGTCGGCGCCGGTTCGCTCGCACAGCCAGGCGCGCTCCCGTTCGGGCAACAACGCCGCCAGCACCGAGGCCCCGATCACCCCCACCCCACCTCCCTGCGCTCCTACTCCCTCACCCCAGCCTCAGCCCCGCCGTACTCAAAACTCAAACTCGAGACTCACAACTCACAACTCACTCAACCTCGGGATAGACCTCGCCCCGGAGCTCTCCCCTGCGGTAGCCGGCCTTCCGGGTCTCCTCGGCCCAGGCGGGGAGATCCGCCGGATTGCTCTCGGCGCGCCGTTCCTCACGCAGCAGCGCGATGTCGCGGTCCCGACCCCGGTGCGCCGGTGAGCCGAAGAACGTCTCGAGCTTCGCGAGGGCGTACGGGAAGAGCACCTCGTACACGAAGGAGACCGGCGTCGTGGTCCCGTCGATGTCGAGCAGGACGGCCCGGTATCTCGTCACCCCATGGCGGACGGCGGGTCGCCCGAGCCGAAGCACAGCGGCTGCAGCTCCGCGTCGGCTCCGCTTCCCGTGTAGTGAGGCGTCCAGCCCGAGGGATCCTGGAACAGCCGGATCGCCCGGATCGTCCGCTCGGAGCACAGGTCGAACCAGTGATGGGTCCCCCGCGGGACCCGGAGCAGGTCTCCGGGTCCCACCTCGACGGCGAGCAGCTCCCCGCCGACGTTCAGGTGGAACAGGCCGCGCCCCGCCACGACGAAGCGCACCTCGTCCTCGTCGTGCCAGTGCTCCCGGCTGAACCTCTCGAGCATCGCCTCCAACCCTGTGGCTCGCTACCCGCGACAGCCCCTTCAGCATCTCGAAGCTCTGGAGGGCCACGCCTCCCCCCGCCGCCCCGGACTCGGCGGCCAGGTTGTTCCAGACGGAGTGGGTGTGGGCCACGGCGCCCGCACCCCGAGCCCGAACCACCGCCAGGTGGATCAGCGTCTCGGCCGAGGCGCGACCCGCCCCCTCGACCACGCTGCCCGCCGCGTCCACGACGACGATGTGGTCGGCCTCGAGCCGCCCCTTGTCCACTCCGCTCGCCGTGATTGCCATGCGCAGGGGCTGCCCCGCGAGCACCGCCGAGAGGTTGCCGCTGGTGCCGAGCATCCAGCCCCGGGCATGGAATCCCCGCGCCGTCCGACACAGCTCCGCCCGGAGCTCCTCCGCCACCCGCGGGGCCAAGGCGGGATCCGGGGGAACCCGCTCAGTCATGCTCCTCCGCCTCCCCCCGAGCCGCCTCGAGCCGGCGCCGCGCGGCCGCCAGGGTCGCTTCGGCCTCCCCTCGACCGGCCCGGGCCGCCTCGAGCGCGCGGCGCGCCCTCTCCAGCCGACCCTCCGCCTCGCGGGCCCGGAACCGGGACCGCTCGAGCTGCCGTTCCGCGTCGGCCACGTGGCCGGCGGCGGCCTCGGCGCGCGTGCCCGCGGCCTCGTGCTCCGCGGCGGTCGCCTCCTCGCGTCGCACCGAGGCGGCCAGCTCGCCTCGCGCCCGGGAGACGGCTTCCTCAGCCTCGAGCGTCGCGGTGGGCTCCTCTCCGGCGCCCGCCCCGGCAGTTGCCCCGGTCTCTCCACGCCTCGCCAGGAAGCCGGAGTCGGAGAGCAGCACGTCGAAGCCGGGAGCCTCCAGCTCCCGGGTCAGGCGGCCCGGGGTCACGTCCGCGCCGGCGCCGCTCGCGAGGGCCTCCAGGGTCGCGCCGAGCCTGCGCTCGAGCACCGCGGTCAGCGCCGCGCCGCTCTCGGCGAGACGGCGCACGGCGTCGCGCCGCGCCGCCGCGACGGCCTCCCGCCTCACGGCGAGGACCTCGGCGAGCGGCGCGCCGCCCGTCTCCACCTGCGCTCGCCGCACCCGGCGCCCGGCCCGGACCAGCGCGGACCAGAGCTCGGGGCTCTCCCAGTGGAGCTGGTTGACCGCCCAGGCCGGGGCGCTGGGTCGGGCCAGCGCCGCGACTCGTGCCGCTCCGTCCCGGTCGCCCGCCGAGCGGAGCCGCTTCGCGAGGGCGTTTCGGGCGGCCACGAACTCCGGGGGCCGGAGCCGGAACAGCCGGTCCAGCTCCGGCTCGAGATCGGTGGGGTCCGGGGGCATGCGAGAGTATACGGACGGGGGCGCGGCCACGGAGGTCCCCATGAGATGGAGCGCGAGGGCGCTCGCGACGGCGGCTGCCTGGGGTGTGCTCGCTGCAGCCGTCGCCGGAGCGCAGACCGACGAGCTGGCCCGGGTGGCCGACGAGGCGTACCGGGCGGGTCGCTGGCGGGAGGCGGCGGCCGCCTACGCCCAGCTGGCCCGGGACGTCCCCGAGGACGGCCACGTCTGGTACCGCCTGGGCCACGCCCGGTTGGAGCTGGGGCGAACCGACGAGGCGATCGAGGCTCTCGAGCGCGCCGAGAGGCGAGGCTTCCTCGCGGGACGGACGCGCTTCATGATCTGCCGGGCCCTGGCCCGGTCGGGCCGGACCGATCGGGCGCTCGACTGGCTGAACCGCGCCGTGGACGGCGGCTTCCAGGACGTCGACGCGCTGCGGGACGACCCCGACCTCGCGCCGATGCGGGGGAGTGCCCTGTTCGAAGCGGCGCTGACCCGGGCGGAGTCGCCGGTGGCGTTCCTGGAGGGAGGGGACGCCCTCGACTTCTGGGTCGGTGATTGGGACGTCTACGTGGGGGAGACCCGGGTCGGGTCGAACCGGATCGAGAAGATCCTGGGCGGTGCCGCCGTCCTCGAGCACTGGACCTCCTCCGAGGGGGAGCGGGGCGAGAGCGTCTTCTATTACCTCCCCGACACCGGGCAGTGGCGGCAGGTGTGGATGGTCCACGGCGCCCGGGTGGTCAAGGAGAAGCTGGGGGCGCCGGTGGAGGGAGGGCTGCGCTTCGAGGGCTCCTCGCGGATGCTCGACGGCGAGGAGCGCCCCGATCGCACGACGCTCACCCGCGAGGAGGACGGGCGGGTGCGACAGAGAATCGAGACCTCCCGGGACGGTGGCCGGACCTGGGGCGTCACCTTCGACGCGGTCTACGTTCCGCGGGAGTGAGCGTCACGATCCGGCGTCGAGCGCGGCGATGGCAGCCGAGACCACCCGGGCGCTGCGCTCGAGGGCCCGCTCCTCGTCGGGAGCGAGGGGCAGAGGGAGCGTCGCGACCACTCCCCCGCCCCCCACCAGGTGGGGGAGCGAGACTGTGACGTCCCGCACGCCGCACACCTCCGCGGTCGGGGTGCAGACGGTCAGCAGCGAGCGCTGGTCCCGTAGCACCACGTCGATCAGCCGCGCCAGGGCGCTCGCCACGCCGTAGTAGGTTGCCCCCTTTCCCT
>Ga0299906_10000597_pt1 | contig 32855 bp, 22 predicted proteins | sample RVTome_14_FD_200259 | JGI IMG/M metagenome (GOLD analysis project Ga0299906, IMG submission 200259) | Soil microbial communities from uranium-contaminated site in the Upper Colorado River Basin, Wyoming, United States - RVT145D125 (version 2) ...
CGGCGGATAGACCGTCGGCAGATCCTTGTGCGGCATCCGCTCCCACCGCGCGTCGCGCAGCTCGGCGAGCTCGGCGGACTCCGGCGCCAGCCGGTAGGGATTGAAGCCAGCCGCCAACACCCTGCCGTCCCAGACGTAGCGCAGGGCGTCGTCGGAGAGGGTCGGGGGCAACGGGAGCAGCATGACGCGCAGCAACACGGCCAGGCCGAGAACGAGACCCGGAGCGGCGGATTCCTGCCAGCGCCGGGCGGCCCAGAAGAACGACGCGAAGGCGGCGCCGAGCAGCAAGAAGGTCACCAGCGGCCGGCGGCCCAGGTCGTAGGCGGCGAGCAGCCCCGCGTGGGCGGCCGCCAGCGCCGCCAGCGGCGCGACACGAGGTCGAAGAAGGAGACGCAAGAGCGATGGACGCGTGGGTTTCGGGTTCGATCCTGACACTCTACTACCTGGCTCTCGGGAGCCTGGCGCTCTACGGGCTGCACCGGGGAGCGCTGCTGTGGGCCTTCTGGCGCACCCGCCGGAGCGCGCCGCCGCAGCCGCCGCCGCCGGAACAGTGGCCGGTGGTCACCGTTCAGCTCCCGATTTACAACGAGATGTACGTGGCCGAGCGCCTGGTGGAGGCGGTCTGCCACCTTGATTATCCTCGCGACCGCCTGGAAATCCAGGTGCTCGACGATTCGACGGACGAGACCCGCGACCTCCTGGCGCGGCAGGTCTCCCGCCTCCGGGCCGCGGGCTTCGACATCCATCACCGGCGCCGCGACGACCGCCGCGGCTTCAAGGCGGGGGCCCTGGAAGCGGGCCTGGAGGCGGCCCGCGGCGCGCTGGTGGCCGTCTTCGACGCCGACTTCGTGCCGGCGGGCGATTTCCTGCGGCGGACGGTGCCCCACTTCGCGGACTCGGCGGTGGGCATGGTGCAGGCGCGCTGGGGGCACCTGAACCGCGACTACTCGCTCCTGACGCGCATCCAGGCGACCCTGCTCGACGGCCACTTCGTGGTCGAGCACACGGCCCGCCATCGCCGCGGCTGGTTCTTCAACTTCAACGGCACCGCCGGCATCTGGCGCCGGGCGGCGATCGCCGACTCCGGCGGCTGGGAGCACGACACGCTGACCGAGGACCTCGACCTCTCCTACCGGGCGCAGCTCCGCGGCTGGAAGTTCGTCTATCTGCCCGACCTGGTGGTGCCGGCGGAGCTGCCGGCGGAGATCAACGCCTACAAGAGCCAGCAGACGCGGTGGGCGCAAGGCTCGATCCAGACCTGCCGCAAGCTCCTCGGCAAGGTGCTGCGCGCGCCGCTGCCCCTGCGCGTCAAGCTCGAGGCCCTGGTGCACCTGACCAACAACGCCGCCTATTTGCCGATGCTCCTGCTCTCGCTCCTGATCTTCCCGGCGATGGCGCTGCGCCAGGGCGAGGCGCGCTGGATGCTGTGGGCCTTCGACCTGCCGATCTTCTTCCTCGCCACCGTGTCGGTGGTCGTCTTCTACCTGGCGACGCAGCGCGTCGCCGGGCGGCCGTGGCGGCGCGCCCTCGCCCACGTGCCGGCGCTCATGGGGCTCGGCATCGGCCTCGCCGTCAACAACTCGCGGGCGGTGCTCGCGGGCCTCGCGCGCGGGGCCGGCGTGTTCCACCGTACGCCCAAGTACCGCCTCGAGGGCACCGCCGGCGACTGGGCGGGCAAGCGCTATGGCCTGCGCAAGCGGCTCTCGTTCTACGTCGAAGCGCTGCTGGCGCTGTATTCCCTGGCCTGCTTCGCCGCCGCCATCCGTCTCGAGATGTGGTACTCGATGCCGTTCCTTTACCTGTTCCTGCACGGCTACGTCTACATGGTCCTGCTCGGCCTGGCGCCGCGCCTGGGCATGCGGCCGGTGGCGAGAGCGTAGCTCGGACTACTGCCTCACCGTCAGGGACAGGCTGCCGAGGACGACCCGTGCCGGCTGGGCCGCCGTATCACCGCTCCCTCGCCCGACGTCTTCCGGCGCGATGAGCTCATGTCCTTGACTATACCTCTGCCCGGGCACTCGTTCAATCCCGGCGGCCGTCGCAGCGTCCTTGACACCGGAACGAAGGACCCGATATCATCGACACGGGTGCCGCTTCCTCGCCAGGAGCTCCGTCATGACGTGCAGAATCTGTTCTTGTCTTCTCCCCGTCCTCCTGCTCGGGGCCGCGCCGCTCGCCGCGCAAGCGCCGAGGATCGAGGCCGAGCAGATCGAATGCCTGCCGCGCGCCGACAACGGCGTGATCAACGCCACCGCGTCGCCCGACGTGGCGGGCGTGACCCACCGCCTCTACTTCCGCTGGAACGAGGACGACGCCTTCTACTACGTGCTGATGCAGGCCGTCGGCGCCGGCCGCTATTGGGGCGTGCCGGCCAAGCCCGACGAGAGGAACGACGCCGTGGAGTACTACGTGGCCGCGGTCGACCCCAGCGAGCAGGTGCTGGCCCGGTCGGAATCGCTCATGGCGCCGGTCGACGACGACTGCGTGGTCGAGCTCACCGAGCAACAGCGCGGCGTGGCCGAGAACCTGACCGTGGGCGAGACCACTTTCGACCAGGCCGGCGAGATGGTCGAGGGCTTCCTCTGCGACGGCGTGGTCTCGCGCATCAATCCGCTCGGCATCTTGCGCGGCGACGAGAAGTGCCGCGCCTGCGTGATCGCCTGGTGGGCGAAGCCGAGCATCCTCGTTCCCGCCGCTGCCGCGGGCGCGGGAACGGGCGTCATCATCAGCCACGAAGAGCCGCGGGAAGCTTCGCCCGCCACCCCCGTCGCCGCCAGCGGCACCGGCGGCGGCCGTTGACGACGGGCCTCGTCGGTCTGAGGCGGAGCTTCGCTAGAGCTCTGCGGCCTGCGAGCCGCCCTACGCCGTAGCGCCCGGCGCGCAGCTACGCTTTCCGTCCTGGGGTTTGCCTACACCATCCCGGTGACCTTGCCGCCGACCAGGTCCATGCGCTCGGCCTGCGGCGAGGCCGCCAGGCCCGGCATGCGCATGATGTCGCCGAGGATGGGGATGAGGAAGCCGGCGCCGGCGGCGACCACGAGCTGGCGCACGGTGATCTCGAAGCCCTCGGGACGCCCGGCGCGCTTCGGGTCGTCCGAGAGCGACGCCTGGGTCTTGGCCACGCACAGCGGCAGGGCGGCGTAGCCCATGGTCTCGAAGCGTTGCAGGGCGCGGGCTGCCGGCGCCGTCCACACCACGTCGCGTGCGCCGTAGATGCGCCGGGCGATCTTCTCCATCTTCGCCGTCGCCGGCTCGTCGAAATCGTAGAGCAGCTTGAGTGGAGTGGGCGTCTTCTCGGCCTCGGCCACCACCACCTCGGCCAGCCCGGCGGCGCCCTCGCCGCCGCGCTCGAAGCCGTCGCACATGGCGAAGGGCACGGCGAGCTTTTCGCAGGCGCGCCGCACCACCTCGACCTCGTCGCGCGAGTCCTTGTCGAAGCGGTTCAGGGCGACGATCGCCGGTTTGCCGAAGACGCGGACGTTCTCTAGGTGTTTCTCGAGGTTGGGCAGCCCGCGCTCGACGGCGCCCGGGTCGTGGAGGCCGAGGTCCTTCTTGTCGACGCCGCCGTGGCGCTTCAGGGCGCGGATCGTGGTCACCAGCACCACGGCCGCCGGGTTGAGGCCGCTCATGCGGCACTTGATGTCGAAGAACTTCTCGCCGCCGAGGTCGAAGCCGAAGCCGGCCTCGGTCACCGTCCAGTCGGCGTAGGCGAGGGCCATGCGGGTGGCCAGCACCGAGTTGCAGCCGTGGGCGATGTTGGCGAAGGGGCCGCCGTGGATGAAGGCGGGCACGCCCTCCAGGGTCTGCACCAGGTTGGGCTTCAGGGCGTCCTTGAGCAGCACCATCATCGACCCCACGGCCTTGAGGTCGGCGGCGGTCACCGGCTCCTGGCCGCCGGTCTCCGCCACCAGGATGCGGGCGAGGCGCGCGCGCAGGTCCTCGGCGTCCTTGGCGAGGCAGAGGATCGCCATCACCTCGGACGCCGGGGTGATGTCGAAGCCGGTCTCGCGCGGCACCCCCTCGGCCGCGCCGCCGAGGCCCACGATCACGTGGCGCAGGGCGCGGTCGTTCAAATCCATCACCCGCCGCCACAGCACTCGGCGCGGGTCGATGCCCAGCTTGTTGCCGTGGTGGAGGTGGTTGTCGAGCAGCGCCGCCAGCAGGTTGTTGGCCGAGGTCACGGCGTGGAAGTCGCCGGTGAAGTGCATGTTGATGTCCTCGGGCGGCACCACCCGGGCACGGCCGCCGCCGATGGCGCCGCCCTTGAGGCCGAAGGTGGGGCCGAGCGAGGGCTCGCGCAGCGCCAGGCACGCCTTCTGGCCGATCCTGGCCAGGCCCTGGACGAGGCCGATCGAGGTCGTGGTCTTGCCCTCGCCGGCGTCGGTGGGCGTGATTGCCGAGACCAGCACGAGCCGGCCCGGCGGACGGCCGGAGGCGAGGGCCTCGAGGGCGATCTTGGCCTTGTCGTCGCCGTAGGGGATGACGTGGCGGCGCTCGACGCCGAGGTTTTCTGCGATCTCGGTGATGGGACGGATCTCGGTTTCGGGCACGGGACGATCTCCTCAGGACGATGGATGGAGGCCGCGAGACCTGGCGCAACGATAGCGCAGTCGTGCCGAGCGGTGCGCGACGTGGGACCATGAAGACTCGAAGGAGCCGACGATGTCTCCCGCTCCCGCGGCCCTCCCCGAAGCTCTGACCAAGGTCCCGCCCCTGGAGAACGGCGATCGCCTCACCCGTACCGAGTTCGAGCGCCGCTCCACTCCCGATCAAGGGCTCCCGGAAGACGCCGCGAGCGGCACGATCTGCTCGACCGCGTCCTCGAAGACGTAGCTGAAGCCCGTGCCGCTGGCGTGGCAGCTCAGACAGCTCCGGTTGCTGATCTGTTGCGGCCTGCCGGCGGCGTCGTTGTCCCAGGTCGTCATGTAGGACTCAATCACCGTGTTGCGCAGGTCCGCCGGCACGCGGGTAAAGCAAGTGCCGTCGGCCGCCACTTCGTTGCCGGCGCACTGCCGGGTGTTGACGGCGTGCTCGCCGGCCGACGCCGGGCGCCGGCCGTTGAAGGGCCATTGGGTGTTGACGAGGACGTAGCTCTGGAACGGCGAGCCGGCCGCGGCCAGCAAGCCCTGAAAGGTGGCGTTGAGACCCGAGCCGTCGATCGGATCGATGCGCGTGAGCTGGTTGTTGGGACGGTCGGGGCCGGTGAAGCCGATCCCGGGGGCGCGGTTGATCTCGAGGTTGGGGCAGCAGGGGTCGGCGCCGGCCTCCTTCGGGAGCAGGAAGGGCTGCTTGAAACAGCGCGTGAGGTCGGGCGGGCAGCTCGGGTCGTAGAAGACGTAGTCGTCCTCCGGCGGCGGCGGACCGCCGACGACCGGCTGGTAGGTCGGCGCGTTGCGCTGGTGCTCGAACGTCGCCCAGATCCACTGCGGCGCCCAGAAGGTCTTGGCGGCGACGTGGAGGCCCACGAGCCCTACGGACTCCTGCTCGCACGTCGGTCCGCCCTCGGCGCCGGCGTCGTAGATCCGGACGTCGCGGGAGTAATAGTCCTGCGTGCGGTCGCGCTGGGCGCAGGTGTCCTCGGTGCAGAGGACCTTCCACGCCGCCTTGACCTCGACGGAGCCGTCGGGCAGGGAGGCTTCGGGGCCGTCCGCCGGGCCGACCGGCGTGAGGTTGCGGGTGGCGGCCTTGCCGCCGGCGAGGAAGTAGTCGAACTCGGTCTCGTTGAAGAGCACCTGGTAGTGGACGAAGTTGCCGTTGCGGTCGGTCAGGGTGCCGAAGGAGCCGGCGAAGGCCTGACCGGTCTCGTTGCCGACGTCGGGGAACGCCGACTGGCTCTTGGAGGTCAGGGCCAGCACGGCGGCGCCGCGCTCGGCGTCGGCGCAGGCCGGCGGCAGGCGCCGCGGCTCGTCCCAGATGCCGCGGCCGGGCGTCCAGTCCGGATCGAGCGGCTGAAAGACCTCATAGGTCTGCGTCAAGGTCTCCCACACCCGGTCGCCCTGCGGCCGGTTGAAGGGGGCGCCGGCGTCGGGCTCGCCGCGGTCGGCGGCGGCCGGCCAGTTGAGCGCCACGAAGGCACGCCAGGCGAAGCAGTCGAACATCCTCTGGCGCTGGGCGGGGTCGGCGATCCCCGTGGGATCGAGCGGCACGTCGGCGGGCAGCTCGGGGCTGAGCTCCACCTGGGCGCAGAAGGGGTCGCCGACGCCGTCCGGCGGCGGCACGCCGGGGTCCGTCGCCGGCACCCGGGTGAAGGCGACGTCGCGCGCCCGCCGCAGCAGACCGCGCAGGTAGTCGGCCTTGAAGGCGGGGCTGTGGCAGTTGACGCAGAAGCTCCCGGTGTTGTCGGCCACGAAGCCGTCGAGCGGCCGGAGGTCGGGGCCCTCGGGCCGGTTGTCGAGCCCATAGAACGCCCACAGCCAGCCGCCGCCGAGGCAGTCGGAGCCGTTGAACTCGTGACCGGACTGGCAGCCGCCTTGCAGCGGCTTGTAGATCACCGTGAGCACTCCCGGCCTGGGGGCCTGGGCGACGACGTCGGCGCGCGGATCGTTGCCGAAGTTCTCCTTGACGATGATGGAGCCGGCGGGGAAGTCCGTCCTCGGTACCACCGGAACGTCGCCCACAGGCACCGTTTCCACCTCCTTGAGGTAGGCCTCGATATGAGCGAAGGCGATGGGATTGACGTAGGTGGTGACCCAGCGCCCGTGGGTGGCGAGGCCGAGCCGCAGGTTGACGAAATCATTCGGGTCGCTCGCCGGGCCCGGGAAGACGTCCCAGGTGGCGTAGAAGGGATCCTCCGGGAGCTTGCCGGCGGGCTGCGACCCGTCGGCGTCGCCGGTGGTGACGAACTGGAAGAGCTGGGCGCGGTCCATGTCGAGAGGCGGTACCGGGGGGATCTCCGGGCAGGCCAGGACGAGGGCCGCGGCGGCCGCCAGACCAAGCCAACGAAAGCGGTCGTCGTTTCTCCGCATCAGCAGGTCTCCAGGGTCGTGTTTCACGGCGGTAGTACCGCCGAAGAAACGTGAGCGGCTCGGGGGACGTGGGAATCGAGTATACCCGGTGGACGGCGGGGACTCGTTGGGTCTCGGACGACGGTGGCGACCGCAAGGCGTTCCTCTTTGTCGACGGCGCCGAGCAGGGAACCCTGGTGCTGCGCGACTCGAGCGGCTCGGAGGCCGTGAGGTTGTACGTCGACGACGGTACCGACCACGGCGGCATCGCGGTTTCGGACGACGGTGGCGACCGCAAGGCACTGCTCTTTGTCGACGGCGCCGACCGCGGCCAGCTCGTGCTGCGCGACGACGACGGGTCGCAGGCGTCGCGGCTGGCTGTCACGGATCTGGGTGACGGACGGCTGACGATGTTCGACGGCAGCGGACTCGAGCGCGCCGCGCTCGGAGTCGGGTCCTTGGGGGGAGGGCAGTTGCGGCTGCTCAACTCCCAGGGACGCTCGGTGGCGACGCTGGCGGCCGACGTGTTCAGCCAGCACGGCTTTCTGACCCTGCGCGACGACAGTGCCGGTTTCGTTCCCCGCGTCAGCCTCTGGGTCGACGGCCAACGACAGGGAGACCTGATGCTTCGCGGCACCGCCGGCCGGCAGGCCGCCCGCCTGGGGGTCGACGACGCCACCGACCGCGGCGTCCTGTTTCTCGCCGGCGGTGGCGGGTCGTCCCGCGCCCAGCTTTGGGTGGACGAAGAGGACTAGGGCGAGCTGCGCCTCGATACCGCGGACGGCACGCGGGTTGCCGGGCTCTTCGTCAGCGACGCCACGGGCAGCGGCTGGATCGAGCTGGCCGAAGCGGGCGGCGCCACCCGGGCGGCCCTCAGGGTCGACGACGCGGAACAGGGGGAGCTGGTGCTCGTCGGGACGGGTAACCTGGAACGGGCCCGGCTCGGCGTGCGCGACGAGGACGACAGCGGCCTGCTGCGCCTGGTCGGTCAGGATGGCGGCAACGTGGTCACCGCGACGGCGTTCTCCCCCGACGCCGGGAACCACGGCAGGATACAGGTCTACGGGGGTGCCGACGGGGAGATCGGCCAACTGCGCGGCGAGCTGCGGGCAGACCCGGCGAGCGACGGCGGGCGGTTGGAACTTCGCGACGCTGCCGGCAACCCGACTATCGTGCTCGACGGCGCCACCGGCATCATCACCAAGTCGGGGCTCAACGGCTTCCGGGTGCCGCACCCGCGGGACGACCGCAAGGAGATCGTCTACGGTAGCCTCGAGGGACCGGAGGCGGGCATGTACGTTCGCGGCACCGCCCGGGTGGAGGGCGGCCGCGCGGTGGTGAAGCTGCCGGAGCACTTCGCCGCGTTGGCGCGGCCCGGCACGCTGACGGTGCAGCTCACCCCCGGCTCCGCCGAGACCTACGGCTTGGCGGTGGTCGAGAAGACGCCGCAGCAGATCGCGGTGCGCGAGCTCGGCCGGGGAACCGGAGATTTCAGCTTCGATTACGTGGTCTTCGCCGAGCGCGCCGACCTCGAGCCCGTGACGGTGGTCAGGCCGCGCCCCGCCGCCGAGCGCCCGGCTCCGATCGGTGACGCCCTCGACTTGGCCCAACTGACGGCCCATCGCGGTGTGCGGCAGAGCGAGCTGGGGGAGGACGAGACTCCGAAGTCGCTCGCGGAGCTCGACCGCGCCGCCCCCCCGACGCTGTACGCAACGGAGGAGACCGAGGTGCCGGCGGAGGCCGAGGTGCCGGCGGCGGAGGCCGCAGCCGACGTGAAGGGGCAGGAGGGCGCCGAAGACGAGTCGGACCCTGCCGATGAGACGGAGGTGAGCGGCAGCTCGGAACGCGAGGAGCCGGATCCCGAGATGGGCGCCGAGGCCGGCGACCAGGAGGGTGGACGGTGATGGCACGCTACCGCTCAGGGTGCCGCCGGCGCCGTCTGCCGCCTCTGTGGCTGCCGTGTCCCTGTCTGATGCGGCCCTCCGCCCTCGCCTTTGCGATCGTCCTCTTCGGGCTTCCCCCGGCCACGAGCCAGGCAACGGACGAGCGAGGCTTCCTCGTGACGTCCACCTCGTCGGGCTCGGTGAACGACTGCTCGCTTCGGGTGCGATCCAACGAGGCCACGACCGTCGACGCCGGCGCGTTCAGAGCCCGGCCGCGGAGTCAGGCCCTGACGGTCTGGGTCGATCCCGGCTTCATCATCCCGGCGACCTTCATCGATTGTCAGGGCAACACCGTCGCGGTGCCGGGAGGCACCACGGTCACGCAATACGTCGATCTTCTCCTCGACGTCGCCTCCTGTCGCCTGCAAGCGGACCAGGGCCTGGCGGGAGACGTCAACTGCTGCGTCGAGATCCGGCGCAGCGGGGCCCTGGTCGCCACGGCCTCCCCGCTGGCGACGCCGGGCACCATCAACAGCGGGGCGGAGTGCGCCGCCGTACACGGGATCAACGCAGATCTGAAGTTCGTGAACGCCATTCCCGCGGGCTCCTGCGCTTCCAACTCTCTGTGCGGTCAGAACACGGGCGGCTCGCTGATCGTCGTCGGCAGCGGCAACTGTGCCTCCGCCACCACGGCCCACGAGCTCGGGCACATGCAGGGCAACGGTCATACCTGTAGCTCGGGCGCCACCTGCAGCGACGGTACGGCCTGTCCATGCACCTCGACCTTCGGCGGCGGCGGCAGCGGCACCGGTAGCTGCGCCAGCGCCGGGTGCCCGGCGGCCGGCACGTGCACCAACGAGATCATGTGGTGGACCGCCTGTACCGGCGTCAATCAAGTCGTCATCACTCGACCGAGTGCAACAACTACCAGAGTGGAGCGCAGCAATGAGAGGCACGGCCAAGAAAACACGCCGCCGGCACGCGTGGATCCTCCTGTTGCTGTGCGCCGTAGCTCGGCCGGGTGGAGCGGACGTCTATCAGGTAGTGCGTAGCACGTACTACCACGGCATCCCCTACGAGGTCGCGCACGGCCTGGGTCCACAGGCAGTGCCGACCTTGCTCGAGCTCCTGGACCGGGAGGAAGAGCGTGAGCACTGGGCCAACATCGTCATCGTGCTCGGGATGATCGGAGACGATCGAGCTACGGTGCCGCTCATCGACTCCTCGAGCGGCGGTTCACCGGGGAGGTAGACAGCGCCACCTACCGCGCTCTCCTGGAGGTGCCCACGAGCTTGGGCTTCCTGGCTCGCGACCCGAGCTCTCGCGCCTTCGCCTATCTCCGCGACGGTACCTCGCTAAGGGCCTGGCAGAGCAAGAGTTTGCCCTGGTCGTTCCCGTCCCTCCGGAACGAGGACCGCGACGTTCTCATGGTGAGACGCTCGATCACGGGCCTCGGGTTCTCGGGCACGGAGGCCGCACGCGAGCACCTGCGAGGCATGGAGCGGTCGCCCGAGTACCCACGGTTTCGGCAGCTCGTCCAGCACAACGTCGCCGAGGCGATTCAGATGAGCGAGCGCGTTCAGAGCCTCGGGTACGAGCGCGCCTTCGACGAAGAGAGCCCAAAGAGCCAAGAGAGCCAGTAGGGGGCAGTGGCCCCGGCCTGGGCTCAAACGCGTGGCCAACCGCGAGAAGGACTACGCGGTGATCGGTGAGCTGGCGCGTCAGATGGAAGAGCCGCGGTTGTAGCTCCTCTTCTCACGCAGCGCCCGCGACCTCCTGCGGCTGGCCGAGGCGCACCCCGAATTGGTGGGCGATCTCGCCGGGCAGCGACCCGTCCGGAGGTGGCGGGGGAAATCGCGGAGCGTCCGCTCGAGGAAGCTCACGCGATCGTCGTGGCGCGTGCCGAGGGCGTCCTGCCGTGGGCGCCGGCCTCGGTCGGAGACACCGCCGGGGAGATCGCATGGGGGTCACCGAATGAGACCAGTGGCGCCGGAGCTTGATCGGACGACCCGGCGGAACCACTTCACGGCGCCGGCGCCGGCTCGAAGCCGGCCAGCTTCTCCGGCTCGAGAATCCGGATGCCGGCTTCGCGAAGCGCCGCGGCAGCGTCCTCGCCCAGGCCACTCTCGCTGTAGAAGAGAAAGACGGTTTTCCTCTTGAGATGGCCGGCAAGAGCGTCCTTGACCTCGATGAATCGGCGGATGGCGTCGGCGGCCGGCTCATTCGTCCAGTCCTTGACCTCGATCATGAGGTCGGTCCCGTCGTCGCCTTCGTGGACTGCGTGCAAGTCGATCTCAACGCTCTTTTCCTGGTCGAGGTAGAAACGGGCCTTGCGGATGACCGTGAAATGTCCGAGGGGTAGCGTCCCCAGCTCGTCCTGGCAATCCCGGACGACGTCGGACAGGGTCGCGCCGCGAAGCGATGCGACGAGCAGGCGGTAGCGGACCCGGTACTCGGCGGCGGCCCCCCTGTGGACGGAGAGCTGACCTTTGACCGCGGCGAGCTCACGCTTGAAGTCGTTGTCGATTTCTCCCAGGCGGACCCGCTCGATTTCTTCGCCGTAGAGCCGGCGGAAGACCATGGCGAAAATCCGGTCGCCGAGGCCCCGGTAGCGGAAGCGCGTCGAGCCTTCGGCCAGGATGTCGGCCATGACCAGCTTGTACATGCGCTCCTCGAGCTCGCCCTCCGTCATCGTGAGGTCGAGGTCTTCGCGGATCTGGGCGCGGGTGCGTTCCTCGGGCTCGTGGGCCGCCAGGTAAAGGACGATCTTGCGGGCGTTCGTGTCGTTGACGCGGGCGAACGCTCCCAGGAGGTACTCCAGCCAGATCCGGGCGATCTCGCCCTTGCCGGCGACCGTTTCGAGGGTGAGGGCGTCGCGAACGCCCGCCTCGGTCGTCAAGTCCTTCTCGTCGGGGCGGTTGGAGATCGTCGCCGCGATGTAGAAGGGGTCGTTGTCACAGACCTCGGCGACGTAGGAAGCCGTCTGGTCGGTGATCGCCACCTGATAGGCGTAGGCGTAGTTGTAGACCGCTTCAAGGGCTTCTTCGTCGGTGAGACCGCCGAGGTGCCATTCCCGGTAGCGGCCGGTCATGTGGCTCAGGATCGCCCCCAGCCAGCCGACGTAGCTGCCGGCGACGATCTGGGGCGAGAACTTGCTCTCGGCGGCCCCCATGTAGGAGTGGCAGAGCAGCTCGACCCTTTCCGGATCGTCGTCGGAGACGATCCACTGGTTCAGGTACTGGAACTCGTCGAGGATCTGAAGGATGCGGATGTCCCGCGCCGCCGAGATCCGATGGGCGGCTTCGCGCGCGTATTCCCAGGCCTCGCCCGGCGCGTTCTCGAGGACGTCCTCCATGCGGCGCAGGTCGTCCGCGACGTGATGGTCGCCGCGCGCCAGGTCCCGAAGCTCGCCGAAGGAGAGCACCTGGTTGACCCACTCCGGCGTTCGGGTCGTGAACGCGAAATATTGACTGAGCTGTCGCCGGTAGAACATCCTCGCGAAGTCCGACCTTTTGAGGCGGCCTTCCGGGATCCGGTAGTAGAAGGGAATGAGTTGCGGGTCGTTCCTGGTATAAAGGACGTTGAAGAAGCGTTGGAGCAAGGCCGTCTTGCCCTTCTTGCGCCGCGAAAGGATCCCCATCGACTTCGAGATCCGGCGTTTGGCTCCCGCGGCCCATTTCAGGAGACGGGCCAGCTCCTTCTCGCGGCCCACGAAGAGGTCCGGGTCGCCGATCTCCTCGGCCAAGGCGTAGGTCAGGTCCCAGGTCACCGGAGGAGAATAGCACGAGCTTTCCGGCATGCCGGTCCGCAAGAACCTCATTCGATTAGGCTTGGCGCCGTGAACCGACGCCTGCGGCCCGACGCGTCCTGGGGGAGAGGCTGGCGAGGGCCGAGCACGACGCTCCGGCGTTCTCCTGACCGGGTCAGCGCAGCCGGACGGGTCTTCGTCGATCTGACCTGGGACGAGGTCGGGCGGCCGCGGAAACACCGCAGATCGGGATGACAGCTTGACGTGACTACCGGACACCTGGGCGGTTGCGGCAGCCGCGGATCAGTCGAGGCGGTCTCCTGCCTTCCAGGCGGCGAGGCGGGCCTCGAAGCCGGGGTCGGCGCGGACCGCGGCGAGGTCCCGGTCCGCCGTCATGTGGGCCCAGTCGTCGTAGCCGGCCGCGACCGCCTCGGACAGCCGTTGCAGGGCCCGGGCGGTGGCGGCCGACTTATCCGCCGGCGTGTCGAGGGCGGCCGCGTGCAGGCCGTGGCCGCAGGCCAGGTCGTAGAGGGCGGTGGCGAGTCGCCGGTCGTCGCTGCCGCTCGCGGCCGCGTCCGTGGCCAGCGTCACCGCCTTCTCGAGGTCCGCGATCGCGCTCTCGAAGTCGCCGGCCCTGGCGCGGGCATAGCCGCGCCGCGTGTGGGCCCGGCCCTCCGCCGGCGCGGTGGCGATCGCCGCCTCGGCCAGCATGATGGCCGTCTCCGGCGTACGCTTCTCGAACCAGCGCGACAGGCTCAGCGCCTTCTCGAGGTCCAGCCTCTTGGCGACCGATGCAAGCATGGGCGGGTCGAGCTCGGGTATCAGGTACTGCAGCCACTCCGCCGGCAGGGCGGCGAAATGGCCGGTGTCGACGAGACCCAGGAGCAGGAGGAGCTGGAGCCTGTCGCGGGTGGTCTCGTCGATCTCGAAGTCGACGAGCTCGCCGACCGAGTCGAAGCGCCGGCCGTCGAGACCGAGCTCCTGGCCCAGCATGCGGGTCAGCAGCCAGGCTTTGCCGTCGTCGAAGGTGCCCGGTGCCGCGAGCACCGGGGACATGGCCAGGATTCGGGCGGCACCATCGAAGCTGCCGGCCTCGACCAGCCTCCAGAACAGCCGCCTGCCGTCGGCCGCCTCGGGCCCGACGTAGAGCGCCCCGCCCGACACCGACCACGGCGGCGGGGAGAAGTGGCGGCTGGCCGAGGAGGTATGGAGGTTGTCGTTCGTGCTGCGCCAGGCGATGCCCTGGTCGCCGATCTCCGCGATATCCAGATAGGCGGTGTAGTCGACCGTGAAGGCGGACTCGAAGATCATCAGGTCGATGCCGGAGAAGACGGCCGTGCCGGCGGCCGAATCGCTGAGCCCCGGGACGTCTTCCGCGTCGAAGCGATACTCGTCGACCTGGTCGCCCGATGCAGCGTCGAGCACGTCGACGTGCCCGTCCCGCATTTGAAAGACCCGCGCCCCGTCGTCGGACAGCAGGCCGGAGGGGAAGCGCCGGACCAGGCGCCGGTCCGCCGGGTCCCAGATCCACAGCCCGTCGCCGTGCCAGCCGAGCACGTCGAACGCCGAGCTCAGGTAGAGCTGTTCGGTGCTCCGCGAGCGCAGGATCTCCCGGACCGCGTCGTCGGCGCCCAGGGCGGCGAGATCGTACGTGTCCCAAAGCCGGTAGCCGGTCTCTCGCGACCGCGACAGGGTCAGGCCGGTGGCGAGCTTCGGCGGGGCGGCCTGGTCGAGCGGCGTTGCCCGGGTCCGGCTTCCCTCCAGGACGACGCGCTCTACATCGACTCGCGGGGCGTCGGAGCCGCTCCGGGTGGCCACGATGAGGGCGCCGTCCGGGTCGAAGCAGAAGCCCTCGACGTCCCGGTCCTCGAGCGGGACCGTGGTCCGGGACCCGGTCGCGGCGTCGAGGACGCTGAGCTCGCGCCAGCCGCCGACCGCGAGCCTGGTGCCGTCCGCGTCGAGCGCGAGATGGGCGGTGGCTTTGCTGTCGGAGCCGCGGAGGACGTGGGTGGTGAAATACGCCGCCTCGCGTCCCGTGGTCGCATCCCAGAGCTGAAAGGCGCCGCTGCCGATGATCGACAGCTTTGCCAGCGTTGCCAGGTACCTGCCGTCGGGGCTCAGCTCGGCTTCCACCAGCTCTCCGGGAAAGTTCCCGATCCGCAGCCGCTCCTGATCGTCGGGCAGGCGCCAGAGCTGCACCGCACCGTCGGCCCGGCCGGAGACCAGGAGGCTGCCGTCGGCGCTGAACGCGATGCTGGTCGGCGGTGCCGGCCCGACCGGGATGACGGCGTAGGTTTGCTTGTTGCGCCACAGCCGGATGGTGCCGTCGCGCGACGCGCTGGCCAGCAGCTCGCCGGAGGGGCTGTAGGCGAGGTCCACGATCTCGCCGTCATGTCCCTCGAGCCGCTCGATCGCCATCGAATCCCCAATGGCGTAGGGCCGCACCACCTCGATCGTGCTGCTCTCGGCCCCGGTGAAGGCGATCCATGATCCGTCCGGCGCGACGGCGATCCGCGCCGCAGAGCGGCCGAACCGCGGGCCCGCTTCCGTCAGGTCGGCGACTGTCCAGACCTGTACGCCGCGCTCGCTCCCGGTGACGATCCGCTCGCCATCGGTCAGCGGAGCGACGTCGGTGTAGCCCTTCCGCCCCGCGAGCGCCGTTTCGCTGGCATGCACCTTTCCGGACGAGACGTTCCACGCGGAGAGCGTCCTGCCGGCGAGGAACAGCAGCTCGGAATCCGCCGAGAAGGCGACGCTGTTCAAGGGTCGGCCCTGGTCGGCGATCCGCGCGACCTCGCTTGGGGTCGCCGCGTCGAGCACGACGGCCTCGCCGTTGTCCCGGGCGGCCGCCAGCCAGTTTGCGTCCGGGCTGAAGGCCAGGCTGACGATCCGGCCGCGCCGGCCGGTCGGCGTGTCGGCGCGGCTCTCGGGCCGGCCGGTGGCGAGGTTCCACAGCCGCAGACCGTCCGCACCGCCGGATGCGATCAGCCTGGCGTCCGGAGACACGGCGACCGCCTCCACGGCGCCGACGTGACCGATCGCGCGGTCGATCTCAGCGCCGTCGGGTCGCCAGAGAGCGACATAGCCGTTGCCGCCGGCAGCAGCCAGCGTCCCGTCCGGCGAGACGGCCACGGTCCTGGCCGGGACGCCCTCGCTCGGCGGCATCCACGCGAGCTCGCCGGTGGCGACGTCCCAGAGCCCGACCCTGTCGCCGGCCAGCGCGATGCGGCCCGAGTCCGGGGCGAAGGCCAGGTCTTCCACCTCGCCGGGGAACTGAAGCGCCGCGACCCGGCTGCCGTCGTCGACCTGCCACACGAAGACTTTGCCGCTCAGGCCGGCGGCGGCGACGCGGGCGCCCTCGGGGCTGAAGGCGATGGCGTAGGTCCCGAACTCGTGGCCCTCCAGGCGCCGCAGCGGCCGGCCGCTCGGCACCTCGAAGAGCTGAACGTCATGCGGTTCCTCGAACTGCCGAGAGACGGCCAGGACATCGCCGGCGGGGCTGAACGCCACGGTCGTGCCGTTGTGGCTGTCGATGCCGAGCGAAACCAGCTCGCGGCGCTCGGCGAGGTCCCAGATCTTGACGTCGTCCCAGCCGCCGGAGGCGGCGTAGGCGCCGGACGCCGTGACGTCGACGCTGGTGATGGCGTTGCCGTGTCCCCAGAGCGTCGCGATCTCCGCGCCGTCCTCGAGCGACCAGAGCCGCAGGGTCCGGTCGGCGCCGCCGGAGACCAGCAGCCCCGCTCGCTCGGCGAAGGCGACGCCGGCGACCTCGTCGGCGTGCCCGGCGAGCACGGCCCGATTGGCCCCGCTCCGGGCGTCCCAGAGCTTGACCGTGTCGTCTTCGCCCGCCGTCGCCAGCAGGGCACCCGATCCGCTGTAGGCCAGCGCGTTGATCGGCGCGGCGTGGTGACGGCTGATCGGGCTCTGCCAGATCAGGCGATACCCGGGATGTTCGAGGATCGTGCGTCTGGCTTGCGCCCGCTCGGCCTCGTGCTCGGCCGTGATCAGGACGGGGAAGCGCTCCTCGAGCCCCTCGTCGGCGCTCTCGCGGCCGCAGCCCTCGAAGCCGAGCGCCACGCAGGCGGAGATCTTGGCTTCCAGGTGGTCGCCGCGGGCCCACTCGGCGTCGGAGCGCTCGAGCAGCCGGACGCCCTGGGCGAACCGCGCCTGATCGCGCTGGGCGTTGGCAATGCGTGTCTGCTCCTGGGCCTTCAGATAGAACAGGATGGCGGCGACGGCGACGGCGAAGAACACCAGCGCGGCGGCGATGGCGCCGCCGAGCAGCCACCGCCGCCGGCTCTGCCGGCGGCGCTCCGCGGCGTCGGACTCGGCGATGAAGCGATAGAGCTCCGGCTCGTCCTCGCGCAGCGCCGGGTCGCGTGCGACGAAGTCGTTGGCGTCGAGCAGCGGCTTCTCGGCGAGGAGGGGGCCGCCGTCGTCGTGCTCCGCCATGCGGGACCTCAGGCTCTCGATGAGCTCCCGGTCGCTGCGGTCCTCGGCCAACCAGCGGCGAAGCGGCGCGTCGGGCCAGTCGGCGATGAAGCGCTCGTGAGCGATGGCGACGGTGTCGTCGCCGCCGACCAGGAGACGCGCCTCGTGGAGGCGGTCGATCAGGCGCGCCGCGGCCTCGGGCAGGGCCTCGCGCCTGACCGCGGTGCGCAGGTAGCGCTCGCCTTCGACCGCCCCGCGGTCGGCCCGCACGAGGTAGCGGACCACGCAGCGGCGAAACGCCGCCATCTCCTCCGGGCTCGGCGCGGGGTCGGTGAAGACCTCGCGCACCTTGCGCCGGATCGCCCCTTCGACGCGGCCGAGCGCCACGTATTCATCGACCGTCAGCAGGTTGTCGCCGCCGTAGCGCTCGTAGAGCTCGCGCAGGGTGTAGGCGAGCAGCGGCAGCGCCTCGGCGCCATGCGTCTCCTCGACCATCAGGCCGGTCAGGCCCTCCTCGAGCTCGATGCCGAAGCGCGCCGCCGGCTTTTCGATGATCTCGGAGAGCCCGGCGATCGGCCGCAGCGAGCGGTCCTGCAGGCGCAGCGACGGTGGCAGCGCGCGCTCCAGCGCCGGCATGAACTCGGTGCGGATGGTCAGCACAGTCACCAGCTTGCGGGTGCGCGCCGCGAGCAGGCGGCCGATCGCGTCGAGCAGCACGGCGCCTTCGCCAGGACCGTCGTCTTCCTGCCATGCGTCGGCGAGCAGGATCTCGGCCTGGTCGAGCGGCACCAGCAACCATGCGCCGCTGGCCTCCTCGAGCGTGCGTAGGACGTCGCCGAGGGCTTCGGCCAGAGCTCCTGCCTCGCGCGGCGGCGCCGGCACCTGCGCGAAGTCTGCACCGGTCGCCAAAAAGGCTCTCTGCACCGACGCCCAGAGCGCATGGATCGGCTCGCGACTGAGGTCGAAGGGCGAGAGAACCAGCCAGTCCGCCTGTCGTCGCAGGCGCGGGATCAGGCCGGCCTTGAGCAGCGAGGACTTGCCGCTGCCCGAGCCGCCGGAGATGACCAGCGCCTGCGCCCGGTCCGGCGCCTTGAGCAGGCTCAGGTCGTCCAGGTACTGCGTGATCTCCTGGTCCCGGCCGAAGAACACGCCCGCGTCCCGCTCCTCGAAGGCGACGAAGCCGGGGTAAGGGCCCACGCCCTCGGAGATCGCGAACCATTGGTCGGGGTCGAGGCCCGAGCGGTCGAGCGCGTGCAGCAGGTCCTCCCAGCCGGCGCCGGTCGCGAAATCGAGCGGCTGGCGCTGGCGCTCGTGCACGATCGGCGGCGCGCTCTCCAGGTCCGCCTCCGACAGCGGCTCGGGCATGACGGCGATGAAGTCCTTGCCGCGGAACGTGGCGGCCACCGCCTCGGTGAAGCACCAGCTCGAGCCGAGCCAGCTCGGCGTGACGATGGCGAGCACGAGGCGGCAGCTTTGCAGCTCGCGGTGCAGGCGGTCCTGCCAGCCCTGGCCGGCGAGGATGCCGCCGCGCGGGTCCTTGTCCAGGAAGACCGACCAGCTCTCGCGGTCGCGCGCGAGCCACTGCCCGATGGTGTCGGCCAGGTCGTTGTCGGAGCTGCTGTGGCTGATGAAGATGTCAGCCATGATGCCCGGTACCGTCCTGCCGGAAACAGTACAGGAGCGTCGAACGGACTGTCAAAACGGTGCCGGAGGGCCCAAAAGACACCCATCGCTCGCTTGTCGGTCGCACGCCGCCCGCGATCGATTAGGCTTGGCGCCGTGACACGACGCCTGCGGCCCGACGACGTCCTCGCCCGCGTCGCGGACGTGCAGCTCGCCGACCTGCCGGGTGGCCGGACCCCCGGCGGCCGGCTGCTGGCGCGCCACGCCCGCGGCCTGACGGTGGTGGGCGGCCTCGCCCGTGCCGACGCCGAGGCCGTCGCCGCCGAAGTCGACGGCCGGCGCACCGCCGAGGAGGTCGTCGACGCCCTCGCCGGCCGCTACCCGACGCGCGAGGCCGTCCGCCTGCTGCGGCGTCTCGACGGCGTGCTCTTCCATCGCGCCGCTCCGATCGTCTCCGGCCGCGTCCTCGTCCTCGCCAACGGCGCGGCCGGACCCCGCCTGGTCGGGGAGCTGACGCGGCAGGGCCTCGACGCGAGGCTCGGCGGCCTGGGCGGGGGCGCCGACGTCGTGGTCGTCGCCATCGAGGACACGCCCTACCGCCGGCTCTTCGAGCTGCAGGCCGACTGCCTCGCCGCCGGCGTCACCAGCCTCTGGGTGACCTTCGACGCCGACGGCGCGCGCGTCGGCCCGTCGGTGGTGGCCGGGCAGACGCCCTGCTTCGGCTGCGCGCAGCGCGTGTGCTTCGGCGTCCTCGGGCTCGACGACCTCGACGCGATCGGTGACCTGCGCACCCTCGAGTGCGACGAGGCGGCCTGGCCGGCCCTGCGGGCGGCCGCCGCCGAGGCCCGGCGCCTGCTCGCCGGGGAGGGTGAGCTGCTCGCCCGCGTCGTCCGGCTCTCGCCCGCGGGGACGTCCGCCGCCGACGTCGCGCCCCACGGCGCGTGCCGCCTGGGATGCTGCGCCGCGAGCTCGACGCCCGCCGCCGCCGGCGTCCTCGAGCGCCAGCCCCTGGCGGCGACGCCGGCGGGCGAGCTCGTGACCTCGGTGGGCATCCTCGGCGGCGGCACCGCCGGCTACCTCACGGCCCTCGCCCTGCGCCGCAAGCTCCCCGAGCTCAAGGTGACGCTCGTCGAGTCGAGCGCGGTGCCGATCATCGGCGTCGGCGAGGCCACCACGCCGCTGATGCCGCAGTTCCTGCACGCCGACCTGGGGATTCCCGCGCGCGAGCTCTTCGCCGCGGTGCGGCCAACGCTGAAGCTCGGGATCCGCTTCTTCTGGGGCGAAGGCGACTTCGGCTATCCCTTCGGCCCGGTGCGTCCGCTCGACGCCTACGTCCACGACGGCGACGTGCGCAACTGCTCGCTCGCCGCCATGTGGATGGCGGCGGGCCGCGTCCCGGCCGACCCGAGGAGCTTCGGCACCGAGGTCGCCTACCACCTCGACAACGCGCGCTTCGTGCGCTTCCTGCACCAGAAGGCACGGGACGCCGGCGTCGCGATCGTCGACGCCACCGTCGCCGACGCGGTCGTGGCGGAAGACGGCGAGGACGTCCGCGAGCTGGTGACGGACGACGGCAGGCGCCTGGCGTTCGACCTCTACGTCGACGCCTCGGGCTTCCGGTCGCTCCTCCTGGAGAAGGCGCTCGGCTCCCCCTTCGTGAGTTTCGCCGGGAGTCTCTTCAACGACCGCGCCTGGGTGGCGACGGTGCCGCGGGAAGGCACCGTGCGTCCCTACACGACGGCGACGGCCATGGACGCCGGCTGGTGCTGGTCGACGCCGCAGCTCGACGAGGACCATCGCGGCTACGTCTTCGCGTCGGCGTTCATCGACTCCGACGCGGCGCGCGACGAGATGCGGCAGAAGAACCCCGGGATGGGCGCGCCGCGGCTGGTGACCTTCCGCGCCGGGCGTCACGCCTGTTTCTGGCGCGGCAACGTGGTAGCCCTGGGCAACGCCTACGGCTTCGTGGAGCCGCTCGAGTCGACGGCGCTGCACATGCTCGTGCGCCAGATCGGGCTCCTGCTCTCGGCGTTCCCGCTGCGCCGGGGCGAGCGCGGCGTCCAGGGGCTGCTGAACCGCAAGGTCAATGGCGCCTGGGACTACCTGCGGTGGTTCCTGGCGCTCCACTACAAGTTCAACCGCGCCATGGACACGCGGTTCTGGCGTGCCTGCCGCGAGGACGTGGACGTCTCCGCCCACGGCGAGCTGCTCGCGGCGTTCGCCGAGCGCGGCCCGCTCTCTTACGACCGCGCCGCGCGCCGCCACTTCGACTACCCGGACCCGCTGTGGGGACCGGAGGGCATCGACGTCGTGCTGCTGGGCCAGCGGGCGGCGTCGCGGCTGCCGCGGCCGTCCGTCGGCCGCGAGGACTGGCGGCGCCGGGTGGAGCTCTGCCGCCGGATCGTCGAGCGGTCGCCGCGCCAGGAGGAGACGCTTGCGCGCTGGGCCGAGGAGCCGGAATGGCTCGACCGTCTGGAGGCGGCGTTCCTGGCGGCGGGTCCGGCGTTCTCCAGCGAGCCTGTGAGCTTGCCGGCCTGCTCCGGCGCCGACGCGAGGGGAATCATGCCTTAATATGGAGGAGTGCCACGGAACGAGACGGATGCCTTCGACGAGCTCTTCCGCGAGCTGTACCGGCCCCTGCTCGGGTTCTTCGCCCGCCGCGGCTGCTCCGGGGAGGAATGCCAGGATCTGGCGCAGGACACCTTCCTGCGCGCTTTCCGGGCGTTCGACCGCTTCCGCTTCGACGCCAAGCCGTCGACCTGGCTGCTCACCATCGCCTTCAACGTCTGGCGCAACCGGATGCGCGAAACCGCGGCGGCCAAGCGTTCCGGCGATGAAGTGCCACTGTCCGAGGCGTCATCGTCCGAGGCGAGCCCGGAGGCCGAGGATCGGCCGCCGGACCAGGCCTTGGACGACGAGGAACGCCGCCGGCTGCTCAGAAAAGCGTCCGCCGACCTGCCGCCCCAGATGCGACGTTGTGTATCGGGGCGCGCCGGTGACGGTGCCGCGGGACGTCGCCGGCGTGGAGTTCCGCGTCGACGCGTCGACGCTGACGGGGAGGGTCGTCGTCGAGCTGCGCGACGCTTCGGACAATGTGGTTCGCAAGGAGACCTTTCGCGCGGGGAGGATCGACTTCCGTGTTCCGATGGCCGCGCTCGATGAGAGGACGTACCAGTTGACGGTGCGGCCGGCCGGGACGCCGGTGGACGCTCCGGTGCCCATCGAAGAGGTCTTCGCCCTGGAGCTCGGCGGGGACTCTTGAGCCCGTCACCGGCTGCCACCCTTCAGGCTCAGATCTTCTGGTGGAGGACGAAGTCATGAGATTCCGGGTTGTGTTGGCGATCGTTGCTCTTCTCGTCGTCGCGTGTAAGGGTTCAGCACAGGAAGACATCGACCCCTGCGACGATCTCGAGGACGCCATCGGGAAGGCCGTACGTCTGCGCAGGAATGTCGGCCACCGCGAGGCGGAAGCCCTCTACATGCGGACCCTTGAGGACGCGATCGCCAGGGAATGCCGCCTTCAGGAGGCCCAGATCAGGAAGAACTTGAGCACCCTGTTCAAGCTCGAGGGGCGACTGACTGAAAGCCTTCGACACCTGGACGAGGCGCAGGCGGCGCTCTCCAAGCCTTCCAGGTACGAGGACAAGAGTCGCCGGTGGACGTTGCAGGGAAGGATCGCCAGCGCTCGCGGCGACCTGTTCGTGCGCCTCGGCTGGCTGGACCAAGCCGAGCTCGCCCTACGAAAGGCCCGGGCGAGTTATAGCCTCGGAGATCCGACCTCGGAGGATGAGGCGTCAGTTCTCCTCTTCATTGCCAGGAAGGACCGGCTCAAGGGCGATCCGAAATCCGCCGCTGAAGCTCTGGCGGCGGCTTTGAAGCTCACGGACTTCCCCGAGCCAACCCGCTCCGCTCTCTACATGGAGCAGGCACGGCTGGCCCTCGACGGATGCCGCTTCAAAGTCGCGCAACAGGCTCTCGAGAAGGCTCGAGAGCTCTTGAAGGACTCGAGAAACCCACTCAATCTGGCCAACGTGATCGCGGACCATGCCGAGCTCGAGGGGCTGCGAGGTCAGTGGACCGAGAGCCTTCGCCACGCGGAGAGAGCGCTCGAGCTCGTCCGTGCGGCCGAGACGCCAGACCTCAATCTGGAAGCCCATGCCCACTACCTGAAGTCGATGGCCTTGTGGAAGCTCGGAGAGTCGGCCCGATCCCGCCGTGCCGCAGACGTCGCGCTGGCCCTGCTGGAGGGAGCGCGCGACGCCTGGCAGGACCTGGGATTCGATTTCCTGGCGAACCGCCAGAGCTACTACCGGCATCGTCTCGACCTTGCCGTGCGGACGGAAGACGCGGAAGCCTCCTGGACCGTCTTCGAGGGCTATCGAGCCCAGGGCCTGCTGGAGAGCGTCCGCCAGCGAGCCCTGGGTCCCTCGTCCATCCCCGACGCTGACGCCTTGGAAGCGATCAGGAAGCTTCGCCAGGACCTGATTGCGGCGGCTCGGGATCTTGACGCGCTCGGACCTGACGCTGCGCAGGCACTCGTGTCCGTCCAGGAGGCGCGATTCCACGAACGCCGACTGGCCCTGCGCAGGCGCCAGGCCGACCAGGGCGGTGGATCCCAGCCGGCCGAGATCGGGCCGGCGGCAGCGGCGGAGATGCTCGCTTCCGGCACGCTCGCCCTGGCGTTCGCCGCCGGCGTCGAGAGCGTCTACGTCCTCCTTGTCGACCACGAGGTGGGTATCCAGGTCTTCCCAGTCGAGGGGGATCTCCGACGGATAGAGGACCGGGCGCGCGAGATCGTCCGGGGTCTCGATCCTTACGGGGCGATCCATGCGCGACAAGAGCTCGACAGGAACGTCGACGAGCTCAGCCGATCTCTCCTCGGTCCCCTCGGCGACCGGGTCGACGCGTTTCATCGTCTTGTGATCGTCGCCGACGGACCCCTCGAAGAGCTGCCGTTCGAGGTCCTCCGCGATCCCCGCAGCGGACAACGCCTAGTCGCCAGCCACGAGATCGCCTACCTGCCGTCGTTCTCCGTCCTCGCCGCGGCCCGAGCTCGGACTTGTTCTTTGCCCGAGCATGGTTTGTTCGCTCTGGGAGATTCGATCTTCGGCGCGAGCGACGAGCGATGGAGCGGGGCCGACGATCCGCGCCACGACGACGAGGCTCTGTTGTTCCAGCGGTTGCCGGCCAGCGCCGTGGAGGTTGAGAACATCGCCGGTATCTATGGGGACGACGCCACCGTCGTCCTCGGCGGTGACGCGACCCGCGAGCGCTTTCTCGCCGAGGCTCGGCGGCACCGCACCCTCCACGTCGCGTCCCACGCCCGCAGCGATCGGCAGGCGCCCGAGCGCTCCCGGATCGCCCTCTCGTGCCTTGACGCCGAAGGCCGCGTCCCCGCGACCTGCGACCTCTACTTCGAAGACGTGGCGGCCCTCGACCTCTGCGGCCAGGTCGTGGTGCTCAGCGCCTGCGACACTGCCGGCGGCCGTCCGCTGCCGGGCGAGGGCATCCTCGGATTGCCGTGGGCTTTCCTCCGCGCCGGCGCCGGGGCCGTGGTCGCCAGCCGCTGGCGGGTCGCCGACGAGCCGACGGCCATGCTGATGATTACGTTCCACCGCCACCTGCGCGCTGGCGCGGGCCCGGCCGCCGCCCTGCGCCAGGCCAAGCTCGAGCTCATCGCGGCCGGCCGCCGACCGTCCGATTGGGCCGCCCTCGTGCTCCTCGGCGACTGGCGGAGTGCACCGTCTGCCTCGAGCTTCTCTTCGCCGTCCTCAACCTTCTCTTCGCTGTCGGGTCCAATCCAATGACCGCGGTCCACAATCCACGATCCGAAGAACGCGAAGGAGAAAACCCATGACGACCAAAGACGACTGCGACGACTCCGGCAGCGATCCCAAGACCGGCGGCTTCGACAAGCCCGGCGCTGGAAAAGACGACCAGGACGACTCCGGCAGCGATCCCAAGACCGGCGGCTTCGACAAGCCGGCAAGCGGACGCCGGCCGAAGTGATGGACACCCCCCTGCGAGCCCTGGGGGTCGACGCCACCACCGGCCGGCCCCTCGAGCCCGTGCCGGCGGCCGTGGCGCGGCGCCGGGCCGAGCGGCTGCTGCGCCGCGCCCGGCCCCCGCGCTACGGCGTCGCCGGCGGCGACCTGGCGAGCGCCGGCTGGGGCGTGGTCTTCGCCGAGGGCGTCGACGCCGACGCCGACGCGCGCGACGCCCTCGGCCCGCTCCTCGAACGACGCCGCCGGCAGGCCGGCGACCGCTACCGCGAGCTCACCTACCGGCCCGGCGAGGGCGCCGCCGCGTTCCGCAGCCGATTGCGCGCCGGCCACGGACGCGTCGACCCGCGGCAGGTGCCCTGGTACCTGCTGCTGGTCGGCGATCCCGAAGAGCTCCCCCACGGCTTCGAGCTCGACCTCGACGTGCCCCACGCCGTCGGACGCCTCGCGGCGGACGACGCCGACGACCTCGCCGCCTACGCGCGCCGCGTGATCGAGGCCGAGGACCGGCCGCCGCACCGCGCGCCGCGCGCCGCCGTCTTCGCGCCGACCCACCCGGACGACCCGGCGACGGCCGCCTGCGCCGAGCACCTCGCACGTCCTCTGGCGGACATCGCGGGGCCGGACGCGGGCGTCCTGATCGGCGATGGGGCGACCCGCGCCGCCCTCCTGGAGTTGATCGCCGGCGGCCCGGACCTCCTCGTCGTCGCCGGGCATTCCGCTTCCTACCCGCGAAACCACCGCTGCCAGCGCGAACGGCAGGGAGCCCTCATCTGCGCCGACTGGCCGGGATCCGAGCGCTGGCCGCGGGCGATCCCGCCGGCGCACACCGTCGCCGCGGAGGACCTCCCGACCGGCGCCCTGGACGGCGGCGTGGCCGTGCTCTTCGGCTGCCACACCGCCGGCACGCCGCGCCGCGAATTCTACGATGGCCACCGCCGCAAGGACGCCCGCGCCCTGACGTCGCGTCCGTTCGTCGCCGCCCTGCCGCGGCGGCTCCTGGGCCGCGAGGGCGGCGCTCTGGCGGTGGTGGGTCACGTCGGCCGTGCCTTCGAGGCGTCTTTCTTCTGGCGCGGCGCGCGTCAGAGCGGACCCTTCGAGGACGCCGTCCGCGCCCTGCTCGACGGCCGCCGCCTGGGCGAGGCCCTCGACGGTTTCGGCCAGCGCTTCGCCGACGTGGCCGTGACCTGGGCGCGGTCGCGCATGGACCCGGAAGCCGAGGAGCCGGATCCTCTGGGCCTCTGGGTCGCCTTCCACGACGCCCGCAGTTGGTCGCTCCTGGGCGACCCGGCCGTGCGCCTGCCGGCGTGCGCGGAGCTGGCGGAACGATGAGCCGCCGCCTCGCCCTGGCGATCGGCATCGACCGTTACCCGGGCTTCGGCCCCGAGTCGCAGCTCGCCGGCGCGGTGCGCGACGCGCGGACGATGGCCGGCGTCCTCGTCGAGCGCCACGGCTTCGCGCCCGCCGACGTCCTCGTCCTGACCGACGAGCAGGCCACCCGCCGCGCCGTCCTGGACGCCCTGGCGGACCTGCGCCTGCGCGCCGGTGGCGGCGACCACGTCGTCGTCTTCTTCTCCGGCCACGGCTCGCAGATGACCGACCGTGAAGGCGACGAAGGCGACGGTCTCGACGAGACCCTGGTGCCCTACGACAGCGGCCGCGACGACGCCGACAATCGCGACGTGACCGACGACGAGATCAACGAGTGGGCGTCGCGCGTCCTCGAGGTGACGCCGCACGTGACGCTGATCTTCGACTGTTGCCACGGCGGGGCGCTGCAGCGTCCCCCCTGGCGGGTGAAGCGGGTGCCGCCGGACCTGCGTCCGATCGCGGAGCTGCCGCCCTCGCCGGTGCCGCGCCGGCGCGACGTCGAGGCGGGTCCGCGTCCGCTGGTGGCCACCGCCTGCCGCGACCACGAGGTCGCCGTCGAGCTGCCGCCGTCGATCGCGGGCGTGGCGCGGGGCGCGTTCAGCTTCCATTTCATCGCGGCGCTCAGGCAAGCGTCGCCGGGCGAGACTTGGCGGGAGCTCTTCGAGCGGACGATGCGAGCTCTCGCCGCCGATCCCCTCGATCAGCACCCGCAGCTCTCGGGCGACGGGCTCGACGAGGCCGTCTTCGGCGGCGCCCGCCGCGGCGCCCGAGGCCACGGCGTCGGACGCCGCCTGCTCGCCGTGGCCGGCCGTCCCGACGCGTACGGCCTGACGATGAAGCTCTTCCGTCGTCGCCGCGGCGCTTGGCGACGCGCCAGCCCGCCGTCGTTCGTAGCGGGCGACCGCTTGCGCGTCGACATGAGCCATGGCCACGCGCGAGCGCTCTTCGTCTACTTGTTGGACGTCGGCCTCACGGACACCGTCACCTTGCTCTTCCCCGACGTCGACGGCCACGAAGCGCTCGACGACGGAGCGATCCTCACCGTCGGCGCCCGCCGCGGCGACGCCCTGGAGCTTTTCGTGCCGGACGACCTTCCGCAGGAGCGGGGCGGGGGCGTCGGCCACCTGCTCCTGGTCGCGTCCGAGGGTCGGCTATCGACGGCGCGGCTGCTTTCCGGCTCCGTCGAGGCCTTGACCGACTCGGACCTCTCCGTCATCGCCATCCCATACCGATTGCGTCGGTCCTGAGCGTGCCGAATTGTGGTGCGGCCCGAGTCGAGTCGGGTCTCATTCGGTCAAGGCGGTCATCGGGACCGTACGACCAACCGAACCGATGCGATCTACAGACGGCGCCGGACGTTCGTGGTGCCGGTGGTCTTCGAGGAGGCCGATGCGGAGCACATCCCGGTGCCGTTGCGGCGATCAGGCCGCCCTGGACGCGGGCTACGACCGCTGCCATTGGTGTCTCTGCGGATCCAGGCGATGAGGATTCCCGGCGTGCTGACCGCCGGTCTCAGCCCGACGTCATGTACCTGATGCGTCCACCTTCTTGAGGCGTCTTTCCAGCTCAGCACGGGATACGGTGGGCTGCCCTCGTCGTTCTGCGACCAGATCCCAGAACTTCTGGCTGCTTCCAAGCTGCTGCTGTTCCTCATCAAGACCGATCACCAGCGCAACAGGTTTGCCATTGCGCGTCACCACGATCCGTTCCTGCTGAGCGTCGGCGACGCAGCTCTCGAGTCGTGCCTGACTTAGCTCCACGCTCTTCAAAGGACTTCCTCCGTCGTCTTGTGGGGCGGCTTGTGCCGGATGGCCCGGATCATCACTGTCGGCTCCGATTCGTCGACGTCGTAGAAGACACGGTACTCTCCGACTCGCAGCTCCCAAACCGGCTCCTGACGTTCCCAGGGCGTTTGAAGTCCTGGAATAGGCTTCTTGTTCCGCGTCTCCCGATTTGGTTCGTGAACGAGCTGCTTTTCGATCGAGTCAAGAAGCCTCTTGCGATCATAGGCTCGAAGACCCGCCAGATCCTTGGCGACACCGGCGGCGTACTCGATGATGTACATGCCGTGGTGGTCGCTCCGGGTCGTCCAGCCTGGCGCCGGACCGCTCGGCGCCGGCACCCTTAGTCTAGCTCCTAGGACGAATCCGTGCAAGCTCGGCCGCCATGAGTGGCTCTCGAGGCAACTCCTTCAACCTTTCGCCGCCACTCGGAAGACGATGGAGTCACCAGACCCGTCGGCACGATCGGTGCCTGAGCTTTGACGTCCTCCTGAGAGGCCGAATCGGTTTCCGATCCGGCCTCCTGGAAATCCGAGGAAGGCCAATCGGTCTCCGAGCCGCCCTCCTGGAAATCCGAGGAAGGCCAATCGGTCTCCGAGCCGCCCTTCCGGAAGTTCGAGGAGGGCCGATCGGCTCCTGTTCGGGGCTCCTCGAAGTTCGAGGAGGACCGACCGGCTCAAGTTCGGGGCTCCTCGAAATCCGAGGAGGACCAATCGGTTTCCGACCGGGTCTCCTCGAAGCCCGGGGAGGGTCGCTCGGCTTCCGATCCGAGCTCCTGGGAATCCGAGGAGGGCGAATCGGATTCCGATCCGGGCTCCCGGCAATCTCAGGAGGGCCACTCGGTTCCCGATCGGGGCCGTCCGAAAACTCCGGAGGGTCACCCGGCCGCCGATTCGACCTCCCCAAAACGTTCGGAGGGCCGTTCGGCCATCGATCGGTATTACCGGCGCGACCGGGCAGGCGTCGGGCAAATCCGCGATGGGTTCCCGTAAACCGTTCGTCCCCAACAGTTTAGCCGCTGGGCCGGAAGGACGAGACAACCCGCCGTCCAACCGACCACCCGGTCGGTTACGAAAAATCCCGGACGTTTTTTCGCGCCCGGGCTCCCCTGTGTATGGTGTGCGAAACCCGCCCGGCGAAGCCGGGCACAACCGAAAGGAGGACTGCCATGGCAGCCCAACTCTCCAAAGAGGTCACCGATCGACTGCGAGCATGCCTGTTCGTGCTCGCCGCCTTCGTCACCGAAGGCGCGACGGTGGCCGCCGACATGCTGGGCATCGCCCAGCCCCATCTCAAGGCGCAGGACCCGGAGCCCGGGTTCCTATCCGTCTTCAACGCGCTGGGCCGCACCCTGAAGGCCGCGATCGACAACCTCGTCGCCGCCGACACGACGCTTTACGCCGCGGCGGCGCTGGAGTCGGCCCTGCGCAAGCAGTACCGGGAACTAACCGGCAGGATCGGCATCCAGATCGTGGCGTTGCGCCGCACGGTGATCGGCCAATTCGTGGCGCCGGACCTGGAAGGCCTCGGCCTCCAGCCCCTCGACGCCCGCGACTCGATCACCATCATGCGCCGGGCCAAGTTGATCCTCGAACGCTTCAAGGCCGAGCTCCTGCCGGCGTTGCTCGGCGCGCCGCTCTTCGCCGAAGCGGTCGACGTCGGCAAGTACGTGGACGAGATCCGCGCGGCCGCCGAGGAGGTCGAGGCTCTCAACGGTCAGATCAACGAGGCCAAGCGCCGCGCCTCCAAGGCGCGGGTCGTCAAGAACCAGGTCATGGGGGAGTACGACAAGCTCTTCCTGCGCAGCGTGCGGATCTTCGAGGACTGCTGCCGGTTCACCGGGCAGGATGAGCTGGCCGACCTGGTGCGGCCTTCCACCACCCGGCCCGGCCGGACCGTGGAGGAGCCCGGGGAAGTGCCCGACGACGTGCTCGACCAGATCGGTGAGGTGCCCCAACAAGGATAGACTGACGCCGGTCTGAATCCGTCCACTCCGTGGCGCCGAGGGCCGGGCCTCGCACCGAGCCCGGCCTCCGGCGCCCGTTTTCGGGATCTCGCCATGACGATCGCCACCGACCTCGCTCCCTCCTTCGCGACGCTCGCGGGCGGCCCCACGCCGCGGTCGCGGCGGCTGCTCAACCGCGTGGCCGAGGATCCCCTGCGCGCCCTCGACGACCGGCGGTGCCAGAAGCCCGCGTTCTGCGATAGCCGACGCGGACGCTGAGCGTGCCGAATTGTGGTGCAGCCGTCCCGGCTGCACCCGGAGCAGGCGGGACGCCTGCGCCACAATCTGGCAACTTCCCGCCGGCGCGCATATGATGGACGCCTCGCGATCAGCGGGGCGCGGCCATCGTCCCGTATCTTCTCAGGTTGTCTTGCCATGCGCACGATCTACCACGAGTTCGAGTCCCTGGAGCACCTCCTGGCCACCCGCCTGCTGCCCGGAGGCGGCGACCGCCCGGTCCGCTTCGTGGTCTTCGGCGGCACCGGCGCGGTGGGCGGCGCCACCGTGCTCGAGCTGTGCCGCCTGATCCTCATGTCGCCGCGCTACCGCCAGCGGCCGCTGCGCGGCGAGGTCTACGCCACCGGCCTCCACGACAAGGAGATCGTCGGCTTCGTCAAGCGGCTCTACATGGCCTTCGAGGGCGAGGCCGAGATCGAGAAGATCGAGCCCCGGCGCCACTACCGGCTCCGCGGCGCCATCGACCTCCGTTTCTCCCACCTCCACCTCACCCTGCCGCAGGACCTCCACCAGCACGTGCTGGCGGCGCGCGAGGCCGGCGGCGGCGCGTTCGACCCCGAGGCGGCGCTGGCCGAGTACTTCGAGTCGCAGCCCAAGCCCTTCCTGCGCTTCGTCGAGGCCCTCGGCGAGGAGGAGCTGCTGCACGCCGTGGTGGTGGCCATCCCCCTGCCCAGCGTCGCCACCTACACCCTCGAGTCGATCGACCGGCTCAACGCCGAGCTCGGCCTCGACCACAAGACGCTCAAGCACGTCAAGTCGAGCTACCTGAAGACCTTCATCCGCGGCCTGGCCACCATCCAGCAACGCTACGCCCGCCACGTGGTCATGGCCCACACCACCGCCGTCGGCGGCATGTACCGGGTCGACGGCGGCGCCGCCGAGATCCGCCTCGGCTTCGCCCACAGCGCCCTCGGCAAGAGACTGGTCGACAAGAAGTACTTCGCCGACGAGCTCACCCAGCTCTACATCGACCACGGCTTCTACGTGCTGGTGACGGCGGCGGCGATCGGCATCGACGCGGTCGAGCTCCACTGCCACCTGCCCCTGGACCGCGGCGTCAGGAACGCGCTCCGCCGTGCCGTGGACGCGCGCCCCGAGTCGCCGCCGCTGCCCGCCGCCGACCTCGAGCAGGGCAACGTCCTCGTCTACCCCGCCCTCGACCTGGCGCTGGAGCCCACGGCGGAGAGGAGCGGGGGGGAGACCACCGGGGAGAGCGAGCCGCTCGTCTTCGGCGCCGGCAAGGAGCTCGCGGTGGACGCGGCGATCCGCTCGGGCGAGAACGGCCTCTTCTCGGTCGCCAACTGCGACGCCCTCTACAACGTGATGAAGGTGGCGATCCCCGAGGAGCTGGCCATGGTGCTGGTGCGCTTCGCCCTCTTCGGACCCGAGCGCCGCCGCGACTGGTTCCAGGACAACCTCTGCTACTACACCGAGACCGAGAACGCCCACTTCGCCCTGCAGCTCCTCTACAGCTATCCCGAGCTGCGCCGCGCCTGCTTCGGTCCCTTCGCGATCCAGGCCTACCAGGCCCTGGGCTCTTCCACCCACCAGGCGCGTCTCCACGAGCTGGGCCTCGTGATGGTGCTGCTGCGCCTGCGCGACCTCGGCGCCCGCTTCGCCGAGATCCCCGAGAAGGAGCTCGCCGAGGGCCTGACCGACGTCGACGGTTTCCTCTGGCTGCACACCTCCATCCCCGCCTTCGAAGACTTCGAGGCGCTCGACGCCGCCCGCCTCGAGGCGCTCTTCGGCGCCCTGTGCGAGGTCGAGACCATGGAGGACGCCGGCCTGCTCCTGGGCTACGACCCGCGCCGGCACGGCCTGCGCGAGAGCGGCCGCGAGCGCTTCCTCGCCCGCCTCGCGACCCGTATCGGCCGCTATGTGAGGACCATCACCTCGCTCGGCATCCCGATCGTCTACCGCAGCCCCTCGAGCGGCCAGACCCGACTGCTCCTGGGGCCCTACGTGGCGCCGCTCGACGCCGCCGCCACCTCGACGCACGACGTCGACGCCGCCTTCCGCGGCCTCGCTGGCGAGCACGGCGTACCCTACGAGACGGCCCGCGACTGGGTGATCGCCAACAACGGCTTCGTGGACCTGCGCGCCCACGCCCTCGTGAGCGCCGCCAAGGAGCCGGGCCCGCGCATGGGCGAGGCCGTGCGCGGCCTGGCCTCGGCCGAGGAGCTCGCGGCGTGGATCGACGCCCTGCCGGCGGGCTCCTACTTCACCACCTGTGGGCTGGTGGCCCTCGAATACCGGCTGCGCCGCCTCTACGGCAAGGTGCGCAGACGCCAGATCCGCCTCGGCACCCGCGAGACCTGGAAGCACCTCTTCCCGCAGGACGGCCAGGGGCGTTACCTGCTCTCGCCGGGCCTGATCGAGACCGCGCGCATGTACTCGGAAGGCCTGGGCAAGGTCACCGGCACCGAGGCCCTGTGGCCGGGATGGGGGTATTGACGCCGCCGGACCGAATCCGGCGTCGCGAATGAACAGACGCGCGCCGGCGTATCGCAACGATGATGACCGGGATCCTGGAAGTCCTCCACCACGCCTTCAGCATGCCGACCGCGATCTTCAGCGTTCTGCTGATCCTGGTCATCCTCTATTGGCTCGTTTCCCTCCTCGGCATCTTCAGCCTCGAGATGTTCGAGGCCGCCGAGGGTCTTGCGGACGGCGCCGCCGACGCCCTCGCCGAGGCCGGCGACGGCCTGGGCGAGGCCGCCGAGGGCGAGCGCCCCGGCCTGCTGCGGGGCTTCGACGACGTGCCGCGCTCGATAAGCTGGAGCCTGGTCGTCGTCTTCGCCTGGCTCTTCAGCCTGCTCGCCACGATCTA
>Ga0299906_10000600_pt1 | contig 32715 bp, 31 predicted proteins | sample RVTome_14_FD_200259 | JGI IMG/M metagenome (GOLD analysis project Ga0299906, IMG submission 200259) | Soil microbial communities from uranium-contaminated site in the Upper Colorado River Basin, Wyoming, United States - RVT145D125 (version 2) ...
GCGCGCAACAGCCGGAAGGGCAAGGCCAGCCAGCCCAGCAGGCCCTTGCCGCGCACACCCGAGATCCGCACCAGGTCCAGGGGAATGTCCTGCGCGGGCACCACTGTGCATTCCATTCCGCCCTGTGCGCCAAGCCAGTGCACCCCGATGCCTTGATGCCGCAGTGCGCCAGCCACGGCCAGGCCAGGATAAATGTGACCGCCCGTGCCCCCGGCCATGATCATCACGGTCTGCGGTCCGGCATTCATGCGCGCCGGCCCGCGCGTGTTGGCCGGGCATGGCCCTGCCCCGCCGCGTCGCGATCCAGTTCGTACCGAATGCGCAGCACCATGCCCAGCGCCAGGCAGGTCATCAGCAGACTGCTGCCGCCGGAGCTGATCAAGGGCAGGGTCAGGCCCTTGGTCGGCAAGGCGCCGAGGTTGACGCCGATGCTGACCAGGGCCTGCAGGCCAATCCACAGACCAACCCCAAACGCCAGGTTGCCGGCAAATGGGCGCTCATTGCGGTGGGCCATCAGACCAACGCCCATGATGCGCGTGACCAGCAACATGAACAGCCCCAAAACCAGCACCACGCCCAGCAGGCCGAACTCCTCTGCCACCACGGCAAAAATGAAGTCCGTGTGCGCTTCCGGCAGATAGAACAGTTTCTGGATGCTGGCCCCCAGGCCAACGCCGAACAGTTCGCCGCGGCCGACGGCGATCAGGGCCTGGGTGAGCTGGAATCCGCTGTCGTAGGGGTCGGCCCACGGGTTCGTGAAACTGATGATGCGCCGCAGACGATAGGGCTCCATGGCCGCCCAGGTGAATACCGGCATGGCCAGCAGCAGCAAGGCCATGATATGCCGCCAGGCCGCGCCGGCCAGCCAGATCATGCCGCCGACCACCGCCGTGATGATGGCCGCGCTGCCCATGTCGGGTTGCAGCAGCAGAATGGCCGACAGGATACCAACCAGCAGCAGGGGCTTGAGGGTGTCAAAGAAACGGCTCTGGATCAGCTCGGATTTGCGCACCAGGTAGCCGGCCATGTAAATCACCACCATCAGCTTGGCGGCCTCGACCACCTGGAAATTCAGGATGCCCAGGCGAATCCAGCGGTTGCTGCCGTTCACCGAGTAGCCAAGACCCGGCACAAAGGCCAGCAGCAGGCACAGCGCCGCCAGCAGCATCATCGGCCGGCAGACCCGCTCCAGGAAGGAGATCGGTATGATGCGAAAGGCGCTGGCCAGCGCGACCCCCATGGTCAGGAACACGGCATGCCGCCACAAATAGTGGAACGAGGACACGCCCTGGCTTTCCGCCACGGCGATGGAGGCGGAGCCCACCATGACCAGGCCGAACGCGGCCAGCAGGATGGCCGGCATCAGCAGCCAGGCGTCCAGCCCGACCGGCGCCATGGACTGGTCGGCGCGCAAGGCCTGCTGTTGTCGGCGCGCGGCGTTCATCGAATTTTCAGCGTCGCCAGCCCGGCCAGCACCAGGATCACCGAAATGATCCAGAAGCGGACGATGACGCGCGGCTCCGGCCAGCCCTTGAGTTCAAAATGGTGGTGGATGGGTGCCATGCGAAAAATGCGTTTGCCGGTGAGCTTGAAGGACGCCACCTGCAGGATGACCGACACCGTCTCCATGACAAACACGCCCGCCATCAGGCAGAACACCAGTTCCTGTCGCACCAGCACCGCGATCAGCCCCAGCGCCGCACCCATGGCCAGCGCGCCAATGTCCCCCATGAACACCTGGGCCGGGTAGGTGTTGAACCACAGAAAGCCCAGCCCAGCCCCCGCCAGAGCCCCGCAGAATATCGTCAACTCGCCGGTGCCCGGCACATACGGAATACCGAGATAACCGGAGAACACCGTGTGCCCGGTGGCGTAGGCAAAAATGCCCAGTGCGACCGCGATGAACACGGCCGGCATGATGGCCAGCCCGTCCAGGCCGTCGGTGAGATTGACCGCATTGGAAAACCCGACGATAAAAAAGTAGGTGAGCACGATATAGCCCATGCCCAGCGGAATCACGATGTTCTTGAAAAACGGGACGATGAGCTCGGTCTCGGCGGGTGTCTGCGCATTCGCCCACAGGTAGTAGGCCACCCCCAGGCCGACCACGGATTGCGCCAGGTACTTCCAGCGGGCGGGCAACCCGCGCGAATCCTGCAGCACCAGCTTGCGGTAGTCGTCCACCCAGCCGATCAGGCCGAAGGCCAGCGTCACCAGCAACACCACCCAGACATAGCGATTGCCCAGATCCGACCAGAGCACCGTGGACAGGACGATGGCAAACAGGATCAGCGCCCCGCCCATGGTCGGCGTGCCCGCCTTGGCCAGGTGCGACTTTGGGCCGAGTTCCCGGATCGGCTGGCCAAGCTGCCCCCGGACCAGGCGGCGGATGAACGAGGGGCCAAGTAGCAGGGAAATCGCCAGCGCGGTGAGTGCGCTGAGGATGCCGCGCAGGGTGATGTAGCTGAACATGTTGAAGTCCGGATTGAACTCCGCCAGCCGTTCGAACAATGCGACCAACATCAGCCCGCCTCCCTTACTTCACAGTCTTGGGAAATGGCCTGCACCACGCGCTCCATGCCCATGGAGCGCGAGCCTTTGACCAGGCAACTCACGCCCGGCCGCAACTCGGCGCACAACTGTTTGATCAGGGCCGCGATGTTTTCGAAGTGGCGTCCACCGTTGCCGAAGGCGTCTACCGTGGCATCGCTGGCGTCACCCACAGCGAACAGGCGCGCCACGCCCAGGGCGCGCGCCGCTTCGCCCATTTCAGCATGCATTTTGCGGCTGTTGCGGCCGAGTTCCTTCATGTCTCCCAGCACCAGCCAGCGCTCGCCGGGCTGGCCGGTCAGCACCTGCAACGCGGCGTACAGGGACGCCGGATTGGCGTTGTAGGTGTCGTCAATCACGGTCCAGCCGCCGTCGCCGTGAATCATGTTCAGCCGGCCCGGCACCGGGCGCGTGGCCTCCAGGCCCGCGCGGATTTGCGCGGGTGAAATGCCCAGCGCCAGAGCCATGGCGGTGGCCGCGAGGGCATTCTGCACGTTGTGCTCCCCCGGCAAGGACAGCCTGAGGGGGAAGCCCCCGGCGGGCGTGTCCAATTCAACGCCCTGGCCCGCGCGCGCCACCCGCACATCGCAGTTGGTGCCGCGACCGAAGGTGATGGTGCGCCCGGCAGCCGACATCTCGCGCCAGAGGGCGGCCCAGGGCTCGTTCGCGTTGATTACGGCGACGCCGTCTGAGGGCAGTTCCTGGTAGATCTCGCCCTTGGCCCGGGCCACACCCTCTTCGCTGCCAAAGCCCTGCAGGTGCGCCGGGCCGACGTTGGTCACCACGCCGACCCCGGGTTGCGCGATGCGGGCCAGGTAGCGGATGTCACCGGGCTTCGACGCGCCCATCTCCAGTACCGCGTAGCGGTGCTCCGGGCCCAGGCGGAACAGCGTCAGGGGCAGCCCCAGTTCGTTGTTCAGGTTGCCGCTGGTGGACAGCACGCTGGCCGAGGTGGCCAGGATGTTGCCCAGCATCTCCTTGGTGGTGGTCTTGCCGTTGCTGCCCGTGATGGCCACCACGCGCAGCTCGTGCTGCCGGCGCCAGAACGCGGCCAGCGTGCCCAGCGCGGTCTGCACATCGTCCACCACCAGTTGCGGCAGCGCCGCGCTGAGCGGCCGCGAAACCAGGGCGGCGACCGCACCGGCCCGGGCCGCCACGGCGACGTAGTCATGACCGTCACTGCGCTCGCCGGACAGCGCCGCGAACAGGTTGCCCGCCTGCACGGCGCGGCTGTCTATGGCGACGCCGTGAATTTCCGGCGCCGACCGGGGCAGCTTACAGCCCAGTTCGCGCGCAACGACTTCCAGATTCAGCCGGATCACGCGGCCAACTCCAGCGCCGCGCGCACGACAGCTTCATCACTGAAAGGCAGCTTCTGCCCGGCCACTTCCTGCCAGGTCTCATGGCCTTTGCCCGCCACCAGCACGATGTCGCCGGGGCCGCTCTCCGAGATGGCGCGCGTGATGGCCGCGGCCCGGTCCGGCTCGACGATGACCTTGTCGCGGCTACCGACGCCGCCCAATACGTCATTGATAATCGAATTGACCGATTCGAACCGCGGGTTGTCGCTGGTGATCACGAGCTGGTCCGCTTCGCATTCCGCGGCGCGGCCCATTTCCGGGCGCTTGCCGCGGTCGCGGTTGCCGCCGCAACCGAATACGCACACCAGCCGCCCGCTCAGGTGCGCCCTGACCGCCTGCAGGGCGTGCGCCAGCGCATCCGGCGTATGCGCATAGTCAATCACGACCACCGGCTGGCCGGGCTCTCCCCCCAGGCGCAGCATGCGGCCCGGCACCGGGCTCATCATTTCCAGCTCGGCGACCACTTCGTTCCAGGGCATGCCCAACAGGCTGAGCGTGCCCGCGGCGGCCAGCAGGTTCGACACGTTGAATGCGCCCAGCAGGCCGGTGCGGAACTCGGACTTGCCCCAGGGGCCAGCCACGCGCACATACATGCCGTCCGCGTCGGTGCCCAGGATCTCAGCGCCAAGTTCGGCGCCGGGCGCCAGCCCGTAGCTCAATACCTGGGTGTCGCCGCCCAGCTCACCGATCCAGCCACGCCCGGTCAGGTCATCGCGGTTGATGATGGCGAAGCGCGGCGCAAACTCGGTAAACAGGCGCTTCTTGGAGGCCGCGTAGGCTTCCATGTCGCGGTGATAGTCCAGGTGATCCCGGCTCAGGTTGGTGAATACCGCCGCATCGAACTGCACGGTCTGCACGCGGCCCTGCTCCAGGGCATGCGAGGATACCTCCATGGCCACGCGCTCCACGCCATCATCCAGGCAGCGCGCGAGGATCTCGTTCAGGCGCAACACATCGGGGGTGGTGCGGTCTGCCCGCTGCAGGTGGTCAAAGGAACCGTAGCCCAGCGTGCCGACCAGCCCGGAATTGCCGTAGGCGCGTTGCCAGGACTGGGCGAGAAAATGCGCTACGGAGGTTTTGCCGTTGGTGCCGGTGACCCCGGCAATGGTCAGCAGGTCGGACGGCGCCGCCCAGAAGCGACAGGCCAGCTCACCCAGGCGCTTCGCCAGGCCGGGCACGGCCACGCTGGGCACCTCCAGGTCCGGATCGCCGCGCTTGCCATCATGAATCACCGCGACACAACCGCGCTCGATGGCTTGCGCCACGTGGTCCAGCCCGTGACCCTGGCCGCCTTCTACGGCGACAAAGGCATGCCCTGCCTCGACCGTGCGCGAATCGAGATCCAGCCCCGCGACGGCGATATCCGGCGGCTCCGCCAGCCAGCCCTCCAGCAGCATGCGCAGACTCATTCCATAAGTCATCGCGCAGCCCCCTCGGCGTCCGTCGCCGACTGGGCAAACAGGGCGGGGTAATCATCCGGCGGCACATTCATCAAACGCAGTGCGCCACCGACCACGTTGGCGAACAGGGGCGCCGCCACGTCGCCGCCGTAATACTGCTCGCCGGTCGGATCATTGACGATCACCACGCACACCAGCCGTGGATTGGAAGCCGGGGCGAAGCCTGCGAAGCTGGCGACATAGCGCGAGGCATAGCCGGACGCGCTGGCTTTGCGCGAAGTGCCGGTCTTGCCGGCGATGCGGTAATTCGCGACCCGCGCCTGCTTGCCCGTGCCAGCCGGCCCGGTCACGGTCTCGAGCATATCCGCCACTTGCCGGGCCAGGACTGGATCCACCATCGAGATGGGTGGGTTGATCGCGCCCTGAATCAGGGTTGGCTGCCGCAACACGCCGCCGCTGGCGATCACCGCGTAGGCCTGCGCCAGTTGCAGTGCGGTTGCGGAAATGCCGTAGCCATAGGCGATGGTGGCGTGCTCCAGCCTGCGCCAACGCTGGTGGTTGCGCAGCACGCCGGCTGACTCTCCGGGGAAGCCACTGCCGGTGGCCTCGCCAAATCCATAACGTCGGTAGGTATCCCACATGTGCTCGGGCGACAACTCCAGCGCCAGCTTGGTGACCCCGACGTTGCTGGATTTGGTCAACACACCGGTGACGTCCAGCAGGCCGTAGTTATGGTGGTCGCGAATGGTATGGCCGGAAATCACCAGGGTCCCCGGCGAGGTTTCCACGGGGGTGCCGGGCGTCACGATTCCCGCCTCGAGCATGGAGGTGACCGCAAAGGGTTTCATGACCGACCCAGGCTCGAATACGTCGGTGACGGCCCGGTTGCGCAAGCCTTCGCTGCTGCCGTCTGGTTGATTTGGGTTGTAGGAAGGCTGGTTGACCATGGCGAGAATTTCGCCATTGTGCAGATCCATCAGCACCACGCTGCCAGAACGCGCGCCGTGTTTCAGCACCGTGCGTTTCAACTCGGTGTACGCGAGGTACTGCAAGCGCCGGTCTATGGTCAGTTGCAGGTCCTTGCCGGGGCTGGCCTGCTTGACCAGTTCCACCTCTTCAACCGTGCGGCCCAGCCGATCCTTGATGACGCGTTTGCGGCCCGCCTCGCCAATCAGCCAGTCGTTGTAGGCCAACTCGAGTCCTTCCTGCCCGATGTCGTCAATGTTGGTAAAGCCGACCACGTGGGCCGCGACCTCGCCGGCCGGGTAGAAGCGCCGATATTCCTTTTGCAGGTACACCCCCTGGATTTTCAGGGCCTCGATCTGGCTCGCCATGTCGGGGTGCAGCCGCCGGCGCAGCCAGACGAATTCCCGGGCCGAACGCTGCGTCAGCTTGCGCTCCAGCTCATCCGCATCCGTTTCCAGCACCTTGGCCAGCAAACCGAGCTTTTCTGGAACCTGCAGGACCTCGCCGGGGTTGACCCAGACCGACTCGACCGGAGTGCTGACCGCCAGCGGTTCACCGTTGCGGTCGCTGATCATGCCGCGCGTGGTGGGGATATCCACTTCCCGCAGAAAGCGCGCCTCGCCCTGGCCCTGCAGGAACTCGGTTTGCGCGACCTGCAGCTTGACCGCGCGCGCGACCAGCGCCAGGGAGACCAGGAAGAAAATCAGTAACAGCGCGTAGAGCCTGCTGGCCCGGACATGGCTGTTGCGCGCGGCGCTCATGGGCGTACCACCAGGATGTGCATTTCCGGCGGCTGCGTCATTTGCAGCCGGCGGCGCGCCTGGCTCTCCACTTGCCCGGCATCGGCCAGCCAGGCCTGCTCCAGTTGCAGGCGGCTCCACTCGGCCATGGCGTTGTCGTGCTCGGCTTCCAGCGCACCCAGCGCGACCGCAAGGTGCCTGCTTTGATGGCGGATGTACACGATGCCCAGCGCGCTGCACATGTCAACGACCAGGATGATCAGTAACGCCAATAGCCGTGCATTCAATCCAGTTTCTCCGCAACTCTCATGACCGCAGACCGGGCCCTGGGATTTACGGAGGTTTCGTGTTCAGAGGGTCGAACGGCTTTGCCAACAGGCCTGAGCCTCGGCTTCCAGCCGGGGTCTTCAGGAATGTTGCGTCGGACCTGGCCTGGTCGTGCGGCTTCTCTGATCGTCCGCTTGACCAGGCGGTCCTCTAGGGAGTGAAAGCTGATCGCCACCAGCCTTCCTCCCGGGCGCAACTGCTCTATTGATGATCCCAGCCCGCGGGCCAGGTCAGCCAGTTCATTATTGATATGTATGCGGATTGCCTGAAAGCAGCGCGTGGCCGGGTGCTTGCGCTCCCGCCTGCCGACTGTTTTTTCTATCAGTTCAGCCAGCTGTGAGGTGCGAGTCATTGATTGACGCTCGCGAGCCATCACGATGCTCCTGGCAATCCTGCGCGCATGGCGCTCCTCTCCGAACTCCCAAAACACGCGGGACAATTCCCGCTCGCTTGCCTCTGCCAGCCATTCAGCCGCCGAGGCACCCTGTGTTGGGTCCATCCGCATATCCAGAGGGCCGTCTTCCATAAATGAAAAACCCCGCTCCGGTTCGTCCAACTGGGGTGAGGAAACGCCAAGGTCCAGCAATATGCCGTCCAGGGCGCCGCTCACTCCCCAGCCATGGACCCACTGGTCCATGTCTGCAAAATTGCCCTGAACGAGGGTAAAGCGCGGATCTTCTCCCAGCGCTTCCCGGCCCGCGGCCACCGCCTGCGGATCCTTGTCCAGAGCAAGTAAGCGTCCTTGCTCGGTCAGACGCGCCAATAAGGCCCGACTGTGTCCTCCCCTGCCAAAGGTGCCATCCAGGTAAACTCCGTCACGACGGATGATGAGCGATGCAATGGCTTCTTCCAGCAACACGGGCTGGTGCCGCTTGGCCTCCATCTGCTCTGTTACCGCCCCCTGGCTTCGTCTTTCAGATTCCTTGTATCCGTTGTCATCACAGGACCAGGCGCGACATTTCGTCCGACGCCTGTTCGTTGATGCTCGATTCTTCTTCCATCCGTTTCTGGCTGAGCGTCTTTTCGTTCCAGATTTCAAAGCGGGAACCCATGCCCAGGAACACCACGTGTTTCTCAAGCCCCGCCACCTGGCGCAGGGTCTGCGGTATCAGGATCCGGCCGCTGCCATCCGGCTCGACCGGTGTCGCGCTGCCCACCAGCCGCCGCTGCAATCCACGGTGACTGGCCTTGAAGGTGCTCAGCTGCATCACTTCGTCACGCACGCGCGTCCATTCCTGTTCGGGATACAGCCACAGCGCGCCGGAGTCGAAGGCGCTGTAGGTAAGCACCAGCCGGCCTGCGCACTGCTCCGTAATGAGCTCCCGGTAGCGCGTCGGGATCGCAAGACGCCCTTTGACGTCCAGGTTGATGGCTGTTTCTCCGAAATACACTTCGTCCCCACTTTAATTGGAATAATATCCACAAATTCCCACAATTGTGCACGATAGAGCTTGCCTGTGCGAATGTCAAGCGGGACAAAGACTTGCGGGTGATTAGAGCAGGCCCGGGTGGCGGGCGGTGGTCAGCATTGTGGAGATGATGTGGCGCGTGTGGCTGGCATACATCCTGGGGAATGGCGGAGCCGCGCATCGCGATGCGAGACACGCTGCAAGTACGTCCCTGTAAGCTCTTCGTCGACATCCTGTCTCCGAAGGTCTCACATCGCAATGCCCGCCTCCCCCTTACGGCTGAAGGCCCTGTACCAAGACCAGGCAGGTGCGGGGTCGGCCGGTATGCATTGGCACAGGGACGGATTTACGGCGCGCCCTGGACCAAGGCCAGGCAGGTGTGGGTCGGCCGGTACGCATTGGCACAGGGACGTGCCGACGTGAGCGCCAGCGAGCGCAGGAGCGGAGCAGACCCACGCGTCTGCGCAGCGACACGAAAGTGGGCCAGGGAAGGCCCATCTTTCTCATAAATGAAGCCAAAACGCCCGCTTTCGCGGGCGCTTTGGCGGAGCCGGCCGATAAGCCGGGTTCTGTCGTGGGCAACCATTCATCTGGGACCATTGTCACCAATGGCCTCAAGCGACCTACCCGAAGGCACCGCGGGCCGCGGTATTGCCTTCCTATTTGGTCTTGCTTCGAGTGGGGTTTGCCTAGCCGCAGCGTGTTGCCACCTGCGCGGTGCGCTCTTACCGCACCATTTCACCCTTACCTGCAAGCAGGCGGTATATTTTCTGTTGCACTTTCCGTGGGCTCACGCCCCCCAGGAATTACCTGGCACCCTGCCCTGCGAAGCCCGGACTTTCCTCACCGTGGCGAACCACGGCGCGATTGCCTGGCCGGCTCCAGGGCCTATTTTCCTCTACCGACACTGCAATTGACAGTCCCACCGTTATCCAGCTCTTGAATTTATGCCCACAAATTACACAAATTAAAAAATCTGGATCTGCCCGTGCGGGGCCGATACGGCAGCTTTCAATCCACGCTTCAGAAGGCCCAGGCTGCGTATTCTCGCGTCAATTGACATTGCCTTTCCAGATGGCTGTGCGCGAGCCTCAGAAAATTTGTGTAATTCGTGAAATTTGTGGGCAATTACCCGTTTCCGGAAACTCACTCAGCGCTTTGATTTCAGCGCTGCGTAAATATCCCGCCGGGAACCGCCGCTCAGTTTTGCCGCGACGCGCGCCGCCTGGCTGGCCGGCAGATATTCCGTCAGGGCCGCGGCCAGCTCCAGGCCGTCCAGGCCGGGTCCCGCTTCACCGGCGCCATCCACCAGCACCACGAATTCGCCCTTGCGCTGGTCGGGATCGGCCTCGATCATGGCGCGCAACTCGCCCAGTGTGCCGCGTAGTGTGGTTTCAAACTGCTTGGTCAGCTCCCGGCAAATGACCGCTTTGCGGCCCTGCCCGAAAACCTCAAGCAGGTCATCCAGGGATGCGCGGATGCGCTGCCCGGACTCAAACAACGCCAGCGTGACCGGGCAGGCGGCCAGGCTTTCCAGGCGCTTGCGGCGGGCCGCGGGCCGCGCCGGCAGAAAGCCTTCAAACCGGAAACGGTCGGTGGCCAGAGCGGCGACCGACAGGGCCGCCGTAACTGCGCTTGCCCCCGGCACCGGGTGCACCGGCAGCCCCGCTTCGGCAGCGGCGCAAACCAGGCGGAAACCAGGGTCCGAAATCAACGGCGTGCCGGCATCGGAAATCAGCGCTACTGATTGCCCGGCGCGGATGGCGTTCAGCAGGCCAGGAATGCGGCGCTCTTCGTTATGCTCGTGCAGCGATACCAGCTTGGCCTCGATGCCATGGTGCTTGAGCAGCGCCCCGCTGTGCCGCGTGTCTTCGGCTGCCACGCAGTCCGCCCGGGCCAGGATGTCGAGCGCGCGCAGCGTAATATCCTCCCTGTTTCCAATCGGAGTTGCTACAACATAAAGGCCGGGAGTGAGCATGACTTTCCATCAATTTTTGCTAGATTGAACCCGGAAGGGCCGTCAACGTCAGAACGTGCAGGCGATAGGTTATCATTCCGAAAGCAAGGCCAGGAACGTAAATCATGCGGGCATCAAGCTGGACAAATTGGCGCTGTGCACTGGCGGGGGCGGCTGCGCTGGCCCTGGCAGCCTGTGTCAGCGGCCCGGGACCGGCAACTCCCAGGCCGGACGAAGCTATGCGCGCTGAAAGCGCGGAGTCCCTGGGCCGCTACAGCGAGGCCGCGGAACTCTGGCAGCAGGCGGCGCTGGACGCGGCCGGGTCCGCGCGGGATGGGTATCGCCTGCGGGCAGCGGATGCGTGGCTGCAAGCGGGCGAACCGGTTCAAACGGCCAGGCGGTTGGCTGAAATTGACGATGGGCGGCTGTCCGGCGACACGCTGGCGCTTTTTTCCCTGCTGCATGCGGAATTGGCCCTGCAGTCCATGGACCTGGCGCGGGCGGATTTCTATCTCGACGCGGCGGCCCGCTTCCTGGCTCCCAGCCAGCAGGTGCGCTACCGCGATTTGATGCAGCGCGCCGCGCGCCTGCGGGGTGATCCGACCGGGTTTGCGCTGACTGCGACCGCCACCGCGTTGCGAGCCATGGAGCGCTATGACACCCATGCCGGCGTTGCCCTGTTACAACTACTCGAGGATTTGCCATCCGGCTTTCTTGACCGCCTGCCACAGGCTGCCGAGACCGCGAGCCGGCTGGATGATTGGCCCCAATTGGCTGTGACCATGCGCCGAGCGCTGGTTTCCGGCGCCAACTTGGAAGATGTCGCGAACGCCTGGACCGCGGATCATCCCGGACACGTGGTGAGCGGCGAGGGTTTTCTGGAACTGGCCCGGGCGTACCGGGAACTGTTCCAAGTACCGACAAACATTGCTGTGTTGCTGCCGGACGAAGGCGGGCTTGGCGCAGCCGGCGCTGCGATTCGAGACGGCCTGATCGGCGCGTTTTTACAGGCGGGCGCAGAACAGCGTCTGCGTTTCTATCCCACTGCCGATCACCCCGAGTCTGCTGTGTCCGCCTATTTCGCTGCGGTCAATGACGGGGCGGAATGGATCATAGGCCCACTGCGCCGGGAGTCCGTGGAGGCCTTGAGCGGACTGGGCAGCCTGGGCGTGCCCTTTCTGATGCTGAACAACCCTCCGGATGGCAGCACGCTGCTGCAGGAAAACCTGGTCTACAGCCTGGCTCTGTCCCAGGAAATGGAAGCCAGGGCAATCGCCAGGAAGGCGCTAACGGACGGCATGCATGCCGCGATCGCGCTCAGCGCCGACACACCCTGGGGCCAGCGCATGGAAGCCGAATTCAGTGAGGCGTTCCGGACGGGCGGTGGTCAATTGCTTGCCAGCGCGCGGTTCAACCCCGCGGAAAGCGACCATAGCGACTTGTTGACCCGCCTGCTGCAGATTGACCAGAGCCAGGGCCGCAAGGACCGCTTGCAAGCCACGCTCGGCATTTCACTCAGCTTCGAGCCCACCCGGCGAGACGATTTTGACCTGATCTTCCTGGCGGCGGAGCCTGGTCAGGGCCGCCAGATCCGCCCGCAACTCCGTTTCCACGATACGGGATCCAAGCCGGTGTTGGCCATGGGCAGAATTTACAGCGGAGCGCTCAATCCGGACCTGGACCTGGATCTGAACGGCATCACTTTCCCCACGACGCACTGGCACCTGTCTCAAGCAGCAAACGACCTGTCGCTGAGCAGCGTTCGCAACGGCACCTTGGGCTCGCTGCACGACCTGGGCGTGGACGCCTGGCGCCTGCTGCCCTGGCTGCCGCTGCTGCGCAAAGATCCGGATCTTAGAATGCACGGCGCGCTGGGCGAGTTGTTCATGGATGGCAGCGGCCGCATACACCGTGACCCGGTCTGGGCGAGGTTTGAGCGCGGTGTGCCGGCGCCGCTCGCAAATGCAGGTGAGTGATGGACGACCGCCGGGCGGTCGGTCAGCGCTGGGAGCGCGAGGCGGAAACGTTCCTGCGCCGCAAGGGTCTCCGCTTGCTGGAGCGGAACTTTCATTGCCGCGGCGGCGAAATTGATCTGGTGATGCTGGATCGCGACAGCCTTGTCTTCGTCGAGGTGCGTTACCGGACCAAGGATTCCCACGGCAGCGGCGCGGAATCCGTTGGCCTGCGCAAGCAGTCCCGGCTGATCAACGCGGCCCGGTATTACCTGATGGGCAACAGGCCCGACGCGTCCAAGCCCTGCCGTTTTGACGTAATATCAGTGAGCACTAAGCAGGGCAAACCCTGCTTCGAGTGGATACGCCACGCGTTTGAAGTAACAGAAGGATGAGACGATGCGCAATTCATACCTGCTTGAGGGCAATTTCAATGGCACCCCCGGGATGACGCGGATTTTCGCTGCGTTCCTGATGGCGTTGCTGCTCAGCGGTTGTGCGGCCGCCGTAGTTGGCGGCGCCGCAGTGGTAGGCACCGACCGACGCACCCCCGGCACCGTGCTGGATGATCAGGTTTTGGAGGTTCAGGTAATTGACCGGATTTATTCGGCGCCGGAGTTCGCCGGCGGCGACAGCGTCAAGGTCGAGGTATACCAGGGCGTGGCGCTGCTGGTTGGTGAAGTCACCACCGACGCCAAGCGGGAGCTTGCGGGCCGGCGCGCCGCCGAAGTGCAGCACATTAGCCGCGTCGTCAACGAACTGGCCGTCGGCCAGAGCGTCGACCTCGGCACGCGCCTGGGAAATACCTGGCTTACCACCAAGGTCAATACTGCCCTGTTGCGGCATAACCCGGTGCCGGGTTTTGATGCAACCCGCATCAAGGTGGTCACCTCGCAGAGCCAGGTATACCTGATGGGACTGGTCTCACGCGAGGAAGGCGACGCGGTGGCGGAAGTGGCGCGCAACGTGGGCGGCGTGGAAAAAGTTGTAAAGGTATTCAGCTACCGCGACTGACATGCGCCGGACCGGCTACCGGCGATCTGCCTCAAGCCAACACCCGCTCGATGAACTTGAGCACGACGATCGTGTAGATGGCGGCGGCCACATCATCAATCATGATTCCGAAACCGCCGTGGAAGTGCCGCTCGAGCATGGAGATGGGCCAGGGCTTGAGGATGTCGAAGCCCCGGAATAGCAGAAACGCCGCGGTCAACCAGCCCCAGTGCAAGGGCAAAAAGCTGATGACCAGCCAATAAGCCACCATCTCGTCCCAGACGATACCGCCATAGTCCTCGACCTCGAGCGCCTTGGCCACCCGATCGCACAGCCAGACTCCACCCAGGAAGGTGATCAGGAGGAACCAGAAGGGGTTTACGCCCAGCGCCAGCACGAGAACTCCCAAAGGCACCGCCGCCAGCGTGCCCATTGTCCCCGGCGCGCGGGTCAGCAGGCCAGAGCCGAAACCGAACGCCAGAAAGCCATCCGGGCGGGTCAGGGCGATATGCCGCGCACGCAGCTCGATGCGCTCGCCCGCTTCGGCCGGGCCCTGCTCCTCATTTTGCTGGGGCTTGTGCTCTGGCGTCGTCATAGCTTGTGCGTATATCCGCTGGACCCGAAATCCAGGCTGCTGCCATCCGGCCCGGTGCACTGCACGCCGCTGCCCTCCCGTATATGGCCCACCACAGTCAATGGTATGCCCAGTGATTGCGAGAGCTCGTCAAGGCAGGCCCGGCGGCCGGGTGGTAGCGTGAAGCACAATTCGTAGTCATCTCCGCCGGTCAATTGCAGTTCGTACCTTCCGGGTAGCGGCCAGCGCCCCATGACTTCACTGGCGGGAAGCCGGTGTGCTTCCAACGCCGCGCCACAGTCCGATGCCGCCGCAATGTGGCCCAGGTCAGCCAGCAATCCGTCCGAGATATCAATGCACGCGCTGGCAATGCCCGGCAGCGCCGCGCCCAGTGCAAGGCGCGGCATGGGCCGATGCAGCCGCTGCAAGGCGCCCGGGTCGGGCGCCTGGTCCAGACGCAGTTGGCGCAGCGCCAGGGCCGCATCGCCCAGGGTGCCGGACACGACGACCAGGTCGCCGGCCTGCGCGCCGGCGCGGCGCAGGAACCGCCCCTGCCGAGCGCTCCCCAGAGCGGTGACGCCAATGGACAAAGCACCCTCGCTGGTATCACCGCCCACGAGTTGCACATTGAACGCGCGGGCGAGGCCCAGAAAACCGCCAATGAATGCCTGCACCCATTCCGCCTGGCCGCGCGGCAGGGCCAGAGTCAATAGCACCCAGCGCGGCGTCGCGCCCATTGCCGCCAGGTCGCTCAGATTGACGGCCAGGGCCTTGTGGCCAACGGACTCGGGCGGATCATCCGCGTGGAAGTGCACGCCTGAGTGCAATGTATCGGTGGTGGCAATGAGCTGATCGCCCGCGGGGACGGCCAGCACGGCCGCGTCATCTCCGATGCCCAGGAGCACGCCGGGGCCCGGCGGGCCCGCTTGCGTCCGGATCCAGTCAACAAGGTCAAATTCCTTCATCGTGGTCAGTCTTCAACGCCGCCAACCTGCTTTAGTTCCGCGCCCCGCCACTCCCGGGCGGCCTTGTCCAGGACCCCGTTGACAAATTTGTGCCCCTGCTCTGCGCCAAACCGGCGCGCCAGGTCTATGGCCTCACCCAGGATGACCCGCGCAGGCACCTCGGCGTGCCAGAGCAGCTCGTACGCGCCCAGGCTGAGGATGATTTTCTCAATCAGATCGAGCTGTTTCCATGGCCGGTCAATATGCGGCTGCAGGCGACTTTCAATCTCGGGCTGCGCGCGCGCCACGCCCATGACCAGGTCCTGAAACAGCGCGGAATCGGCCTGGGCAAAATCCTGCTCCGCCAGGAACTGCACGATGATCTCGGCTGGATCATGCGCGGCGACATGCCACTGATACAGGGCCTGCAAGGCCCGTCTCCGTGCGCGCTTTTGCGGCTCATATCTGCCGGCCGGGGTCGCCACGCTATGCCTGTTGTCCATTGAACTGATCCAGCAGGCCCAGCATGTGCAGCGCGGCCACTGCGCAATCGAAGCCGCGGTTACCCCGATCCACGGCCGCCCGGGCCAGGGCCTGGTCTACCGTGTCGGTGGTCAGCACGCCAAAAATAACCGGGGCCCCATGTTCCAGCGAGACCTGCGCGAGGCCGCGGCTGCATTCACCGGCGACGTAATCAAAATGCGCGGTCTCGCCGCGAATGACCGCGCCGAGCGCAATGACTGCGTCTGCCTTGCCGCCGGCCAGAACGCGATCCGCGGCTAGCGGCAATTCGAATGCGCCGGGCACCCAGGCCAGCAACACGCTATCCGGCGCCACGCCGTGCTGCTCCAGTCCGGCGCGCGCACCTGCCACCAACTGCTCGGTCACGAAGCGGTTGAATTCGCTGGCCAGGATCGCGATGCGCAGCGGCCGGTCCGGAATGCAGAGTCCTAGTTCCTTGCCTGTCATCAATGTTCAGTCCTGGGCGGGTTCAACATACTCTACGACTTCCAGGCCAAAGCCGGACAAGCCGGTCAGCTTCAAGGGCGCGCTCAATACACGCATCTTGCGGATGCCAAGATCGGAGATGATCTGCGCGCCGAGCCCGTAGGTGCGCAACTCCTGGGACCGGCGATTGTCGCCACTTCTGAGCACCACGGGCTCCGGCCGCTCCTGGATACGCCGCAGCAGCGCTTCGTCGTCTTCCCGCCCGCCCAGCACCAGGACCAGGCCAGAACCCTCGCGATCCACTTCCTGCATCGCTACCCGCAGCGGCAAGCCGAAATCACCCCGCTGCATGCCCAGAACATCCGACAGGGCGTTCTGGACGTGCACCCGCACCAGCATCGGCGTGTCCGGCTTCGCTTCGCCGCGCATCAGGGCCAGGTGCAGTCGGTTCTCGATGTGGTCGCGGTAGGTATACAGGCTGAAAGGGCCGTGATCGGTCATCACTTCGTGCCGTGAAAGGCGCTCGACCTGGTGCTCGTTCTCCAGGCGGTAGCGGATCAGATCCGCGATCGTCCCGATCTTGAGCCCGTGTTCCCGGGCGAAGGCTTCCAGTTCGGGGCGGCGCGCCATGCCGCCGTCCTCGTTCAGGATTTCCACCAGCACCGCAGCGGGCTCCAGGCCGGCCAGCAGGGTGAGGTCAACGCTGGCTTCGGTATGGCCGGCGCGCGCCAGCACGCCACCCGGCTGCGTCATCAACGGGAACACGTGGCCGGGCTGCGACAGGTCCTGGTCGGTGGCATCCTTCCGGGCGGCCGTGCGGATGGTGTGGGCCCGGTCATGGGCCGAAATCCCGGTGGTAACGCCCTCGGCCGCTTCTATGGATACCGTGAAATTGGTGCCGAAGCGCGCCTGGTTCTGGTGCACCATCAGCGGCAGCTTGAGTTGCCGGCACCGTTCGCGCGTCAGCGGCATGCAAATCAGACCCCGCCCCCAGCGCGCCATGAAGTTGATGTCCTCCGGACGCACCAGGGACGCGGCCATGACGAGATCTCCTTCGTTCTCGCGGTCCTCATCATCCATCACCACCACCATGCGTCCAGCGGCGATTTCTTCGACCAGCTCGGGAATGCTGTTCAGGCTCATGCGTCGTCCTTGCCGGGATGGAGTCGCTCCAGGTAGCGCGCGATCAGGTCCACTTCCAGGTTCAGCCCTGCGCCGGGCGCAAGCCCGCCCAGCGTCGTGATTTCCAGTGTATGCGGAATCACGCAGACGCCAAACCGCGCGCCGCCCACGTTGTTGACCGTCAGGCTCACGCCGTCGAGACAGACCGAGCCCTTACGGGCAATGTACCGCATCAGGCCGGGCGGCGCCTCGAGCTCCAGCCGGCGGGAGCTGCCGTCCGGGCGGCTTGTCAGCAGTCTGGCCACGCCGTCCACGTGTCCGCTGACCAGGTGCCCGTCGAGGCGATCGCCCAGGCGCATGGCGCGCTCCAGGTTGACTGAATCACCCTGCTGCAAGGCGCCCAGGGTCGTGCGGTCCACGGTCTCGGCCGACACATCCGCGCTGAACCGGCCATGGCCGACGTCTACCGCCGTGAGACACACTCCGGCGACCGCAATGCTGTCGCCCTCGACGCAGGCATCAAGAAAAGTCTCAACGGCCGCAAACCGCAAGCGTAGGTCCCCAGCGCGTCCAGTGCGCTCTTCCAGTACGCCCGTGTGCGTGACGATTCCGGTGAACATCAGGCTGACCCGTAACGCGGTATGAACCGCAGGCGGGTGTCCTGCCCCAGCACGACCGACTCCAGCTTTTGCAATTGGAGCCGCTGCTGCATGCTGGCAAAGGGGCCCAGCACAAAGGCGCCACGGCTGCCCTCACCCAGCAACAGCGGCGCCTGGTAGATCAGTAATTCGTCGGCAAGCCCCTGCTCCAGCAAGGCGCCTGCCAGGCGCGCGCCCGCCTCGACCTGGACTTCATTGACGGCGCGCTCCGCAAGCGCCGTGAGCAGGGAATGCAAATCCACCCTGCCCGACTCATCTGCGGGCAAGGCCAGCAACTCGGCAGGCGAGTCCACCAGGCCCGCGGGCACGTTGCAATCACCGCGTCCGGCGATCAGCACCGGCCCCGGCAGGCTCAGGGCCTTCGCCCCGGGCGGCGTGCGCCAACGGCTGTCCACGATCACCCTCAAAGGTTGCCGGTCATCCTTGCCAAGACGTACATTCAGTGCGGGGTCATCGGTCAGCACGGTTCCGATGCCGGTCAGCACCGCGGAGGAGCGGGCGCGCCACTCCTGCACATCCTGGCGCGCGGCCTCGCCCGTGATCCACTGGCTGATGCCGTTGGCCAGCGCCGATTTGCCGTCCAGGCTCAGCGCCAGCTTGACCCGGACCCAGGGCCGGTGCTCGCGCATGCGTTTGAAGAAACCGGCATTGAGCGCCTCCGCCCGCTCACGCAGCAAACCGGTATTCACCGTGATCCCCGCCGCCTTCAGGCGCTCGAAACCCTGACCGTTCACCAGCGGATTGGGGTCGGGACCGGCCGCCACAACACGCGCCAACTCCGCTGCGATCAGCGCGCTGGCGCAGGACGGGGTCCGGCCCTGGTGGCTGCAAGGCTCCAGCGTGACGTATGCGGTGGCGCCGCAGGCCCGCGCCCCTGCCTGGTCCAGGGCCAGGGGTTCCGCATGCGGCCCCCCGCATCGTTCGTGCCAGGCTTCGGCGATGAGCTCGCCGTCCTTGGCAAGCACGCAGCCGACCCTGGGGTTGGGGTCCGTGCCGCGCAGCCCCCGCTCCGCCAACTGCAGCGCTCGCGCCATGCACTGGTGATCGAAGGCGTCGAACATCAGGGTTTTGGCTCTCGCTTGAGACGCTGCGGTTCGAGCAGGGAAAACTGGCGGCGATCCATCTCGCCCGGGTTGTCGCGCTCCAGGCGCTCAATCAGGTCGCGGAACGCCTGCACGTCCTCGAAGCGCTTGTAAACCGACGCGAAGCGGACGTAGGCGACCTGGTCCAGGCGCCCCAGTTCACGCATCACCCATTCTCCGATCAGGCCGCTGGGTATCTCCGCTTCCTCCACGCTGCTGATCTCCCGGACCAGGCTGCGGATCGAGCGTTCGACCTCACGCGTTTCGACCGGCCGTTTCTCCAGCGCCTTAAGCATGCCGCTGCGCAGCTTCTGCTCGGAAAACGCCTCCCGCGTACCATCCGACTTGATGACACGGGGCGGCTTCAGCTCGGGTGATTCAAAGGTGTTGAAACGGTTGTTGCAATTCGAGCATTCTCGCCGGCGGCGGATCTGCATGCCGTCGCGCGTCAGCCTGGAATCAACGACGCGCGTATCGCGGTGATTGCACAAGGGGCACCACATGGCTCAGCGTCTCAATGCCGGTACACCGGGTAACGGCGGCACAGCTCGCGGGCCGCCTCCCGGGTTGCCGCCTCTGCCTGCTGATCGTCCGGCGCGTCGAGCAGATCACAGATCACTTCAGCCAGGTGAGTGCAGTCCTGCACATTAAAGCCGCGCGTCGTCACCGCCGGCGTGCCCAGCCTGAGCCCGCTGGTCACAAACGGGGATCGCGGCTCGCCGGGAACCGTGTTTTTGTTGACCGTGATGTACGCCCGCCCCAGCGACTCCTCGGCGTCTTTCCCGGTATAGGTCTTGGCAATCAGATCCACCAGCAGCAGGTGGTTGTCGGTGCCCCCGGAAACCACCTTGTAGCCCCGGTCCATCAGCGTGCCGGCCATCGCGCGCGCATTTTCAATCACAGCCTGCTGGTAGGCCTTGAACGAGGGCTCCAGCGCTTCCTTGAACGCCACCGCCTTGGCCGCGATAACGTGCATCAGCGGCCCGCCCTGGGTGCCGGGAAACACCAGTGAATTGAGCTTCTTCTCCACTTCCGGATTGCTCCTGGCCAGAATCAGTCCGCCGCGCGGGCCGCGCAGGGTCTTGTGCGTGGTGGAGGTCACGACGTGGGCATGCGGAACCGGGTTCGGGTACAGGCCCGCCGCCACCAGGCCCGCCACGTGCGCCATGTCCACCAGGAACCAGGCGCCCACGCTGTCGGCAATCTCGCGCATCCGCGCCCAGTCCACGTGCCGCGAATACGCGGAAAACCCGCCAATCAGCATCCGCGGACGGTGTTCCTCGGCCAGGCGCTGAACCTGGTCGTAATCAATTAACGCGGTTTCCTCGTTGATGCCGTATTGCACGGCTTTGAAAATGCGACCGGAGAAGTTGACCTTGGAACCATGGGTGAGGTGGCCTCCGTGCGCGAGGCTCATTCCCAGTAGCGTGTCCCCGGGGTTCATCAACGCAAGGTACGCTGCCGCATTGGCCTGAGAACCCGAGTGTGGCTGCACGTTGGCGTAGTCCGCTCCGAACAGTTCCCGGGCGCGTTCTATCGCCAGATTTTCCGCGATGTCTACGAACTCGCAGCCCCCATAGTAGCGCCGCCCGGGATAACCCTCGGCGTACTTGTTGGTCAGCACCGAGCCCTGCGCTTCCAGCACCCTGGGGCTTGCGTAATTTTCCGAGGCAATCAATTCGATATGCTCTTCCTGCCGCGTGGCCTCAGCCGCCATCGCCGCGCTCAGCGCCGGGTCGAAGTCTGCAATCCGCTTGGTGTCATCAAACATGTTTTTCCCTGGTGATTTGCTGTGCCAGACGCCGTGTGCCCTTGGCATATAGCCCTTCATTTTATCACTGATGGCCGGGCGCCGGCTCAGGCATCCGCCAGCCCTGCGAGCCGTCTCAGGCGCTCCGCTCCGGGCAATTCAAACTCCGCCGGGCCGGGTTCAAAGGGCCGCGGGCGGTACGCCAGGACTGCGCGCGCCCGGGCGTCATCGAACACCAGGTCTAGGGCCTGGCGCCGGACCATCTCGGGCCGCACCCCGCCGAGGCCGGGAATCATCCTGCCCAGACGCGTTACGGCGGCGAACAGGCCGGGGGGCACGGACAGGATACGCACTGGTCGACCGAGGCCAGTAAAAATGCGCACGACCATGTCCCTGAAACTCAGCGTGCTGCCGCCGCAAAGCGGTACCTCAAGGCCCAGCGGGTCAGGGCTCACCAGGGCAGCCACGGCAGCCATGGCAAGGTCATCCGCGTGCACGGGCTGACGCAAGCCGGCCGCGGCGCCCGCAACGGGTATAAAACCGAAGCGCCGAATCCAGCGCGCCAGCCAGCTTATCGTGCCGTCCATGCCGCAGCCGTAGATCAAAGTGGGACGCAAAAGGCACAGGTCAATGCCGCGGGCTGCGCAGACCGCGCCCAGTTCGGATTCCTGCTTCACAATGTGCCGTATCTGTGCCTGTTCGGCAGGATCCGGCGAGGCGAACTTGCTGTACACGCTGCTGGTGCTGAACACCACGGCCCGCTGCAGGTTCCGGGACCGGGGCACCAGGCGCGCCGCGAGGCTGATCGGTCCGGTGGAAACCAGCATCTGCGCATCGGATAGCATGGCGTCATCCAGCGCCTCCGCGTCTTGCCAGCGCAGCTGCTCGAAGTCGGGGTACCCCGCGGGCCGCGCGCCGCGGCGCACGGCCAGCACCCCGAAACCCTGTGCCAGCAGCCTGGGAACCAGGAAAACCCCAATCTGGCTGCCGGCGCCCAGGACCGCAACCTGGCCGCGACTCATCTGCGCAGCATCGCCAGGGGCAGGGTCAGGGCATAGTGCAACCAGATTCCGGCGAGCACCAGCCAACGTACCGGCATGGGGTATCTGGGCCCCACGAACTTGCGAAAAAACCGCGCCATGCCGAGGTGTTTCTGACGGTGTACCCACAACGGCCGGCTGCGGCTCGAAACGCCCTGTTCGTGCACAGCGCCCGCTGCCGGCACGTACAGGCAATGCCAACCTGCCTCGCGCAGCCTGTACATCAGGTCGAGATCCTCGCAATGCAGCCCATATTCCTCGTCGAGCAGCCCGACCTCCACCATGGCCTGGCGCCGCACCAGCATGCACGCGCCGGACACTGCGTCCGCCTTTAGCGGCTGCCGCTCCCCGGGGCCAGGCTGAACCGGCACGCCCCTGAACCAGGGTATCCACCTGCCCAGCCGCCACAAGCCGAGCAGGGTCACCAGCGAGTTCCAGGGATCCGGAAAGCGCCTGAGCGCCGCCTTCTCCAGCCGGCCATGCGTATCCCGAACGGCAGGCCCCGCGAGGCCCGCAGCAGGCGTCTCCTCGAGCGCGCCTTTGAGCAGGCGCAGGCTGTCCTTGCCGATCACGCAATCGGGGTTGATGATCAAGATCCACTCTGCCGTTGTCTGCTCGACCATGCGGTTGACGGCCGGCGCAAACCCCAGGTTACTCGGGTTGTACAGGATCTGTATGCCGGAGTGATTACCGTACACCTGGTTCAGGCGACTCGCGCTGCCGTCCGTGGACGCATTGTCCACCACCAGCACTTCGGGTTTCAGCGAACCGCCCAGCAAGGCCTGCACGCAGCGCTGCAAGGCCGGCCCGGCATTGTAGTTGACCACGATGGCGGCAACGGACATCAGCCGCCTTTGATCCAGCGCTGCCACCAGGGCGTGGGCCGCCGCGTGAGTTCCTGCTCCAGTTCCTTGATCCGGGCCTGATGGCGCGCCAGCACACCGCCGGCCTGCATGTTCTTGCGAATTTCATGCTGGTAGTGGCGATACACGGTATCGTCCGCGTCATCGAACAGCCAGACCCCGGCCGCCGCAGCCGGTAACAGCTCCTCGCTGCCGGCACACAGCGCGATGAAATACATCGGCGCATGCACGAGTCTGCCGGATGCCAGCTCAGCGTTGCCGAGCGCGGTTTGCACTTCCAACCGGCCCGCTTTGCCCTGGTCGTAAATAACGGAGTGGAACATCAGCCTCTGGCCCAGGATACGGCACGCCGGAAACGACCGGGAGATCAGGGTCTCCAGCTCCGAGCGGTACAGCTCGCGGACGTGAAACGGGTTCTCGAAATTCTGGCGGTCGCTGTACTCAGCCTTGTCCGGGGAGGAAAGTATCAGCAGGCCCTGCGGCTTCAATACCCGCCGGAATTCGGCCAGCATGGACTCCTGTGCTTCCAGGTGCTCAAGGGTTTCAAACGAAACCACGACATCGAAGCGGCCGGACTCGAACGGCAGATCGCTGCAATCGCCGGCCTGGAACGACAGATTGCCCTGCCCCGAGTAGCGGGCGGCCGCGTGCTCAATGGCCTCGGGAGAAATATCCACGCCCGTCACCCCGGTTGCGTAGCGTGCCAGCAGCGCCGAGCCGTAGCCCTCGCCGCAAGCCGCATCCAGCACCTCGGCCTGGCTGCAGAAGTGCGACGCAAAGGCATAGCGATGCACGTGCTCATACCAGATTTCACGCTCACACTCGGGCGTGAAGCGCTCTCCGGTAAATTCCATCTCTTTGGCCATGGCTCAATATCCCCCGCCCTGCCCGGCAAATTCTAGCGCACCCGGTGCCCGGGCCTGAATATCGGCGAGCACTTCGGCGCGCCGCACGGACAGCGGGTCCTGCTCGATGTAGTTGCGAATCAGCTCAGCATAGCCGGGGTGCTTGCCCAGCAGCCTGTGCATCGAATTCTTGTCCGGCGCCAGGCCCAGCGGCGCAAACGACCCGCCGCCGTGGTGCGCCACGTAGGCGTTGTCGCACAGCACGTTGCGCATACCCGCGGCCGCGGCGCGCAGGCAGAAATCGTTTTCCTCGCCATAACCCCGGCCAAACGCCTCTTCGTCGAAATAGCCGATGGCCTCGATGGCAGCCCTGGATATGGCCATGCAAAAACCCACTGCCGTCGGGATCTCGGGATAAACCGGCGGACGCCCTGCGCGGATGGCCAAGGCCACGACATCGGGGTCATCCGGAACCGGCCCTGCGACGCAGAAGCGCGGGAGGGACACGATTTCTGCATTGTTCGACCAGGGCGTCGCGGTGGCGATATCCGGATCGGAGTCGAGACAGTTCGCCAACAGCTCCAGCCAGCCGGGCGTTACCACAGTATCGGCGTTGAGCAGCACCACGTCCCCGGCCCACTCCCGCATACCCCTGTTTGCGGTGTACACGAAGCCCCGATTGCGATCATTGACCCGATATTCGCGCGGTGCGGCCGCGCCCGCCCACGCTTCCAGCAAGGAGCGCACCCCAGGGTCTGAAGATGCATCATCTATGGCCACTATGCGGGCGTGCGGGCTGTGCCGCGCCAGCGAGTCCAGGCAGGCCCTCAGCAAGGGCAGTGCGTTGAAGACGGGAATAATAACTGCCGGCAGGGACAAGGCGTTCAGCCTGTCCACGCATGCGGCAGATGCACAATACCGACATCAATGCTCTTGCCGTTGACCTGGAACAAACGCTCCCGGCTTTCGAATACGCGTAGGCCCTCGGGATCCATCGCCAGGGCACGAATATGGTAACTACCAGGCAGCAATCCGAGCTGATTAAAACGCAGTCTGAAGCGGAAGTGGTGTGGATCAATGCGCACCGGCTGCACGGCTTCCGAGTCCGATGTCACGCCGTACACCGGCGTGCCGTCAATGCGCACGACGCCCAGGTGCACCACGGGCGGGCGGCCATCCGGAGATTGCAGCGTGACTTCGACCAGCAGGTCGTCGCCCATGGCTACCCGCGCGGTGTCGCCGCCCCCGTGTTCCGGAAACACAAAACCGGTCACGCGGTAATGGCCGGCCGCACCCCTTTGCTCCTCCCGCAGCCGTCGCTCTTCAGCCGAACGGCTCTGGTGCCAGGCCAGGTAGGACTGGGTAACCGGAAAAACCTCACCATACTGCTCAACCCGGCCATCGTGCAGCCACAGGGCCCGATGACATAGTTTCTGCACGATATACATGCTGTGGGATACCATCAGCAGGGTTCCGCCGTCCTCGAGGAAGCGCTCGATCCAGCGGATGCATTTTTTCTGAAAGGACTCGTCACCAACCGCCAGCACTTCGTCCGTAATCAGGATTTCCGGGCGCGAGGCCGTGACCACCGCAAAGGCCAGGCGCACTACCATGCCCGACGAGTAGTGCTTGACGGGTTCGTGTACATATTCGCCAATATCGGCAAAGGACAGGATTTCATCCAGCCGCTGGTCCAGCTCGGCGCTGGTAAGGCCGAGCAGGGCCGCCTTCATGCGCACGTTGTCCATGCCCGAGAATTCAGGTTGGAAGCCCGCGCCCAACTCCAGCAAAGCGGCAATCCCGGCATGGACTTCGACCCGGCCGGTGGTGGGCCGGATGACGCCGGTGAGTACTTTCAGCAGGGTAGATTTGCCGGCGCCGTTCTCGCCAATCACCCCCAGGGACTGACCCTGTAATACATCGAGGCTGACATCCGACAGTACCTTGGCGCCGTCGCGGGGCTCCCGGCCGAGCAAAATGGACCCAAAGGCGCGTAGTCGCTCCCAGGGCTGGTGCACCCGTGGATAAACCTTGGACACATTCTCCAGGCGAATCAGCACGGTCATCAGAGGAAATCCTCGAAATGCCCGCTGAAGCGGCGGAAAAACAACCAGCCAAGCCATGCCAGCACCAGCACCAGGGCGGGCGCGACGAACTCGCCCATACCGAGATTCAGGCGGCCGAACAGCAGCAACTCGCGCAGATGAAATACGAACCAGGTCATGGGGTTCCATTCCATCAGCCTTGCCAGTTGCTCCGGCAATTGCTCGGGGCTGTACAGGATCGGGGTCATGAAAAACCACAGGGTCATCAACGGGGGCAGGATCTGCACGATGTCCTTGACGAAGACCTGCAGCGCGCTCATGAACAGCGCAAGTGCTGCGGCAAACAACCACAATAGCAGCAGTACAGGTAGGGCCAGCGGCAGGAAGGCCCAATGAATATTTGTGCCCAGCAACTGCAACACGACCAGCACCGCCACGTAGCCCACCATGTTCATCAGAAATGTGGCGGTGACGGCCGCCAGCGGCAACTGCTCGGTGGACAAGGCCACCTTTCCGATCAACGCGGCGTTCCCGCTAATCGCATGACTGGCCTTCAGAACTCCGTCCGAGAACGCCGTCCACGGCCAGAACGCAATGGCGAGATAGGGCACGAAACCAACTTCAGAATCCGGAATGCGTGATTTGAATATCGTCGTGAACACGAAGGCGTAAACCCCCAGCAACACCAAGGGCTGCAACACCAGCCAGGCGAAGCCGGTGACGTTCTCCAGGTAGTCCTGGCGAATCTGGCGGCGGACCAGGTTACGAAAGAAATTGAGATCCGGCCTGCTCGGGTGAATGCGGCTCATCGGTCGCGCCTGCCTTTAGCAGAGATGCAGTCCGGCCATTTTACTCCGAATCAATTTCCGGCCGCGGCACCAAAACCGAATCATTAACATAACGGAGCAACATTTTCCGCAACGACGCTTCGCTCATGTCCGTCTCGACGGTGCCCAGTTCATTGAGGTAATCCAGGCGAATCCGTTCTTTGTGCGCCTTGCGCTGCCGCTCAATCAATTTTGTCTTGACTCTTTCGAAGTCCAGCTGCTCGGACTCGTACTTCGCATCAAGGCGTATGATGTGATAACCGTATTGCGTCTGCACCGGGGACGAGATCTTACCGACTTCCAGGCTGAAGGCGGCCGTCTCGAAGGCCTTGACCATGTCGCCCTTCTTGACTTTGCTGAAAGCACCGCCGTTGGAAGCGGCTGAAGGATCCTCGGAATGACTCATCACCAGCCCCTCCCAGGCTTTCGGGTCGGCCGCCAGGCGTTCGGCCAAGTCTTCGGCTAGCGCCAGCGCCTCGCTGGCGTCCCGCTCCTTGGTGGAGATCAGTATGTGCGACACATCTATGGTCGGCTGGCTGCGGTACTGGCTGGGATCCAGCAGGTATTGCTCCCGGGCCAGGGCCTCGTAGTCAGCGTCACCGTCCTTATCCACGTAGTGGTCCAGCCAGGCCCTGGCCAATTCCGTGGTGGCCGCCAGTTCCATGCGCGTCCTGATGAGTTCATCATCCGGGAAGCCGGCCGCTGTCGCGTCACGGGCCAACTGCTTTTGCAGCAACATCTCGGACAATACCCGCTCAAGGCGGCTGGCATCACGCAGAAACGGTGCGCGGTCCTGTTCCGGAATGAGGCTCATGCGGGCGTCGAACTCCCTGTGCGATACGGCAACCTCGCCCCGGCTGGCCAGGGCGTCATCCGGGCCAGACGGCTTAACTTCTTCCGCCAGCAACTGGCCCGGCAGCAATGCGAAACACAGCAGGTAGAAACATACGGGCATTACTTTCATCAGGCATTCCCTCAATAAAAAACAACGCCCCGAACCGGGGCGTTGTTCTCCGACAAGCGATTTGGCTATTAATTCAATGCCGCAATCAATGGGACACGCGCATGATGGTCCGGCAAACCCCGGTGCTGGTCACGCAGCGGTCTGTCGTCGGGTCCACGCCATCGGTAAAGGTCAGGTTCAGATAATAATTGGTATTGGGCTGCAGGTTGCACTCCCTGCTCTGGTCACCCGACTCGGTGTTCCAGATAATGCCGCCGCCGATATACCACTCATACGTGCAGCGAAACAGGGTGTCCGGCAGGCGCTGCGAGAAATCGCCCGGGCACTCGCTGATCGCGCCCAGGCGGTTACCCGAGGTTGAGGTATGCTGAATGCTGGCGATACCGCCATCGTCGACGAAGTTCCCGGTGTTGAACGCGATCGCCAGGTAACCCGCACGCGGGATGCTGGTTGTGACCTCGGCATAGATCGGATCCGGCCAGGTCTGGGTAAAATGACCGGCCCAACTGACCGTGTTGCCCGCCAAAGTTGGGGTCGGGCAGTCGTCGCCTGGTGCCGGATCATCTGCATTGACCGTGACCGAGACTGTGCGGAAGGTTGAGCTGGGCGTGGCATTGCTGCAGTTCAACCTGAAGCTGTAGGTGCCGGCGGTTGCCAGCGTCAGGGCCGCCGAGCTGCCACTGGGCAGCGCGATCACCTGCGAAGTCCAGCCACCGCCCCCATTGCTGGGTGTACAGGAATCCGCAGCCGTGGTGGTCCACGATATGATGACCGACTGCCCCTCCAGGATCGAGGTGCTGCTCGCGGTCAGTGAGTTGATCACCACGCTGGGCCCCGCCTCGGGATCCGTGTCGCGGACCACCGTGTAAAGCCCCCCGGCAGACACATTGATGTCGCCACTCACGGGGTCAATTGTAATTTGGCTGATGTCGGCCGCCTGAACAACCTGCCCGTCGATGACAACATCGGCGGAACCCGTGGTCATTCCGTTGACCAGACACAGTCCCAGAACCATCAGTCGAATTGTACGTTTCATTGATCTCTCCAGCTTGATCGAAGCGCGATGTGCCAAATTGGTATAGTTATCTGCGGCACGCCCTTAAAAAATATCATGAAATTGAAGACCGTGTCAGCCTCATTTCGCTTTTCAGACGAACGGCGTCTGCAGCTTGCCCCACGGCGTTAAATGATCGTTAACCCACCCTTCGCGCAATGAAAACGGGGCCGCGTTACCGCGGCCCCGTTCCGTCTGACTCACGAGTTAAACTCGCTTACTCTAGTAGAATCGTGCTTAGAAGGTCTACTCGCCATTGAAACGGCAGGCTTCACCACTGAAGCACTTGGTGGCCTTGTGGTTCCACAGGCCGCCATAGTTGGCCAGCACGTCAGCGCCATCGCCCAGGAAATTGTTCTGGGCACGGAACACCCAGAAGCCAGTCACCGGCAGGCCAAAGGCTGCGGCTCCATCGAAGCCGGTATCAGCGCCCAGCGCCTCTCTGTAGTTGGTGCCATCGAACACGCCGTCACCCGAGAAGTCGAACGGAAAGGCAAACAGGTCAATACGTGCCCAACCGGCCTCGAAGCCCAGGATTTCGTTGTTGATGTTGGTGAAGTTCCTGGAACCCAAAACCTCGGTGCTTTCGCCCGGATCGGCGCCGAAACGAATGATGTTCGTCTCGTAGCAGAGCAGGAAGGGCTCGTCACCGTCAATTTCCGTCGGCGGAGACGGAGACACTACCGGCGGGCGGGGTTCGCCAGCCGGGGCCTCGGGGCTGGCCTCTTCCTGATCCCAAATGGTATCCAGGAATACCGGCTCACAGGCACCGTCGTTGATGCTATCGCCATCGTTGTCCGACCAAACCGATGTAAACGGCGCAATACCGCCCTCACCATTAACGTAGAAGTTCTTGGTCGGGAAGGTCAGCACCCACTCCGAGTTGCCACCCAAGGCACCGCCCGTGAGGTATTCATTCATGATCGCGTCATGCATGAACACGAAGGACACGGCGTCCACCGATTGGGTAACAAACTCCGCTACCGCGGTTCCACCGTCATCGGTAAACACACGGCCGTCAAAACGGTTTCCGCTGTTCAGCGAGGGCTCGGTCGTACCGGGAATAGCGTGCATTGCGGCTAAGGCATTATCAAACACGCCTTCGCTGAAGCCGTTGATGGCGCGCGCGTCGTAGGACATCATCGTGCCATTTTGCGGATTGACGATGGCAGCGCCACCAAACAGGCCACCCGACAGGGATTCGATGTCGGTCAGGGGGTCTTCAATCCAGTAGCTGTTCCCATCGAACGGGCTGACACCATCCGGACCGGTGGTCCAGGCGTCCACCAACTGGCCGCAATTCGCCGGCTCGCCATCACTGTGGGTCGCGGCAGCCGCGGAAGAACCCACCACGGTGCCCATTTCGATCATCTCGAAATGGCCTTCACGGGTACGGCTGATGTCCGTGGAGCCACCGTCGTTCAGGCCAAAGGTCAGGAACGCCTGTGAACCGCCGAAATCACGTACCAGGTCGGGCACGGTGCATGACCGGTCTTCGACGATCAGCGTCGGGGTACCGGCGTTGTCAATAATCGCTGCCACCCAGACGTCGTAAGCGGACAGGTACAGGTTGAAGTCGAGGACCTCAATACTGTTCTGGCCTTCGAGGAAACGTACCTTGACTGCCTTGGCGTTTTCCGAAGTATTCACCACGGAAAGCGTGGTCAGGTTGCCGCCGTTAACAGTGTAGTACGGATATACAAGCACCTGGCCCAGACCATCCGGGTTCAGGTTGACTGCCTGAGCGGTACCAGCAATTCCAGCGGCGCCCGCCAGTCCTGCCAGCACTGCTGCTGTCAAATTTTTTCTGTTCATTACAACACTCCTATTGTGTACACAGGGCTTGCTAAGCGCCGAATGCGCGAAACCAGCCCACTCCGAGCCAATCCACGCAACAACAGCGCATCTGGTGCAGGGCAATGTTACGACAAATGAAAAGCGATGGCAAACGATTTAAAAACTATATTCCAGGTCAGTTTTCAGGCACATACCACCACTGGCCTTCACTCTGGACCCATTTTTCCTCGATTTCCTGGGTGCCGTCATAGCGCCGCACGCCCGGTAGCGCGCCCATCAGGCTAAAATCCAGGGAAATCCGAACCTTGCAGCTATTCTCTGAGCATTCGCTATCAATGTACCGGGCGCCCGTCCAATGCACTTTCTGCAAGACCAGATTGCGCTGGTACTGCAACGAACTCACGCTGGAGCGGTATGCCGGGCTCAGGTAGCCATAGGCGCCATTCTGGTCGCCAGCCACCAGCGCGTCCCAGCGCGCCTGGGCGCGTTCTGCGACCGGATGTTCCCTGACGTCAGTGGTGGCGCACGCGGTCAGGACCAGCAGCAGCGCCAGGCAGACTGCCCTCGGGCTGCCGTAGCGCAGGGGATGATGGTTCATCTAGGGGGTATCTCCTTGCAGGGTGTGGAAGCGGATCGGCGGAATGTCCTTGAATTCCTTCCTCAGGTCATCGCTGATCAATTTCAGGTCCGCGTTGCTCTCGATCACCGTCGGGGTAATCATGACCAGTGTCTCGGTGCGGTCGTTGCTGCGGTTGCGGCTGCCGAACAGGCGGCCGATGCCGGGCACCCGGCTCAGGTAGGGCAGGCCGCGTTGGGACATATTGGAAGACTCCTGGATCAGCCCGCCCAGGAAGACCGTCTGCCCGGACTGCACCGCCACCTGGCTGGTGACCGACTTGGTATTGATCGGCGGGTTTCCGGAAGTTGAAATAGCCTCGTCTCGCTCGCCCGCAAAGCTGACGTCCTGGGTGATGTCCAGGTACACCAGGCCGCCTGGATTGATGCGCGGCGTGACGGTGAGCGTCACGCCGGTGGATACGTACTGGGCGCTGCTGACCACGTTGTTGGTGCCGGTGGATATGCTGGAAGACTGCACCGGGATCTGGGTGCCCACGGTGATGGTGGCTTGGGCATTGTTGCGCACCAGCAGCGACGGGGCGGCCAGGGTACGTACGTCCGATACTGCGTCCAGCGCGCTGATGGTGGCCTCGATGAAACTCGTGCCGCCGCCGCTGATGCGGCCGACGGTGGACAGGAATGAACTGCCGATGCTGGTGTCCCGGAGGGTTTCACCAAATGTTTCCACCCCACTCCCCTCGGGGAACAACTCGGTGCGGTTGGTCAGAAACCAGCTCACGCCGAACTGCAAGGTGTCGTTCAACACCACGTCGACGATCTGGGCTTCGATCAGCACCTGCAGCGGCTCTTCGTCTATGCGGTTCATTGCAGCCAGGATGCCTTCATACTGGGCTTGCGTGGCCTGGATCAGCAGGGAGTTGGTTTCCAGGACCGAGGTGATGCGGATTTCGCCCTGCTCGGTTTCCAGCACGCTGCTGCCGCCCGCCTGCTGTTGGTTATCCATGCGGCTGCGGTTGAAATCGCTGACCGTGCCGGTGCGCGCCGGCTCCAGGCCCGGTGCCAGCGCGCCACGGCTGGCCGTGCTGCGTTGCGGCGCACCGCTGGTCGTGCCGCCAAACAATTGCGTCAGGTAGCCCGCCAGCACGGTGGCTTCAAGGTTCCTGACGCGATAGACATAGAGTTGCGTACCCGCGCCGGCCGCGCCGCGATCCAGGCGTTCAATCCATTCTTTCGCCGTGGCCAGGTAACTTTCCTGGGGGGTAATCACCATGACGGAACCCAGGCGCTCCAGCGGCACGAAGCGGAACAGCCCGGCCAGCGGCGAATCCGCCTCGGTGCCGAATACTTGGGTCAATTCAGCGGTAATAGAGTCCACGTCCACTGTCTTCAACGGAAACACCCCGACCGACATGCCGGCCAGCCAGTCCACGTCAAAGATCTCTACGGTTTGCAGGTAGTTGTTGAGTTCTTCGCGGGTGCCGGCCAGGAAGATCATGCTGCGCATCAGGTCCACGTTGACGATGGCGTTTTCCCGTACATAGGGCTCGAGGATCTTGGCCATCTCGGTCGCGGAAATGAACTCCAGGGGCACCGCCCGCACTTCGTAGCCAGCGACATCGGAGGCGCCGCCCATACGCGGAACCAGATGGCCGCGTATGGCTTGCGAGACGGGCAACACGTGATACCGGCCTTCCGAGTAAACCAGGGTGGCGCCGTTCCAGCGCAGCAGCAACTCCAGGATCGGCATCAACTGCTCGCGGCTGACCGGCTTGGACGTCGCGAAGGTCACTTCGCCGCTGACGCCAGGACCGATCACGAAGGTCTCCTGCAGGACTTCACCGAGGATCGTGTGCACCACGGATTGCAGCGACTCGGCCTCGAAATTCAACACAATTTCGCCATCTTCCGAGACCAGTTTGGCGCGGCCTTGCGCCGCTTCCCGGTTGATGAATTCACCGCTGCCGGGA
>Ga0299906_10000601_pt1 | contig 32681 bp, 25 predicted proteins | sample RVTome_14_FD_200259 | JGI IMG/M metagenome (GOLD analysis project Ga0299906, IMG submission 200259) | Soil microbial communities from uranium-contaminated site in the Upper Colorado River Basin, Wyoming, United States - RVT145D125 (version 2) ...
CCTGACCAACGTACTTGCTGAACGTGTCGAGAATGTAGTGCCGAAAGCTAGCGCTGTGTCTCGATCGAAGATACCGGCATGAGACGAGGAGCTGCCATATCAGCTTCCAGAAGCACCGTCCGGCGCTGCCCGCTCCGAGACGCTGGAACTCGATGATTGCATCGTAAAGGGCTCTCCCGCATTCTTCCCGTTCCCCCCGCTCGAGTGCTCCATAGAAGGGGTTGGCGAGGCGTCCGGCGTACGCTCGCTTGTACTTTGAACCGTCTTCCTCTCGCAGGATGCTTCCCAGAGCATCTATGCTGCCGCACCCGCGTTTCTCAAGCAACGGCAGGAACTTGAAGATCTCAAACCCTTGTTGCTCGTATCCGTGAAGAATAAAAACCCGGTCAATGTCCTGCCAATGCTTGTCATACTGGCGCCATCTTGTCCTTGTTGCCTCAACGGCATGAGAGATGAGCTTTGCTGCTTTGGCTCTGTCCATTTCCATCTCCGACCCGGCGTTCGCGCGCCTATCGTATCCGGAACCCTACTGCGACGGGGAGGTCGCCAGGGAGGACGGCTGCTCACCCAGCGCGGCAACCATGTGCATGAGCTTCGGTGATGGGCACGGGTTGCTCCTGGCATCATATCAGGGCTCACCCAGCGCGGCAACCATGTGCATGAGCTTCGGCCGGGTCTGTTGTCTTTTCCCATCAAGCAGTTCCAGTGGTCCGGGCCGGCGCTCGATGTCATCGGTCGCAGTGCCGAGGAGTTGGCGGCGATCGTCGGCGAGGCGACGACGCTCCTGCCCCGCCCCGGATGCGGTGACGGCGAGTTGGCGTGGGAAGATGTCGCCGGCGTGCTCGCGTCGTTGCCCGACAACGTCATCGTGATACAACACACCTGATCCGAACTTCTGATCCACTTGTTATGCATTGTTTAGCGGCGACCCGTAGGGGAGCGCGTTGTCACGCTGGATGGACCTTGTACAAAACGCGCTCCCCGTTGGGTCGCCGCTAAACGCAGGAATCCCTTCTTTTGAACGTTGCACGCCCTCAACGAATGCGATAACCCGCCACGACGGGGATGTTTCCTCCGACGACCGATTGCGGCGGGATGACGGTCATCGCCAGTTCGAGCCCGTTGGCATCATCCACCGGCACGCGGGTCTGGACGGAGAGTTGTTCGTCGGTCGGGTCGCCGTCGAACTTGACCCAGGTTTGAACGTGCTGCTTAACGAACGGCGGAATCGCCTCGGCGGACATACTCACCAATTGCGCTCTGAGCTTGAACAGCAGCACCGACACCCGAGCGGCGAAGAGCCGATAGGGTAAACTCACTTCGAGCATCGCGTTTTGGGCCATTTGCATGGCGGCTTCGGGACCGGCCTGCGGGTCCTGCGGTCCGTACATGGGTCGCGCCGCCGACAGACCGTTCCAGATCAACGCATCGCTGTGATCGGGCCTCTGTTGAGCTGGCTGGGCGACCAACGCGTTGACGCCGCCGGCGGCCAGCTCTTCGATCTTCGGCTGCGGCAACAGCGTGTCGGTCGGGCCGAACGTCTTGTCCCCCTTCTTGCCGCCTTGGGCGGTGGAAAAGCCTTCGAGCCGGCCGTGCACCATGCCCGCCATCGCGCAGGGCCAGCCGCGGTCGGCGACGCTGCGCGCCACCGTGCACGCCGCGGCGATCGCGCCGCTCATCCACAGCAAATCCTTGGCGCCGACGCACGGCTCGCGGTAGGTGAACGCGAGGTCCTTGACGTCCTCCCGACCGTAGGTCGTGCGCAGCAACCCGTTGCCGAAGACCACGCCGAGCGACTGGGCGAACGGCTGGTCGCGCAGCGTTTTCCACTTGGCGAACTGCCACTGATCGAACAAGCCGACGATCGCCGGCAGGGTCGACATTTGCCATGCGTGCTTGACGCCGAAGAACTCCGATGAGACGCCCATGAGCGCGACGGCGGGCAGACTGGCCGCGTTCTGGGCGAAGTAGTCGAGCGTTTCGTAGTCCGCCGCGTTGCTGCCGAACTGACCGTCGACCACGATCAGGTCGGGCGCCTCGGCCCCTTCGTCGAAGATCGGGTCGATTACCCGCTCGGTAAACCGCTCGGTAAGCTGCCCCCGCGGCGCGTGCAGAATGGCGATGCGCACCCCCTTGCGGAAGTCGGTCTGCTCGACGAGGTAGCGTAGCGACCGCCACGCGCGTTCGATCGCTTGGACTTGCGTGCCGTGGAGGACGTCGGTCAGCCAGAGCCCGACGCGTCGGTCGATTTCACCCAGCGTGCGGCGCATGGCCGATGCTTCTTCGGCCGGTATCGTGGTCCCGCCCGCCGCCGCCGACACCGCCGCGGCGAGGGGAGACTTCGGCGGCTCGGCTTCGCTTGTGTCATCATCCACGTCGAGCTGGGCGAGCAGGTTGTCCACCGCATCGCCGCCGGCCGGGGACGCGCCCGCCGACCAACGGATCGACTCGCTCAACCACGCCAGATTGTCGTCCGAAGCCACCGCCTGGGCGGCCGCCGCGCCGACATCGTCAGTCGATGCCTTACCCAGCATACGCTCGACGATCCGTTCGCGCACCTGCATCAGCGGTGCGACGGCGGGGAGCTGACCGACGAGGTTCCTGGGGTCGAACCCGCGCAGCGAATCGAACGTGAGCTTGACCTCGGCCATGACGTTGCCCGACGCCAGCGGGTCCGACGTCGCATAGCTGACCGAGGGTCTGGCTTCGGCCATCACCGCGTCGAAGTTGTCGGCCTTGACCTCGACGAGCCCGTCAGCCAACGGCCCCGAGATCGTCCCGGCGTCGGTCCCGGCGAAATCGCCGACCACCAGGATGCGGTAGGGCTCGTCGCCGGTGACCTGCATGCCGCTGGGGTACGACAGGTCCACCTCGATATCGAATTTGTCAGGGGTTTCGGCCATCACACTTTCTCCGCAAGCGTTGAACGAAACGACGTGTTCGATGGTCTCGAAATCGATCCAGGAACACGTGCGCGAGTCTACCACGGGCACGCACACGACGCGAGATGTTCAACCAGGCATGCGCGTGCGGCTAGGCCTCTTCGGGGATGCGGACGAACCGGGAGCCCTTGCCCTCGGAGCGCGGCAACGACCCCGGCGCGACGAGGTTCACCTCGGCGCGAAAGTGCAGGGAGTCCCGAATCGCCTGCGAGACCTGTTCAACCAGCGCCTCGGTTCCATCACCCGCCCGGGCTGCCGGTTCGATCTCGACCCGCAGCGACGTCCCGGTCGCCGTTTCACGCACTTCCGCGCGGTAGTCGGCCACGTCGTCGATCCCGCGAATCACCGCCTCGATCGCGCCGGGATAAACGTTGTTGCCCTTGATGTGCACCATGTCGTCGACCCGCCCGAGGATGCCGCCCTCGGCCCGGGCGAGCCAGCGTCCGCAGGCGCAGCGTTCGTCGTTCAGCCGCACCAGGTCGGCGGTGCGATAGCGGATCAGCGGCGCCCCCCAGCGTCCCAAATTGGTCAGCACCAACTCACCCTGTTCCCCGGGCGGCACCGGCGCATCGCCGTCGGGTTCGACGACCTCGACGACCCACTCGCGCTCGTTCAAGTGCACGCCGCCGGGGTGAGCAAGACACTCGAAGCCGACCGGACCGATCTCGGTCATGCCGGAATGATCGAACACCTCGGCGCCCCAGCCCGTCTGCATCCGCGCCCGGGTGGCGGGGATGCTACCGCCCGGTTCGCCGGCGACGATCAACGCCCGCACCGTCGAGCCGCGCAGGTCGATGCCTTCCTCGGCCGCGACTTCGACCAGACGCAGGGCGTAGGTCGGTGTGGTCAGCACCACCGTCACGTCGTTTTCGAGCATGAAACGCAGCCGGGCTGTGCTGGTCATGCCGCCGCCGGCCAGGGCGAGCATGCCGCGATGCAGGGCGCCGTCGAACGCGCCCCAGAACCCGATGAACGGTCCGAACGAAGCCGGAATGAAGAGTCGATCCGCCGTGGTCAGGCAGGCCGCTTCGTAGATCGTGTCCCAGCAGCGCATCCACCATGCCCAGTCGTCGGCGGTGTCGAGCCAGCGCAACGGCGTACCGGTCGTGCCCGACGTCTGGTGCAGCCGCACGTACCGGTCGATCGGATAGGTGAGAATCGTTCCGTAAGGCGGATGGTCCCGCTGATCGCGCGACAATTCGTCCTTGGTCGTGAACGGTACCTGCCGCAAGTCATCGAGGCGGTCGATGTCGTCGGCGTGCAGGCCGACCTCGGCGAACTTGCGGGCGTAGAACTCGTTGGACGGCAGGATCGTGTCGAGCATCGCCCGGAGCTTGCGCACCTGTCGGGCGGCCACTTCATCTCGATCGGGAAACAGTCGGCTCAATGTGGCACCTTTTCGTTGGATGAGTGTCTCACCAGGGTCAAGCGCATTCGCTACGGCATATTGTAGCGTGAAGCTTTCCGGCCGTGTCCGAATCTGCGATAATCGCCCCCGTTGGACGCATACGACGGAGTCATGATGGCGGCGACAATCATTGACGGCAAGGCGGTGGCGGCCCGGATCCGTAGCGACGTCGCGACGGAGGTGGAGCGGCTCGTCGCCGACGGGGTGCGTCCGCGGCTGGCGGCGGTGCTGGTCGGCGAGCCGCCGGCGGGGCGGATCTACGCGCAGTCGCAGCAGAAGCAGTGCAACAGTGTGGGCATCGAATACGAGCTGTGCCACCTGCCCGAGACCACGACGCAAGCCGAGCTGATCGAGCGGATCGTACGACTCAATGGTGATCCGTCCGTCACCGGGATCATGCTCCACATGCCGCTGCCCGAGGCGATCGACCCGCCGCAGGTCCAATTCCGCATCGACCCGTACAAGGACGTCGAAGGGGTGAGCCCGGCCAACATCGGCCTGGTGTTCTACGGCGAGCCGATCATCGCGCCGTGCACCGCCCTGTCCGTCGTCGAGCTGATCCGCGAAAGCGGAGTGACGATCCGCGGGGCCGAGATCGTCGTGGTCGGTCAGAGCGATATCGTCGGCAAGCCGGTGACCATGTTCATGCTGGAACAGATGGGCACGGTGACCGGATGCCACATCGCCACGCGCGATCTGTCCGCCCACACCCGCCGTGCCGACGTGCTGATCGTGGCGGTGGGCAAGCCCGGGCTGATCACCGCCGACCACGTCAAGCCCGGGGCGGTGGTCATCGACGTGGGGATCAACCGGATCAAGGTCCCCGACGGCAAGGGCGGCCGAATCTCCGCCACCATCGGCGACGTCGATTTCGCGTCGGTCGCGCCCGTCGCCGGCGCCGTCACCCCGGTCCCCGGCGGCGTCGGTCCGGTCACCGTCGCCATGCTCCTGCGCAATACGGTCGAAGCCGTGCGCAAGCAGCGGGAAGCTGAACCATCGTAAACCGGGAGGTGGTGTCAGCATGGGCGGTACATGATCCGAGCCGCGAGCGCGAGCGAGCGGGTTCGCACGTGCACACCGATAGCCTACTGTTCGCAATTCACTTCGGTCGGCCCGACAATGGGTCGATAGAAGGCGCAGCGCTTTCAAGGACGATGCCATGTTGACCCAATACATCGACGCCGCGATGGCCAAGGCGAACTACGAGATCCTCGAGGACGACGGAACGTACTACGGTGAGGGCCCGGGGTTTCAGGGGGTGTGGGCGAACGCGAAAACGCTCGATGCATGCCGCAGGGAACTTCAAGATGTGCTCGAGGAATGGATCGTGCTCGGACTTCGTTTGGGTCACACGCTTCCGCGTATCAAAGGCATCCCGCCGTTTCCCAAAAGGCCGAAGACCGCGAGTTGAATCAACTGACGCTTTTTACTTGCGGGTCACACCAGCTTGTTTGAGGATTCTCGTCAACAGACCGACGCTGATGGATCCACCCTTGTGCGGGTTGGGGATGGGCACCTTGACCGACTCCCTGACCATGAACGCGTGATTCCGCCCGGGAAAGGGCCGTTCGAAACCGAGTTGACCCAGTCGGTCGATGAGCTGTCGTCGCGATACGGGACTCGTCCGTGAGGCCATTCCTTACATGTGACCGGCTTCCGCCGTTCGTAATGCTGTATGTTTCAAGGGACACAGTCAATGGGGCTCGCAGCATTTGCATGCTGAGTCTGGCCTCTGATTGGTTGCCAGGTCGGTCGATTTCCGCCATGATTTTCCTCGGAGCGGATACAGAGATTTGGATAAGTCGGGGCGTGGGAGATTCACATGAAGGTACTGAGCGTAGCCATGTTGACGTTTGGGGTTACCGCCGGCACGCTGTCGGCGGCGGAAGAAAGCAAGCAGCCGTCACCGACGCATGCGGACGTGAAGTACGGGCCGCATGCGCGGAATGTGCTGGACGTCTGGCGGGCGAAAGGGGACGGTCCACGACCGTTGCTCGTGTACATCCACGGGGGCGGCTGGACCGGGGGCGACAAGGGGCGGGGATTCGCCGAACTCCAGGGGTTTCTGGACAAGGGGATTTCCTGTGCCGCGATCAACTATCGGCTGTCGGGCACGGCGCCGCTGCCGTCTCCGGTGCACGATGCGGCGCGGGCCATTCAGTTCATCCGATTCCGGGCCCGTGAGTGGAACATCAATCCCAAGCGCATCGCGCTGACCGGGGGGAGCGCCGGCGCGTGTACGTCGATGTGGATTCTGTTGCACGATGATCTCGCCGACCCGAGCGCGAAAGACCCGGTGAAGCGACAGTCGACGCGTGTGACCGCCGCCGCGGTCCGGGCGGGTCAGACCTCGATCGACCCGAAGGTGATCGAAGGCTGGCTGGGGCTGAACGTACTGAAGCACCGCATGATCAACATGGCCGTGGGCGAGAAGACCATCGAAGGGGCGCTCGATAACTACGACAAGCACAAGGCGCTGTATGTGGAGTTCTCACCCTACAACCACCTCGACGGCGACGATCCGCCGCTGCTGATGACCTACGGCAACAACATGACCCTGCCGTCGGAGAGTGCCGGGCACGGGATTCATCATCCCGTCTATGGCGTCAAGATGAAGGAGAAGGCGGACAAGCTGGGGCACGAATGCCATCTGCTGATCGACGGCGTATCGAAGTCCGACAAGTATGCCGACCCGACCGAGTTTTTAATGGCCAAGCTTCTGGCCAAGTGACCACCATGCACGTCGAGCATGCATCCGCCCCGTCCGGGGCGGGGATCATCGGGTTCGTCGGCAACCAGGGGTTCCGCTGCGCTCCACCCCTGGCTACGTTCCGTAACCCCTTCGGGGTATATAGTGACATGATGTAGCGTGATAGCACTGCGCCGCTATCACGACAAGACGTCGCACAAGGTCGCGTCGAGGGCGTCGATGAGTTGATCGGCGTTTTCGGTCGAGAAGACCAAGGGCGGGCGCAGCTTCAGGACATTGCCGTCCCGACCCGTGGTGCCGGTCAGGACGCCGCGGTCGCGTAAGCCGTTCACGACGGCCGACGCTTCGCGACTTGCGGGCTCGCGGGTCTTGCGGTCGCTAACCAGTTCCAGACCGATGTACAGGCCCTGCCCGCGAACGTCGCCGATGATTTCATGTTTCGATAGCTGTAGTTCGAGCTTCTGTTTCAAATGGGCGCCGACGTTGCGGGCATTGTCTTGCAGCTTCTCGGATTCCATGACCTCGAGCACGGCGAGCCCGGCCGCACAGGAGACGGGGTTGCCGCCGAAGGTGTTGAAGTACCGGGCGCGCTCGGCGAATTTCTCGATGATCGCGCGCGTGGTGACCACGGCCGACAGCGGATGCCCGTTGCCCATCGGCTTGCCCATGGTCACGATGTCCGGGACGACGCCGTGACGCTCGAACCCCCACATCCGTTCACCGGTACGGCCGAATCCGGGCTGGACCTCGTCGGCGATGAAGACGCCCCCGGCCGATCGCACCTTGTCGACGGCGAGACGCAGGTAGTCGGCGGTCTCGGTGTAGATCCCGTCGCTGCTGAAAATCGTGTCGACGATCAACGCGGCGGGTTTGACGCCATGTTGATCCAGCGCGTTCAGGGCTTCGTCCACGTGGCTCGCGTATTGTCGCCCGAGGTCGGGCGTGCCGAATCGGTATCGGCCACGGTAGCCGTCCGGCGCGGGAACCAGTTGCACGGACGCGTCGCGCGCCACGTATTCATGGACCGGCGAAAGGGTGACGACGGTGTTCGTGTTGCCGTGGTAGGCGTGCTCGGTGACGATGAACCCCTCGCCGCCGGTGTAGGACCGAGCGATGCGGACGGCCAGCTCGTTGGCCTCGCTCCCGGTGCAGGCGAACATGCAGGTGTCGAGCTCGCGCGGCAACATCGCCGTCAGCCGTTCGGCGAGGTCCAGCACGGTCTCGTGCAGATAGCGCGTATGGGTGTTGAGCGTTGCGGCCTGACGCGCCAACGCCTCGACGACGTGCGGGTGACAGTGGCCCACGTGCGGCACGTTGTTGTAAACGTCGAGGTAGGCGCGTCCTTCGCAATCGTAGAGCCAGACCCCCTCGCCGCGAACGAGGTGTAAGGGCCGGTCGTAGAAGAGCCGGTACGCCGGGCCCAGCAATCGGGCGCGACGGTCGTGGAGTTCATGCTCTTTTGCGTTCTGCTTCTCCGTCGTCATCGGCAAGTGTGCCACTGCTCTGGGAGCAGTGCTCCTTTTCGCGTTGATATGCGTGTTCTCCACGGCTGACAGGGCAGTGGCACACTCCGGCTCACGGACAAGCAGCGCGCAAACGCTCTTGCACGTAGGTCCGCAATTCATCGTTCAAGTGTTTCAGCGCGACCCGGTTCGGGCGCACGTTTCGCATGATGTAGTCACGGTTCTCGGGATAGAGGGTCGCGCGCCAGGTGCTGATGATCACCGACATGGCGAGCCGGGTGGCCACGAGGTCGAAGAGCAAATCGGTTTCCCTTTGTTCGAGCGGGTACACGGCATGGTAGGCCGCGACGAATTGCGTCGCCGCTTCGAACGGATCGGCGGTGTGTCGAAGCTGGTACGTCGCCCCCACGGCGACATCGACGACCAACGGCGAGCGCACCATGTCGCCGAAGTCGATGATCCCGACGATGCGTTCGGGGTCGTCGGCGTCCATCAGCACGTTGCTCGGATTGAGGTCGTTGTAGATGACCTGTCCCCTTAGCTTCTCGAAGCGGGGCAGCACGCGGTCTCGGAAGTTCTCGATGATTCGCGCGGTGGTCGATCGTTGTTCGGCGTCCTGGATCTTCGGGATCAGTTCGGCCAGGTGGGCCGCGTGTTTCATGTCCCACAGTATTTCGCGATTCTCGGCCGGGTGGGAAAAATCCGCGAGTGCCCGTCCGAGCCTCGCCAAATGTTGCCCGAGGCGGCAACGCAGTCGAGGCGTCGAGGGAACTTCACCGAGCGGCACGCCGGGAAGATACGTCAGCAGCCGCACCACGCAGGTCTGATCTTGCCCGATCACCACTGTCGTTTCCGTGGCCCCGCGCGTCGTGGTGCACACACGCGGCAAGGGGAAATCCGGATCACGCGATGCGACGTGGAGCAGCGCCCGGGTTTGAAAGTCCGTAACGTTGGGGTCCTCCCGCGGATTGGCGAACTTGAGCACGAATTCCCGCCCGTCGGCCGCGCTCAGGTGAAAATTCTGATCGCGCTCGCTGGTGAGCGCCCGGGCCGAACCGGACACGTCAAAATGCTCGCGGGCGATCCGCACGGCCTCGGCGCACGACAAGGCCGGCGGCGTCGCCGTGGTGAGATCAAACAGATTCGAGTGGCCGGTGGTTGACACGGTGCGATCGTAGGATGAAGAGCTTATGATGCGGTCGAGAGGCAATCCAGCGGGTTGGGCAACGGGTCGGACCACAGCCACGTGACGTCCACGGACAAGCCCGGCAACACCCGGCTGTGAATGCGTCCGGTCTTCACGGTTTCGCTTTGGTACTCCTCATCCCCGAGAAAGTCCACGTGGGCTTCTTTCCGTTCGGCGTCCAGCAGCCAGATTTCCGGAATGCGACCGTCGCGGTAGAGGTTGCGCTTTTCGAGAAGATCGTAATCGCGCGTGCTTCGGGACAGCATCTCGACGACCAAATCCATGGCCCCGACGACGCGTTCATTTTGAATCCGATCGGCGTGCTCGGTCTTGAGGATCGACAGGTCCGGACACAGCCGTCGCTCCCCCAGTTGCACGACTGCGTTGGGACCCAGGACCCATCCGATGCGTTTTGACGCTACGAAGCTGCCTACGAGAATAGTCAGAAATGTCAAGCGTGCTTCATGCTGGAATGAGGCGGGAGAATGCACGATCAGAACTCCGTCGATGAATTCACAGCGCAGGTCCTCGTCCGCGATGTGTTCGAAGTCTTCCACCGACGCATCGTATTTGCGCAGCAAATAGGGCGGCGGAAGGTGTCGAAGATTCGCCTGAATCGTTGCCGGATCGGTTCCCGCGTCAAGGGTCGACAATGCACACCTCCAACGCCGTTCATTGTAGTGAGAACCATCAGGCCGTGGCAAGTTCATCGCGGTTGGTTCGGCGACGATTGTCGTCGCCGAACGAGTTCCGCTATGCCGATAGGGTGCCTCGGGCCACGGCGACCAGATCGTCGTAGAGCGCGCGGTAGAATTCGCATGTCTCGATGACCGCATCGTGAGACAGTTCGGAGAGGAGCGGCTTTCCGTCGATGATCTTCCTGTATTCGTGTTTCAGGTGTTGGCGGAATAGTGCGTCGACACGTTTGTTCGGTGGGTTGTCGAAGTTTTTGCGTTCGGCTTGTCGATCGGGGCGGAGCTTGGGATGCTCGAGGCGTTTGCTCAGCGCTTGACCCTCGGCGAGAAACCACGCTTCGAGTTCGTGAACGCTGACGTGCGGGTGGAAGAAGTCGGCATCTTCGCGCACCTGTTCCCGTAGCCAGGCTCGCGCGGCTGATACCTTGTCCTCCAACGATGCGACGGTAGCGATATTCGGGACGGGCAGGCCGTACAGATCGACCAGGGTAAAGACCGCCGCTACCCGAGTGTCCGATCGGTAGCGCCGTGTGAAATCACCGATGTCACCGAGCTTTCCCTTGAGATTGATGGGTTGGAGTGCGATCGACTTGAGTCCGTCAGCTTCAAATTGGCGACGGAGAAACAGTTCCGTTGCGAGCGTTTCGGTCTCCCCTTCGCAAAGCAGCACGATCCAGCGAGCCCGATGCGGCAGCAGAGGGCTCAAAGCCCACGCCCCCCGAAGTGTCCGGCCGTCCATAGCTCACCCAGCCGGAAGCGGTCTAGCCAGCCGGAGAACTCTTGTTCTGTGAGAGCGTGTATGAAAACAGCCTGCGTAGCCCCGCAGGGGCGTAAGTGAATAGCCCAGGGCGTCAGCCCTGGGTTGTCTGCCGCCAAGAGGCTCCAGCCCCGTAGGGGCGACAGAAAGGCTTTCACGAGAGGGTTCTTTCGCCCCTCCGGGGCTTCTATCACAATCACGCCTTGCATCCCAGGGCTCACGCCCTGGGCTATAGTCTGTCGCCTCTTCGAGGCTTGTCATACACGCTCTCAGAGAATGTTGGATGAGTTACCCCATGTGGTTCACCACCGCTTCGCCGTACTCGGAGCATTTGAGGAGCTTGGCGCTGCCGCCCGCCGAGCGGATGAGGCGTTCGAAGTCGTAGGTGACTTCGCGGGCGTTGATGGCGCCCTCGACGCCCTGGACGACCTGGTCGGCGGCTTCGTTCCAGCCGAGGTGACGGAGCATCATCTCGCCCGAGAGAATGACGCTGGTGGGGTTGACCTTGTCGAGGTTGGCGTACTTGGGCGCCGTGCCGTGGGTGGCCTCGAAAATGGCGTGGCCGGTGTCATAGTTGATGTTGCCGCCCGGCGCGATGCCGATGCCGCCGACCTGTGCGGCCAGGGCGTCCGAGAGGTAGTCGCCGTTGAGGTTGAGCGTGGCGATCACGTCGAACTCGCGCGGCCGGGTGAGCACCTGCTGGAGGCAAATGTCGGCGATGGCGTCGTTGACCAGCAGCTTGTCCTTCCACTGGCCGTGGCCGTGCGAGTCCCACAGCGCGGCCAGGGTCTCGCGCACCTCGGCGACGACTTTCCGCTGGGCGTCGGGATTGAGCAGCGTGAAGCCCGGCTCGATGAGCGAGGCGTTCTCCTCGTCGGTGATGTCGGGCTTGTTCTCGCGGTTGCCGAGAATCCACGACTCGCGCTCGGCGACGGTTTCTGCCCGGAACCGCGAACTCGCCAGCCCGTAACCCCAGTCGCGGAACGCGCCCTCGGTGAACTTCATGATGTTGCCCTTGTGGACGAGTGATACGCGTTTGCGTTTTTGCACCAGGGCGTATTGGATCGCGGCCCGCACCAGTCGCTCGGTCCCGTGGCGGGAGACGGGCTTGATGCCGACGCCGACTTCGACGCTACCGGGGTCGGTCACGCCCGCCCGCGCGGCCTGGGCGTTGATGCGCTCGGCGGTGCCGAACCGGATTTTGGCGAAGTCGTTCGGAAACGTGTCGCTTAAGAAGTCGAGCATCTTTGCCGACTCGGGCGTGCCGCCGCGGTATTCGATACCGGCATAGATGTCCTCGGTGTTCTCGCGAAAGATCACCATGTCGACATCCTCCGGCCGCTTGACCGGTGAGGGGACGCCGTCGAAGTAGCGCACGGGGCGGAGGCAGACGTAGAGGTCGAGCTTCTGGCGCAGGGCGACGTTGAGCGAGCGAATGCCCCCGCCGACCGGCGTGGTGAGCGGACCCTTGATGCCGACGAGGAACGCCTCGAAAGCCGTCACCGTGTCGTCGGGCAGCCAGGAATCGAATTGCCGGAACGCGTTTTCGCCGGCGAAGACCTCGAACCAGGCGATACGACGTTTGCCGGAATAAGCGCGTTCGACGGCGGCGTCGAGCACACGTTGCGCAGCCCGCCAGATATCCGGCCCGGTTCCGTCGCCCTCGATGAACGGGATGATCGGCTGGTCGGGTACCGCGAGTTGGCCGTCGCTGCCGACCTGAATCGCATCGCCGGTGGTCGGCCCGGTCAGTTGCGTAAAAGTTGCCGCCATGGAGCCTGTCCTTATACTTCGTCTCTACGGGGCAGTTGCTGAGCTCGCTCGGCGTTTCTGCATCATCGAGACAACGCGCCGAGCAAGCTCGGCGGCTAAATGATTGTGTACGCTCACCGTAACGTGTGGGCGATCCTAGCGATGGGGATTGGCGGCGTCAATCAGATGTATGGGCTAGCGGGGTCTTGAACATATCGGTTGCTGCTGAATCGAATCCGATTTGCCGGTCAAGCAAGACAATATGACGGATCACGCAACTCGCAAAGTGAGCCTCGACGACGGGACGTTCTCCTGGCGAGTCCTCGCGGACTGGGCGTCGGCGTTCGAGTCGTCGAACGCGCCGGATTGGATGAACCCTGGTCGAACGCCCGGTGCGCGATGTGTCAAGCGCAACCCCCGGCGGGCGGTGTGGCGACTCCGACTCCGTGGCGAATGGGTCTACGTCAAGCTCTATCGGCAGCGTGCGGTGAGCGAAACCGAGTGGCGGGTCGGTCGCTACGCGCTCGAACACGGGGTGGCGACGGTCACGCCGATCGCGTGCGGAGTCGCCGCTCGCGGTTCGTCGTCGGTGCTGGTGACGCGGGAATTGCCCGACGCCGTGCCGCTCGATCGCTATTGGGAACAGGTCAAAAGGGCGTCGAATCGGACTGACCGCCACCTGCGGGGACGGGTGTTGATCGCCGGTCTGGCCGGTCTGCTCGCCGACGCCCATCGCTCGGGCCTGTACCACCGGGACCTTCACGCCGCCAACTTGCTCGTTTGCCCGATTCGGGAAGGTCGACCGCGGGTCGCTTTGGTTGATCTTCACGACGTCAGGATCGGCGTGGCGGTAACCGATCACGAAGCGGTGCACAACCTCGTGCAACTCAACCAGTGGTTCGCGCGTCACGCCACCCTGCCTGAACGCTACCGCTTTCTGCGGGCGTATCTTGCGTTGCGGAGTCCCGAGTGGGTGTCGCGTGATGCGCTGCGCACCTGGGCGGCGCGGATCGTAACCAAATCGGGGCCACACGCGGCACGATTGTGGGCGAAGCGTGACCGACGCGTGGTGCGGACGGGTACGTACTTCGCTCGCGTTCGGCCGGCGAAGGGATGGCGTGGTCATGTCGCGTTACGGTGTAAACGGCCGATCCCGGGCTCACGGGCGTCGACGTTGACGTTCACGTCGCAACAATGGGCGTCCTGGCTGGCCGAGCCCGAGCGCTGGTTTGTGGTGCCGCGTCCCGAGTTGTTGCTGAAAGATTCGGCGTCGGGCCTGGTCTGTCGCGCCGAGCTGCCGGTCGACGACGAGGCCGGCGGGTCGTTGCCGATCGTCTGCAAGCGTTCGCGGTCACGCAACTGGCTCAAGCGGCTGTGGTATCTGTTGCGGCGATCCCGTCCGGTGCAGACGTTTCGCATCGGTCACGCGCTGCTCAATCGCGAACTGCCGACCGCCCGACCCCTGGCGGCGCTGGAACGTCGCGTGTGCGGTCTCGTGGTCGACGGGCTGGTCATCACCGAAGCGGTCCCGGACGCCGAGGACCTCGACACGCTGCTGCGCATGAAGCTGATTCACCAGTCGCCGCGTCGACGACGCCGCGTCAAGGATGAACTCATCGCCGAGCTGTCGAAGTTGTACGTCGCCATGCACGAACGCGGTTGTTATCACCGGGATATGAAGGCCCCGAACCTGCTCGTGAGCTGGTCGCCCGACAGCGACGATCCGCCGCGCATCACGCTGATCGACCTGGACGGCGTGCGCGTCGGTCGCGATGTGTCCGCGTCACAGCGTCTGCGCATGCTCATGCGCCTCAACGTCAGTCTCGATGCGTGCCGGGTGCTGACGCGGTCGGATCGTGTACGGTTCTTGAAACGGTTTCTCGGGCGTGGACGCAACTGGAAAGAAGTGTGGCGACAGGTCGATGCAGCGTCGACGCGAAAGCGCGCGCGAAAAGATGAAACGCGTGCATCCTTTGCGCCTTCGACGTGAAGCGATCGAGACCAGTCTGCGCGCAAAGAACCAGTTGGCGCAAAGAAAATGCCCACGTGGGACACGTGGGCATTTCGAGGACCGTTGGATGTTCGTCGCTGATTAGACGAGGTCCTTGAGACCCTTGAGGGCCGTGGCCTTGACGACGCGGCGGGCGGGTTTGGCTTTGAACATCATCTCTTCGCCGGTGAACGGGTTGATGCCTTTGCGGGCCTTGGTCGCCGGCTTCTTGTTGACCCGCACCTTGAGCAAACCGGGAACGGTGAAGGTGCCGGGGCCGCGCGGCGACAGGTCCTTCTTGATCAGGCCGGTCATGCCGTCGAAGACCGAGGCGACTTCCTTGCGGCTCAGCCCCGTCGATTCGGCAAGATCACCCAGGATCTGCGACTTCGTCCGCGGCTTCGTCGCACCTTTCGCTTTCGCTTTCCGCTTCGCCATATTCGAATCCTTTCTCGTATCGACTGGCCATAGCCAGCTCAAACCGACGCAGGTTGCCACCCGGAATTCGGGAACCGTCGACCCGCGCCAACCGATCGACCCGCACGAACCGAGTCACTTCGGAGCGGAGCGTAACCGGCCGGGAATCGCTGGTCAAGGAAAATAAGGCTTTTTACGCGCTTGGTTGCGATGTCGCGGTGGTATATAGTGAAACGGTAGGCTGCGACGGCGGAGGGTCGAAACGCGCCGACCCCGCTGCCGATCCTTCGATAACGGAGATGTCCATGTCGATCGCTCGACCCGATGCACCGTCCGTGGCTTGGTTCGTCTGTTTTGTGCTGGCGGGTGCATCGACGACGCTCGCCGGTGGTGAGCGGGCCGAGCGCTCGGTCCCGGAACTGGCCAAGTCCTCGCGTGCGTCGGTGGTGGTGATCGACGCGGCCCGGCGGGACGGCGAATCGAGCGCGTTGGGCACGGGTTTCGTCGTACGGGCCGACGGCGTGATCGCCACCAATCTGCACGTGATCGGGCAGGCGGGCCGGCCGCGGGTGCGATTTGCCGACGATAACAAGGCGTACGAGGCCAAGGCGGTCCTGGCCTATGATCGCGAGCGGGACCTCGCCCTGATCCAGATCGAGCGGCAGGGGCTGTCCGCCCTTTCGCTGGCCGATTCGTCCAAGCTGTCGATCGGCGAGCCGATCGTCGCGGTCGGCAATCCGCTGGGGCTCGAGTACAGCGTCGTGTCCGGGGTGCTGTCCGGTCGGCCTGTGGTTGACGGGCTTGCCATGCTGCAATTGGGGATGAGCATCGAGCAGGGCAACAGCGGGGGCCCGGTGCTCGACCGTCAGGGCCGGGTGGTCGGAGTGGTCACGCTCAAGTCAGCGGTGGCCGAGCGCGTGGGGTTCGCCGTGCCGGCCAATTATGTCCAGCGGCTCCTGGAAAACACCTACCCGATCCCCATGTCCCACTGGGTCACCATTGGCGCCTTGGACCCTGACGAGTGGTCGCCGCTGTTCGGCGCGTCCTGGAGACAGCGGGCGGGACGCATCATCGCCTCGGGCGCCGGGAGTGGATTCGGCGGACGTACACTCTGCCTGCGCAAGACTCCGCCGCCTCCCGACCAGATGTTCGAGATGGCGGTGGCGGTCAAGCTCGATGACGAATCGGGCGCGGCGGGTTTGGCCTTTCGTTCCGACGGCGGCGACAAGCATTATGGGTTCTATCCCACCAACGGCAAGCTCCGGCTGACTCGGTTCTCCGGGCCGGACCGGTTTTCGTGGAAGATTCTTTCCGAGGTGGAGAGCGACAGCTACCGCCCCGGCCGGTGGAACACGATCAAGGTCCGTCTTGACGGCAAGCAGATCACCTGCTTCGTGAACGACACGGAAGTGGTTCGTCTCGAGGACGACGCGCTGCCGCCCGGAAAGGATGGGTCGGAGGGGAAGGTCGGGCTGGTGAAGTTTCGCGCGCCGTCGGCCGAGTTCAAGCATTTTCGCGTCGCGCGGAACCTGGCTCCGACCGCAGTGTCCGGCGAGCTGGCCGAGCAAATTCACGCACAGGTGAAAAAACTGTCGCCCTCGGGTCCGCCCGTGCCGGAGATCCTCGATACGCTGGTTCCCGACGCCGACGCGACCCTCGAAGTCCTTCGCGATCGCGCCCACGAACTCGAAGCCGAGGCTTTTCGCCTGCGGCACATCGCCGACATCGTGCACCAACGCCGCGTGCAACAGGAACTCCTCGACGTGTTGGCCGACGACGACAGTAAGATCGATCTGATTCACGCGGCCCTGCTCGTCGCCCGGCTCGACAACGACGATCTGCAGATCGATCCCTACCGATGGATGGTCAATAGGATGGCGGGCGAGGTCCGCGCCCGGTGGCCCATGGACGCGGACGACGGTGCGAAATTGCAGGCGTTGACGGACTACATGTTCCGGGAACTCGGCTATCACGGCAGCCGGGCCGACTATTATCACCGCTCGAACAGCTACCTCAACGAAGTGCTCGACGACCGCGAGGGTCTGCCGATCACGTTGTCGGTGGTGTTCATCGAGCTGTCGCGACGTCTGGAGTTACCTGTGGTCGGGGTCGGGCTGCCCACGCATTTTGTCGTGCGGTATGCATCCCGAAACGGCGGCGCGCGGCTGCTCGACGTTTTCAACGGGGCGACGGTGATGACCGAAGCGATGGCGCGGGAACTGGTCATGGCCAACACCGGACAGGTGTTGAACGACGCGCATCTGGCCGAGACGAGCAAGCGGGCGATCATTGTGCGGATGCTGCACAATCTCGCCGGCGTGGCCGAGCGCGAGCAGGACCTGCTGGCCGTACTGCGCTACTTCGACACCATCATCCTGCTCGATCCGGAGGCGCCGTACGCGCGTTGGCGGCGGGGGGTGCTCAATCTGCAGACCGGTCAGAGCGCCGCCGCCCGCGCCGACTTCGATTGGCTCCTCGAACACAAACCCGACGGCATCAACCTCGACGAGGTCCGCCAATTACGCAACCTGCTCGGAACCGACTGAAGCACATGTCATTCGCGTCAACGCGTGTGATGATTCAAACAACAACACGCGCTCCCCTGCGGGTCGTCGCTAAACAAATGCGGGGATTACCGGTCAGAAAATCGGTTCGCCGACCTTTCGTTTCTTGGGATTGAACGGATAGAGCGCGTCGCGGATCGGTACGCCGCGGACCTCGATCCGCTTGGGATCGTGGGTGCCGACGCCGACCTTGGCGAGCAGGCTCAGGTGGTTGTCGCCCGGAAACGGGAACGTCTTATCGGCGACGGTCGGGTCATAGCCCATCGCGGCCGCGGCGATCGCGTCGGTGCACAGCGGGTTTTTGCCCGCCAGGAGCAGGTGCGGTTGGAGCGGCTGGACGCCCTTGATCCAGGGCCCCTCGCCGCCGCGGTTGGTTTCGACGCCGTCGATGATCGCCAGATCGACCGGCCGGGCGCCGATCAGGTCGGCCGTCGCCCGCGGGACGCGGTAGCTCCAGTGTCGCGGCGACTGGGCGTCGAGCTCGGCGGGCACGCCGGCGGGTACGCTGCGCTCGCCGGTGTGCAGCACCTTGCCCCGGTTCGACAGCGTCTTCTCGTTCGGAGCGTCGTTGCCGTAGAGCGCGGTCGGGGCGATGCCGAAAAGGTTCTTGATCGACAGGGTCACGCCGGCGTTGGCGTGGTCCTTGAGCTTGGCCAGCGAGATGAACGTGTCGGTCTTTTCGTAACGCTGGTTGAGGTCGAAGGCCGGGTAGAGGTAGCCGCCCCAGGGCACGGGGAGCCGGGAATACTTCGGCCAGTCGCCCCGGTTGCGCGTGTCCTCGAACGTGACCGTGTGATCGCCGGCCGAGCGGATCATCTCGATGTCCCAGCCGGCGTCGGCGAGGATCGTCTCCGGCGGTTCGTCGAGGTAATAGCTCTCGACCAGGATGATCCGCTTGGCCCCGTCGCGTTTGAGCCGACTGCACAGGGCGGCGACCACGTTGGGATGCACGTGGTAAGTGCGGAACGACGGCAGCCCGGCCAATTTCCACTTCGGCTCGCCGGTCAGGTTGAGCTTGACCGTCACCGTCTTGCCGCGCACCAGCGACCCGATGCCGCCGATCAGATCGAGCGTGTTGTCGAGCCGCTCTGCCAACAGTTTGCGGTCGTAGCCGGCACACTTCTGGATCGCGACGGGCAGGCTCGGACCGACGACCGGCTTGGGCTCGATCGCCGACCACGCAGCGCGGCCACCCCCGGCGGCGACCAGGCCGGCACCTCCGGCGAATCGGCACAACATTCGTCGACGTGTCAGCGTTTTGCGCATGGCGGGGTCCTTTCTGTGCGAGACTGTCTGTGCGCGATTGTCGAGAACCTACCGGTTCAACGCAAGCGTCGAATCGCTGGTGTTACCGCTGGGCGTGGCGATTGCCGCGCCGGATGAATCCGGCGGCTCGGATTTCGCTATTGCGTTTGCGGATGCCTTCTTGCCCGATGGCGACGGCTTTGGTAGCTTCCCCTCGGTTCGTCGTTCCATGGCGAGGTCCTGACATGGGAGGTCACCGCATGTTGAGATGCCGGATCGCATCGGGCTGCACGGTGTTGGGCGTATTGGTGGTTGCCGGTTGCACCGGCGGCGGCGCGGGGTTTCGGGGCACGATCCTGGCCGAGAAACGCTACAAGGTCGAGGCCGCGCTCGCTCCCGGCAAGTCGTTGGCGTTTCCCGCCGATATGCCGCTGAACGTCCACGACAAGCTCAGCACCCAGACCCCCGGCCCCGACGGCACCGCCCGCGGCGACGCCGGCGCCGAGCCGGCCGGGAACGCCGTCTGCAACGCCGAGGCGAGCAAGGGCGGCTCGGCGATGGGACGTTTCCACGTCGGCCACTGCCTCGACAACCGCACCGACGCCAGCCTGCTCGCCGATGTCGAGTTCACGGTTGAATACGAAGTCGACGCCAACTGCGTGGTAACCGCCCAGACTGTCGCCGCTCAGGCCGATGCCGCCGCCGCCGGTCCGCTGGCGGTCGTCACCCTCACCGCGATCATCAAGGATTCCAACGAGAAGATCATCCAGACCATGAGCCTGGCCAACGAGTCCGACGACCTCGGCCGGGTCCGCAAGCAGGGTACCGAAACCGCCCGCTTCTCGGTCGAGATGGAACCCAGCCTGGCCTACACCATCGCCCTGGTCGGCGAGGCCACCGTGACCACCTCGGCCAACGACCAGGCGACCGCGTCGGTGGCGATCAAGAAGCTGGCGATTACGGTGACGGGGCGGTCGTAGCACATCGGGTTTATCAGCTACTGCTCTGAAGAGTTTGCTTCAGCGCTTTAATGCGCAATTCTCTACCGAGGTTTCCACCCTGTCGTAAAGTTCAACGATCGGACGAATGAGAAGGTATTCATACATGGTACACCGAGGCTGTCGCAGACATCTGGTATTTTTCGGTTTGCACGTTGTTTGCTGGGCCTTGAAACCTCTGTTGTCACGACGCATCGATCTCCTGGAGCAGCCAATGCATAAGCAATCAGAAACGGGTCGCGACCGACCTTCTCGATTTCGTCATCGGTAAGGTCAGGGGCGTATCCATCTTCCGTAACGCGGGAAACCAGCGTCACATCGGCTTCTTCTTCAAGGAGAAGAGCGGTCTTGACGTCTTTCTTGCTTGCCCACTTACCGAGATCATCGTCACCGCCCGCGATTTCCTCATGCACCTCAAGGGGGATTTTGGAGTGACCTTCGGTGCCTTGATGGACGAGCCAATCCCAGAATTCAGGTATACGCGTGATAGGGTAGTAATCCCGGTTTGCGTCGATCAGGACATTCGCATCGAGCAGGTACAGCAACATTCAATCCTATGCAGGTCGGTGCACGCCTGTATGATGACGTGCTTCCAATAATGTTTGCACCTGCTTCGCCTTGACGCCGAGCACTTTCCCTGCTTTGGATGTTGTGAGATCGCCGGCGGCAACCAATCGATCAACGAGATCAAGCAGTGCCCCTCCCACGCGATATCGACGCACGATGTAGTAATTCGGCCCCCCTTCCTGGTTACGGCTTTTCTGTCGCTGATCATCGCGTGTGGCGAGCCACATTTTAGTAAAGACCGTGTCAAGATTCTGCCAAGTCTCCTTGTCGATCGATCCCGCTCGATAGAGCCTGTAAGCGACGAGTGAACCGCTCAGTTTTCGGTGTGCCCCGAATTGGCTGATCCAATTTACAGTATCTTGGATGTTGGTTGAGTCGGCGAGGTCGAACTGCTCAAGTTCGTCCCTGGGCAAGAGGAACTCGCTAGCAACATCACTACAGAACCTTTCGATCGCACGCTCAGCTCTCGCTCCACTTATTCCAGTTTGGCCAAGCCAAATGTGGGTGAGTTCATGGAGGAGTGTGAAAGACCAGGCTGCGTCGGAGTCCTGATCGTTGATCACAACAAACGGTGCTACTTCGTCCGCCAGGGCAAAGCCTCGGAATGCTTTAAGCTCGATCGTCGTGTGGTGCGTACCAAGGTTTCCGATTAACAGAACAAAGATACCGGCTTCCTCAGCAGTGCGGCGAAGTGCGGCGAATGCTTCGCGTGGCGATGACTGGCTACGAAAGTCGTCCAAGCTGATTTGGAGAACGCTCTGGATTGATGCGAGAACATTCGCATTGCCATCGGACATTCTCTTAGAACCTACGTAAGGAAGCGGAGATATGTCTTCCTCGTCTTCCATCGCGGAACGGACCATGCTTTGACGTGCCAGAACATCCCGGATTAAGGCGTCTAAGAGAGGGTCGTTAGCTAGAGATTGGCCCTTGGGTAGTTTGCGGAAGTCCTGCCCGCGATCACCACGTTGTGGTGGCTCGGACAAGTAGAAAGTCAGGAGGGGGCGACGATACTGTTTTGACATTTTCACGAGCATTGGGCGCGATGGCAGATCATCACCCGATTCGAGCGCTGCAAGGCGCTCAATGGCTGACGCACCTCTTGCTGGCAGTAGCGAGAGTTTCTTGACCGCCGCTTCTGGTGATAGGCCTGCTGTCTCGCGGGCCCAACGAAGAATGTCCGGGTTGACTTTTGGCACTTTCGGAGACCTTAGTTGCACGTCTACAGACGATCGTGCTCAGGCAACTGTGTTTCGTCACCACTAACCCAGGATACGGTAGGGAATCTGTCGCGACAAGGATGGCGTCGTCTCCGAATCTTCGACTGATTCTCCACCGTGCGTCGGCCGATGCAACCGAATGGGCTGGCCGGTATGATCCGGCTCGGGGGTTCCGATAAGGCGGCGTGATGCGTTGTGAACCGTGTGGACAAGCGATATCGGACGTTGCCGGCGGGGTTTGCATGGCTTGCGGGCGGCCGTTCGAGGTGGTGCCTTGGGAGCATCCGGAGGTCGGCCATTGGCTGACACGCTGGTGGCGGACGTGCCTGATGGGCATGCGTACGCCGGACGCGCTGTTCCGTACTCTGCGGCCGAAGGACCGGCTCGGGTCGGCGATGCTGTTCTTCACGGTCTGTGCGGTGGTGCAGGGACCCGGTGCGCTGCTCGTCACCGCCATGACCGGGGGCGGGTTACTTCAGGGGGCGGTCGGGTCTTCGTCGCTATCACCGGCACTCGAAGGGTTGCTTTCCGGGCAGGGCGGTTCGGCTGTGGACTTGTTCCCGACCGGTCGGCCTGCCAACGCGCCGCCCGAGTCCGCACCGCCCGAGCCGGACGCGCCGCCGGCGGTGGATCTGGATGCGGTGGTGACCGTCGTTTCCATGGTTTCGTCGGTGTACACGTTCTTCTCGGCGTTCTTCGCGCTGATTACGATCGCGGTGGTGTTTCATCTCGGCGCGTTGCTCTTCGTGCCGAAGCGTGGGTCGTTCTCGGACACGCTCACCGCGACCGCCTACGCGCACGCGCCGGTCCTGGTCACGCTCGTGCCGATGATCGGCGGACTGGTGTTTCTCTTCTGGATGTCGTATCTGCTGGTGATCGGCCTGAAGGAAGTTCACCACACCACCGGCGGACGGGTGGTGCTGGCGCTGAGTTTCGTCCCCGTACTCGCGGTGGTCGGGCTTGGCGGCTGCGCGTTCGCGCTGATCACCCAGCTCTCGTCTTCGTTGGCGCTCTGACCGGCACGTCGTCCGCGCCGGCGAGCCTCAACCGCCGTCGCTCACCGTGGTTCGGGTGTAGGACGTGAAGCCGTTGGCCGCGTCGCAGCTTGTTTCGTCGGCGTCGAAGCACTCGCCGGCGGTAGCCCAGGAGAGGAGTTCGATCTCGATGAGCGCTCCGGAAAGGGTGTTGCGGGCGCAGAGGCGGTCGCCGTTTGTGATGATTCCCTGGGTCACCTGTTGGGTGAAGCCGCAGATCTCGACGCCGCCGCCGATTTGGGTGACCGCGTCTTCAAACGTCGCCTCGCTGCATGGGCCGCACGTGAACTCGAGGTTGGTGCCGACCAACGGGCCGGAGACGGTGTCTGGATTTCGGGCGAGGATGACGCCGGGCTCGATTTCGTCGGTGGGGTCGGATTCGTTCAGCACCACGGAGACGGCGACAGATGGGGGCGTCGTATCGTCGGTCATGTCCGGGCCGTCGTCGGTGGTTTGCGGTTGTTCAGTGGTGCATGCGGCCAGTATCAGGGGGCTGCATAGGATGGTGATGAGGGTGCGACTTGGCATGGTCCTTCCTCTCTTTCGGCGTTGGTTGGCGGCCTCGTTTGCGATCGGGACACTCTCGCTTGCGCTTCGGGCTGGTAGGTGAATTGTCTTGCTCACGGTTTCGGCTTCTTGCGTGGCGATTGTTTCTTTTTGGCCGACTCGATGCGTTGGGCTTCTTCGGCGGCCTTTTGCAGGCGGGCCATGAAACCTGTCCGCTTGCCGCCGCCCGGTTTGGGTTTGGGGGGCAGGAGGGCGCCTTTTTCCTCCTCGTCGCGGATGTGCTTGCGGATGCGCATCTGCTCGATGAGGCCGAAGAAGGTCGAGGCCATGATATACAGGTTGAGTCCCGCCGGAGCGTTGTACAGGAAGACGACGAAGAACACGCTCATGAACTTCATCATCTTCTGCTGCTGCTTCTGTTGGTCGGTCATCTCGCCGGAGGCGGGTTGGCTGAGCTTCGACATGAAGCGCTGGTTCAGGTGCATCGAGATTCCGAGCAGGAAAGGCAGGAGGTGCAGGCCGCTGATCGGGCCGGTGAGTGACGAGATCAGCGGGATCTCGACGTTGTTGCTGAAGGCGATCAGATGGTCCGGCCGGGTGAGGTCCTTGATCCAGTAACCCTCTACGAAGAGCGGAGCGTGCCGCATTTCGACCGTGGACGAGAGCGAGGTCCACAAGGCCACCCAGATCGGCATCTGAAGCATCATGGGCAGGCAGCCGAGAATGTTGCCGGCGGGATTGATGCCTTCTTCGCGGTAGAGGGCCATCATTTCGGTGTTGCGTTTGTTGGCGTCGTTGGGATAGCGGTTCTTGATCTCCTCGACCTTGGGTTGCACCGTCGCCATCGACTTCTGCATCCGCATCATGTTGACCTGGCTCTTCTTGGTCACCGGATGGAGCAGGGTGCGGACGATGAGCACCAGGATGATGATGGCCAGGCCGTAGTTGCGCACCAGACTGTGCAGTGTGTACAGCAGCCAGACCATGAGTCGGACCAGCCATTGGAAGGTGCACCAGGTCACCGCGTAATCGATCACCGCTTCGTAATGATGCGCTTGATAGGTTTCGCTTTCGAAAACCATACGCAATTTGGGGCCGAAGAAGGCTTGGAGGGCGACTTCGGTCTTGCCGTTGGCGGGCAGGGTGATCAACGAGCTGACCAATTCGACTCCGAGATCGTCGTCGGTTTCGTTGTCCGTCGCACCGGTCAGGGTAATCGCCCGGGCCGACACGAAACGGGGGCCGGTCTCATCGGCCGGCGGGAGGGGCGTGGCGAAGCAGGCGAAAAACTTGTTCTCAATCGACGCCCACATGAACGTCGCGCCGTCTCCTTCGGCGGCGAGGTCCTTGCTTTGGGTTTCGACAACTTGGTCATGCGTGGCCTTGTCCTGGATGGAGACGTCTTCACCGGTCCGAACGGCGCCCAGCGCCATGCGGAGGTCGCTGCGCGGATCTTCCTTGAGCATGCCCATCGGGCCGCGCTGGGTGATGACGACTTCGATCGATTCGCTCGAAAGGTTTTCGACGGCCAGCACGACGGTCACGTCGAACCGCTGGAGCCGGTTCTTGTTCTTACGGTCCGGGTCGGTCGGGTGGAGCGTGTAGGTCTTGATGAGCTTGACCCGCGGCGTATCGGAATTGGGCACGGTGGTGGTGTAGGTGACGCTCGGTTCTTGCCCGACCGGATTGGCGCCGACGGGTTCCTGTCGCCAGAAGACGTTGGCCAGTTCGTGCTTTTCGCCGTTGAGGACCAGTTGTGCGGTCGCCCAGGAGTCATACAGATGAAGAATCGGGTAGGGATTCTTGAGGTCCACGTCGTCCGCGTGGTTGGCGAGTCTGACCGCCCGAATACCCGCGCCGCGATTGGTGAAGTCGATGGCGAATTCGTACGGCCCGTCGGGCTCGTCCGAGCCGAGGGTGACGGTTTCCTCGGCCGTCGCGAAGATGGCGTCGGGATGCGGACCAGCCGGTACGGTCGTGACGACCGAAGGACCGGTCGTGGCGATGATCGAGGGCGATCCCGCCGGCGCGGGCCCGGAACGCGGGGCCGTGCTTGTCGTCGGCTGGGTCGTGTTCGGCAGCGGAGGGGTGAAGCCGAGACGCGGCGCGACGATGAACATCCAAATAAAAAAGACGGTCATCGACGCCAGGGTGGCGACCAGGATATTGCGTGCTTCCATGCGTGCTACGTCACTCTCAGCCGGTTGCGGTTTCTCGAGAACGATGGAGATGGCGTGATCGCCCTAGCGGCCTTCCCGCAGGCGGTCGCCGAGGAAATCGTCCAATTCGGCTTGTTCGTGAATCTTGTTGACGGCCGTTTCGACATCGTAATCGAGGCGAATGAACTCGACGACCGGCCCTTCGCCGTCGAGTTGCGCGACCGTCGCCCCGTCGAGGTCGTCCGGGGGCGCGTCGTGGACCACGACGTAACTGGCCCGGATATCCCGGTCACGCGGCTGGCCGACACTGCCCACGTTGATGATGACGCGTTCGTCCTCTCCGATCAGGTAGAGCTTGGGCGGCGTCAGTTCACTCGGCGGATCGAAATAGGGGTCCTCGAAGAACACGCCCGGTACGTGGGTGTGACCGACGAAGCACGCCTGCTTCCCGTCCAACCGTTCGAAGTTGGCCACGAGTTTTTGCGGATTGGTGTAGACGTCGTCGGAGAACAGGTATTCATTGACCGGCCGGCGGGGCGACCCGTGCACGAAGAGCAGTCCGTTCGCCTCGAATTTGACCGGCAACTGGCCCAGATAGTCCCATCGTCGATCGCGTTTGTCCTTGTCTTCCTCGGTTTCGAACAGCCGGCGGGTCCAGTAGCAGGCACGTTCGGCCGGGGGGTTGAAATTGAAGGGCTCGAAAAACACGGCCTGGTCATGGTTGCCGCACAGGGTCAGCTCGCAGCGCTCGATCACGAGGTCGAGGCACTGGCGCGGACTCGCTCCGTAGCCGATCACGTCGCCCAGACACAGGATCTGCTCGAGGCCGCGACGGTCGATGTCGGCCAACACCGTGGTCAGGGCTTCGAGATTCGAATAAATGTCGGAGATTACCGCGAACGACATCGCTCTCGTGGTGGCGGTTGTACCGAGTCCGCCCGCATCCCACCCGGGGCGGCTCACGACTGCGTTCTCGTCGCCGATGACGAAACTTCGCCCAGTCGCGCGTCGTGTGCCGCGCACACCGCAATCCGGAGGCACACGGGAGGCGCTATGCTAGGCGGCAGCGCGCCGGGCGTCAAACCGGTCGCTGTCCATTGGGTGATGATCGGATCGTACCCGCAAGCCCACGGGTTGCATCCCGTGGGACACGGAATGCGCTCGGCGTTCGGGTCGATCCGCCCTACAATCGTCCGCCATGGATTCCGGACCGCGAGGCAATGTGAAGATTCTGGCGCTGGAGACCTCGGGCCGGCAGGGCGGCGTTGCCGTGGCCCACGGCTCGGATTTGCTGGCGGCCGAGGCGTTCAGCACCGACCGCAACCACGCCGTCGAGCTGTTGCCGGTCGTCGATCGGTTGACGCGCCAAGTCGGCTGGACGCCCGCTGACCTCGACGAAGTCCACGTCTCCGCCGGGCCGGGCAGCTTCACCGGGCTGCGGGTCGGCATCGCGTTCGCAAGAGCGCTCGCGTTGGCGGTCGGGGTGCGGATCGTGCGTGTGCCGACCGTCGAGGTGCTGGCCCGCAACGCACTGGCGCTGACTCCGCGACCGCCTCATCTCGCCGTGCTGCTCGATGCCAAGCGGCAGCGCGTCTATGCCGCGACGTTCACGCTGCGTGGCGACCGGTACGAGATCGTCACGCCGGCGGCCGAGGCGGACCCGGTTGCGCTGCTCGCCGCGGCGCCGCGTCCGCTCGCGGTCCTGGGCGAGGGCGTGCCCCATCACCGATCAGCCGTCGACGCCGCCGGGGTCGCCCTGTTGCCGGAAGCCAGTTGGCCCGCCCGAGCCGAAGCGGTGCTGGCCGTCGGCGGCGAGCTGGCTACGCGCGGCGCGTACACCGCCGCCCGGGATTTGGTGCCCATCTATATCCGCCGACCCGAAGCGGAAGAGAAGTGGGAGCGGCGTCAGACGGGTGCTTGACTCAATGCAATCGAAGATTGCGCAGAATACCGAGCATCAACCAAGCCCACGGGTTGCATCCCGCGAGTTTACGCGAACAATCCGAACGGTGGTCAAGTCGCGTGTGCTCACGCAGTCTCGATGAACGCGCGATGTTGTTCTTCGATCGCGATCAATTGCTGTTTGACCAGGTCGAGCTTCTTTTCGAGCAGGGCGGTGGCGGTGCCGAGTTGTTCGGCGAGTTCTTCGGCCGGCCCCACGCCTTCGGGTGAGACCGACAGTGACTCGCCGGTGAACTTGTCGGCGATGCGTTCGAGCGATTCGGCGAAGGCGGGAAGATGGTTCGCTTCGTCGGCGCCGTGGCGACTGAGCACGTCGCCGAGTCGTTGACAGAACCGCCGTACCGATTGGGCCACGCGGGTCGCACTCTGGTTCGAGGTCGTGCGGCGGGACGCGTGCATGGCCCATCGGATCGGCGCGGCTCCTTCGGAGACCTGGCAGCGACCCAGCGTGCCGACGACGCCGATCTCATTCTGCAGGTCGTCGAACGCTTCATTGCCCGCGTCGACGGCGCGCTGGATGTCCGCGACCGCGGCGCGCACTGATGCGCGCGCGTCGCCGAGCTCTCGCAACTGTTCCGGCTGACCCGTCTCGTCGTCAAGCTGTTCCTGTTTCCTCTTCAGCAGCGATGCGTACTGTTCCTGCGGATCACCGTCTTGGGCGATGCGGCGTTCGAGTCGTTCGGCGTCCCGTTCACAACGCGACAGGGTCTTGGCGTACTGGTTGTACTCGTTCTCGAGTTCCGTACATGCCTGACGCGCCGCTTCGAGTCGTTGCGTTCGGCTGCCCTGGAGCGCATAGAGAAATCGATCCAGAGTCACTCCTTCGAGGGTCCTGACCTCGATTGCCGCCTGCTCGAGATGCAGCGCCGTCGCCTGCAACTGTTTCCGAGTCGCGGCGAGGTTCTCGCGTGCTTCGGCGTAATCCCGCTCGAGTTGTTCGCGGGCTTGTATTCGCTGTTTCGCTTCGGCGAGCTTCGTGTTCAGATCCGATGACATGGTGCGGCTCCTGCAAGGACGATCGGCGTCGGCGCCCGTTCGGCGCATCGACCCGGTGCAGCGATGCCTTTACTTTCGGAACCGAGATCTCAGGGGACGTGGTTATCGGGTTCCGCGTAATCCCTACGTTCCTGACATCCGGCCTTGTCCGGTCGTGGACGGTTGTTTTGACAGTGCTCCGTCGGCGGAGTACCATCACGCTTAGTGGATGGAACCGCGGTGGCTCGATGTACCGGGCCGGGATGCTGAGTTGGATCGGAACCGCTGTCATCTCTTTGCGGATACGCGCTTGTACAACATGTTGGAGTCGGTGTCTTCGTTATTAAGTATCCCTGCGCCCGCTCATGAGCTGGTGTGGTGTTTCAGGAATGGTGCGGTTTCTCGCCGTCCTCGCCCCTTGGCGGTGCGGGGGTAGAACCCGCTCGCTTGCGCTCGCGGCTCGGATCAAAAGGTGACGTCTGCACTGGGGCTTGGTGTTCACTGGGGCTTGGTGTTCACTGGGGCTTGGTGTTCACTGGGGCTTGGTGATTTTTAGGATAGGTGGGCATGGCATCTGAGCAACTGCTGTCGAAGATCAGCAAGATCTCGGCCGAGACCGAGTTCTATACCCCCATGCCGGGTGGCTACAAGCCGGGCAAGACCAAGTACGTGGTCGTCTTCGGGACGGTCATGAGCGGGCTGGGCAAGGGGATCTTCTCCTCGTCGCTGGCCAAATGTCTCCAGGACAAGGGGCTGACCGTCGCCCCGATCAAGCTCGAGGGCTACCTGAACTTCGACTCGGGCACGCTGAACCCCTACCGCCACGGCGAGGTCTTCGTGCTCGACGACGGTATGGAATGCGACATGGACCTGGGCACCTACGAGCGGATGCTCGACCAGGACCTGAGCCGGCTCAACTTCGCGACCAACGGGCAGTTGCTCTCGCGGGTGCTCGAGAAGGAGCGGGCGGGCAGCTACCTCGGGCGCGACGTGCAGATGATCCCGCACGTGACCGGCGAGGTGAAGAGCCGTCTGCGCGAGTTGGCGATCGCCTCGGACGCCGACGTGGTGTTCGTCGAGATCGGCGGCACGGTGGGCGATCTGGAGAACGCCTACTACATCGAGGCGATCCGCGAGTTGGCATTCGAGGAAGGGCCGGACAGTTGTTGCTTCGTCGCGTTGACCTACATTCTCGAGCCGGCGACGCTGGGCGAACAGAAGTCCAAGGCCGCCCAGCTCGGTATTCGCGGTTTGCTCGGGTCGGGCATTCAGCCGCACATCATCGCCTGTCGCGGACATCGGCCGATCAGCAAGACCGTCCGAGAGAAGCTCGCCATCTACAGCAACGTACCGATGGATCGCGTCTTCTCGATGCACGACCAGCCCAGCGTCTACATCATTCCCGAGATGCTGCGCGGCGCGGAATTGGACGGGGCGGTGGTGGATATTCTCCGGATCGGGGACCGGGTCGACGTAACGTCGGAACAGTTCCAACGAACGGCGTGGCTCGAGTACGTCGACAAGCACGAGAACGCGAGCCGGCCGGTGACCATCGGCATTACCGGCAAGTACACCTCGCTACGCGACAGCTACGCGTCGATCATCCAGGCCCTCGAACATGCCGGCACGCACCATGACGCCAAGGTGCGCATCGACTGGATCGACACCTCCGATCTCACCCCCGAGACCGTCGCCGCCGCGCTGGCCGGGGTCGACGGGATTATCGTGCCGGGCGGGTTCGGCATCCGCGGGCTCGAGGGCAAGATCCTCTGCATTCAGCACGCCCGTGAGAACGGGCTTCCGTATCTGGGCATCTGTTACGGATTCCAGGCCGCGGTCATCGAATTCGCGCGCAACGTGTGCGGCCTGACCGACGCCAACTCGACCGAAATCGACGGCGACACGCCGAATCCGGTAATCGACATCCTGCCCGAGCAGAAGCAGATCGAAGGGTTGGGCGGAAACATGCGTCTGGGCGGGCGCGACGTGGTGCTCACCCCCGGCACGCTCGCGGCCAGGCTCTACCACCATGCGAGCGAGGTGCGTATGCGCTTTCGTCACCGCTACGAGGTCGAGCCGAAATACATCGAGGCGATCGAAAATCACGGCATGATTTTTTCCGGCCGGGCTCCCGACTATGAGATCATGCAGGTGCTCGAATTGCCGCAAAAGATTCACCCCTATTTCGTCGCCACGCAGGCCCACCCCGAGCTGGTCAGCCGTCCGCTCAGGCCGCAACCGTTCTTCGCCGGCCTGGTCGCCGCGGCGATTGACTACGGCACCGAACATGATGCGTCAGCAGATGCATCGGCCGGCGTATTGAAACCGCCCGGCACACACTCACCCGCTTGAGAAAGAGAACCACCGACATGTCCGACGCCACCGTGCGTGTACGTTTCGCACCCTCGCCCACCGGCTATCTGCACATCGGCGGCGCCCGGACGGCGTTGTTCAACTGGCTGATCGCCCGCAAGACCGGCGGACGGTTCGTGCTCCGCATCGAGGACACCGACCGTACCCGACACGTCGAAGGGGCGGTCGAGAAGATCCTCGACGACCTGCGCTGGCTGGGGCTTGATTTCGACGAGGGACCCGAAGTCGGCGGAGATCACGGACCCTATTTCCAGAGTCAGCGGCTCGAGCTCTACACCGCCGCCGCCGACAAGCTGCTGGCCGACGCAAACGCGTACTATGCCTTTGATACGCCGGAAGAGCTGAGCGCCATGCGCGAGGCGGCGCGGCGTGAGAAACGGCCGTTGCACTACCCTCGGCCGGACCCGCTGCCCACACGCGACGACGCCGATCGCGCTCGCGCCGACGGCAAGCCGGTGGTGGTCCGGTTCAAGATGCCCGGCACCGACATCACCGTCGACGATCAGATCCTCGGCGAGGTCACCCTGTCTCGCGACGAGATGGAAGACTTCATAATCTGCAAGGCCGACGGCTGGCCGACCTACCACCTGGCCTGCGTGGTCGACGACGAACAGATGCGTATCACCGACGTGCTCCGTGGGCAGGAGCATCTGATGAACACGCCCAAGCACATTGCGCTGCAACGGGCCCTGGACTACCGCACGCCGCGCTACGCCCACATGCCGCTGATCTTCAACGCCGACGGGTCGAAGATGTCGAAACGCGACAAGGAGAAGGCCGAGAAGATGGGATTGACGCCGCCCGAGATCGACGTGCACGATTTTCGGGTCGCCGGCTACCTGCCCGAGGCGCTGATCAATTTCGTCGCGCTGCTGGGCTGGTCGCCCAGTGACGATCGCGAGAAGTTCACCGCGGCCGAGTTGACCGAAGTGTTCGAGGTGAGCCGGATCGGCAAGGCGGCGGCCAAATTCGACCGCGACAAGCTGCTGGCCTTCAACACCCAAGCCGCGGCCGACGCCGACGCGGATCGCCTGCTCGCCGGGCTGAAGGACTACATCGCGGTCGCCGGCTCACCGCTGACCGGCGCGTCGGACGAGGTCCTCCGCGAGGTGCTGCGGGTCAGTGCCGGCTTTCGTACCTTCCGCGACGTCGAAGCCAAGTGCGGCTTTTTGTTCGTCGACGACGCGGCGATCGCATACGATCCCGCCGCGGTCAAGAAGGTCCTGCACAAGGGCGAGAATGCCGGGCTGAACATGCTCGGTGTGTTGGCCGAGAAGTTCGCCGCCGTCGAACCGTGGACGGCCGAGTCGCTCGAAACGCTGTTCAAAGCGGTGCAGGAAGAGCATGACGTCGGCATGGGCAAGGTGGCTCAGCCCGTTCGCGTCGCCGTCACCGGCAGCACCGTCTCGCCGGCGATCTATGATACGCTGTTGCTGCTCGGGCGGGCGCGGACGCAGACACGTCTCGAACGAGCGATTCGTGAACTTACTCCGGTGTGAGTCGTATATACCTGCCATGATGGTGATGACGCTCAAGTCCGTCACCCTTGACGCGTATCACCGGGCGGACGACAATCCCGTTACGCACCTTGCCCACGTGTCGGTCGCGCGAAGTGAATCATCATGGCCAAGAAGTTGATACTCGGCATTGCGACGCTGGCGATCATGGTCGCGCTGTTCGGCTTGTACCAGTCGGTCACGACCGCGCCGGCGATGCCCATAGGCTCGGCCGACGACGCGCTGAACGAGGGGATCGAA
>Ga0299906_10000602_pt1 | contig 32637 bp, 24 predicted proteins | sample RVTome_14_FD_200259 | JGI IMG/M metagenome (GOLD analysis project Ga0299906, IMG submission 200259) | Soil microbial communities from uranium-contaminated site in the Upper Colorado River Basin, Wyoming, United States - RVT145D125 (version 2) ...
CGGGATCCGTAGATGATGCTGTCGCCGAATGGCTCGGCCCTGGTATTGGCGATGCCTTCGAGCCGCTGGCGCTCGACCTGCGATCCGTCGGACGCATTGAGCACGAACAGGTCGCCGCCGGAGATCACCAGCACCCGCTGGTGGCGGGGGAGGTACCGCACATCCTGGATCTCGGCCAGCGGATAGGAAATCGGCACCTTCCACACGCGGGTGCCGTCCTCGCGGTCGATCCGGGTCAGGTAGTTGGTCCCGTCCATGACGAAGACCGAGTCATACTGCACCGACATGTGCTTGGGGTTCTGGCCGCCGACGGGATATTGCCAATCCACGCGGTAGTCGAACTCGCGGGCCGCCGTCGGGCCGACCAGCAGCGTGGCATCCAGTTCGCGGGTCTGGGGCGTGACGGACGGATCATCGCGAAACGAACCGCCGGTGCCGCAGCCGGTGACCGTCAGTGGGCAAAAGGCGATGAGGCCAAGAAGGGCCGCGCCGGCGGTTCCGCGGCCCCTGGACCACGTGAGCGCTCGCCGACGAAGGAAAGGGCGGTGACGGGCGATCCCGGCGAGCCGGGGCGTCCGAGGCCTGTGGGTGGGCATGGGCAGGTCTCTCTTCATCGGGCCTGTGGGCCCGTGACGGGGTCGAGAAGGCACAATCCAGCCAGTATCCAAAGGCCGCGTGGCTGAGTCAAGAATCGGTCCATCGCGCCCGGATTGCCAAGGGCGGCCCGATCGAACGATCAATGGCCCCGGCCGATCGCTGCCGCGCTCGGGCGCCGGGCCGATGGCGAGGTCTGCGATGCGGCAGCCGGCCGTCGATGAGGGTCCTGCTCGCCGTCGATTCATCGATCAACATGGATGCAACTGTCGCCGAGTGCCCATCCGGCTGACTCCTCGCTGGAGGGTGGTCTTGCTCGGCGGCAACTTGTGTTTCGGGTAGGCTGACGCGGCGTCGCCATGTTCACCGGCATCGTTCAGCAGCTCGGCGTCGTCGATGCTCTCGAAGAGAGTGACTTCGGGGCTGTCCTGCGGGTCGATCCGCGCGGCTGGGCCCATCGCCCCGAGGTCGGCGACTCGATCTCGATCAACGGGTGCTGCCTCACCGTGGCCCGGCGCATCGGCGAGTCGCTTCGATTCGATGTCATTCGACAGACGCTGTCGCTGACCACGCTGGGATCGCTTCGTTCGGGCGACCGCATCAACCTGGAGCACGCGACGACGCCGGCGACGCTGCTGGGAGGCCACATCGTGCAGGGACACGTGGAGGGCGTCGGCGCGGTCTCGGACGTGCTCCAGTCGGAGGCGGAATGGCGCATGCGCATCGAGCCCCCGTCGACACTCATGGAGTTCATCGTCGAGAAGGGGTCGATCGCGGTCGATGGCGTCTCGCTCACCCTGGCGACCGTGGGGCCGGCATGGTTCGAGGTGGCGCTGATCCCGACCACGCTGGAGCGGACCACGCTCGGTTCACGGCGCGAGGGCGATCGCGTCAATCTGGAGACGGACTGCATCGCGCGGATCGTTGTGAGCTGGTTGAAGCGGCTTCACTCGGGCCGCTGATCTGTCGACGGCGGCTTGAGCCGGCCGAGCGCTCACCGGCCCCCGCGTGGTTCTACAGCGTGATCGAGAATCGTTCGTCGGTCTCGGCCGGGTGCGGATCTCTCGGCGATGCCTCAGGAAGCGGTCCTGCGTGAAGGCAGATGAGCGTGAGGTCATCGACCTGGTGCAGCGAGCCGGCCTCATCATCCAGTCGGCGCTCGATCTCGCGGATCATTGAAACCGGGTCGGCCAGCCGCGCCAAGGCGTCGAATTCCGCGTGATAGCGGTCGGTGGGGCGGCGGCGCGCGTGATGGTCGGCGGCGTCCTCGGGAAAGGCCTGTTCGAAGCCGTCGGAGTAGATCATCATGCGGTCGCCGACGTTCAGAGTGAACTCGAACTGCTCGAAGGTCTCGTTCTCGAAGATGCCCAGGAGGCTGCCGGCCGACTCGATCTCGCTGGTGGCGCCGTCGGCGCGGATGAGCTTGGATGCCGGGTGGCCGGCGCCGGCGATGGCCATGTGGCGCGTGCGGCAGTTGATCAGGGCATACACCGCGGTCGCGAAGCGCCCGTTGCTGCCCTGCCGGTGAATCAGCCCGTTGTTGAGCCGGGCCATCACCTCGCCCGGGGGCAGGAGGCAGTACTCCGAGCCCTTGATCTGCCTGGTCACGAGCGAGCGATGGATCACCATGGTCATGAGGGCCGCGGGCATGCCGTGGCCGGCGGCGTCGGCCAGCAGAATTCCGACGTGGTCCTCGTCGAGCCGCGCGATGTCGAAGATGTCGCCGGAGACATAGTGGGCCGGGCGCCACAGGGCGTCGAACGTCAGGCCGTGCAGGGAGGGAATCTGCTGGGGCAGGAAGTCGCGCTGGACGATCGCGGCCAGGTGCATCTCTTCGTGCATCTTGGTGATCTGGTTGCGCATGCCCGCCTGATAGCGCTGGGCCAGGGTCGTTTCCTGCCGCAGCCGACTCACTTCGCGCTGGCGGTGGAGGATGCCGCGCAGGAGCGCGACCAGCTCGACGGCGTCGAGGTCGGCGCGCTCGACGAGGGCGCCGGTGAACGAGTACGGATTGCGCGGCGGCGGCGGGCCGTTCGTGAGCGCGACCACGGGCACCGACTCCTCCTCGAGGGTCGTCAGCAGACCGAGCAGCGACGCCGGCGCCGGACCGCCGTCGACGACGATGACGATGTCCGCCTGGACGAGCTCATCCTGCCGGCAGTCCGCGAACTCCGCCACAGAGATCGACGGCGCCGGCTGCCGCGGCCATCGCGAAACGAGTCGGTCGCGCAGGTCCAGCGCCGCCGGGGCGGCCCCGGCGTTCAGAGCGATGATCACGAACCTGGCTTCGCCCATGGCGAACGATTCCGACCCCGGACCGAAAAGAAAAAAGCACGCCGCTCCCCTCCGTTCGGCGTGCTCCCCGGGTCTCATCGGTTCAGCGGGCGAGGGCCTTGAGGCGATCAAGGTCCAGCTCAATCTTGTCCTCGAACCGGACGTTAAGCTGGTCCAGCGATCCGGGCGGCAGTTCGATGGCGAACTGCGCCGGCCAGCGGCTCGGATAGCTCGCCAGACGCCGCTCGTAGTCCGGCTCAGACTCGTCCTCCCGCCGCGGCGCCTCGGCCTTCATGCGATGGGTGGCGGTGACGCGACCGGAGGCGTCGAGAAACATGATGTCGATGTCCGTCAGGCAGTTCTTCATCCAGAAATTCCGCATCTGGGCATCCGGAAAGATGAAGATCATGCCCGTGCCATCCGGAATCGTCTCGCGATGCATCAGCCCGCGCTCGATCGATGCGGCATCGCTCGCCACTTCGAGATCGAACGCCCGGCCCTTGATCGTCACCGTCACCGTGCCGGACGCCGACCCGCCGCCGGCAGTGTTGCGGCAGCTCGAAACCAGCACGCCGAGCAGCGCGACCAGGGCCGTGATCGAAATCAGCGTTGCCGTCCGGATCGCAGCCATCGGTCGTCTTCCTGGGTGAATATCACGGCCTCTCGACCAAGCCTATCAAGCTCAAAGCGTCTGAGGAAGTCGTCCGCGGACATCTCCTCCCGGCCGGGCGTGATTCCGGACCAGAACGCCAGGAGGCCGACGATGCGCTCCGGACCGGCCCCGGCCGTCCGATAGTGGTCGATCCGCGTGTCGCCGTGTCGCTTGGCGAGTCGCCGGCCGTCGGGGCCGAGGATGAGCGGCACGTGCCACCAGGCGGGCGGCACCAGGCCCAGGGCGCGGTAGAGAAGCGACTGCCGGGCCGCCGATGGCAGCAGATCGTCGCCCCGGACCACGTCCGTCACCCCTTGCCGCGCATCATCCACGACCACAGCGAGCTGGTAGGCGGGTTCATCGCGCCGCGTCCAGATGACGAAATCGCCGACCTCATCGAACGGGCTGAATCGGCGGATGCCCGCGAAACCATCGGCGATCTCGATCGTTTCGTCGGGGGTGACGAACCGGTAGTTGGCGTCGGCCCGGCCGACGCGGAACGCCCCGGGATCCGCCGGGCGCAGCTCCGGCGGACAGCGCAGTTCATGCTCGCCGAGGTGCGGGGCCGACGCGGCCCGTTCGACGTCGCGGCGCGTCAGGCGACAGGCGAAGGCCAGGCGCCGCTCGACGACCGCTTCAAGCGCCGCGCGGTACGGTGCGAGATCGCTCGACTGGCGAAGGGGCGTACCATCGTAATCGAGGCCGAGCCAGCACAGGATGTCCAGGGTCTGATCCGCGGCGCCGGCCTTGATGCGCGGGGTATCGAGGTCTTCGATCCGCATCAGCAGACGCCAGTCTCGCTGGCGCGCCAGGGCCCAGTTGATCAGGAACGTGCGCGCGTTGCCGAGGTGCAGAGCGCCCGTGGGCGATGGGGCGAGCCTGGAGATTCGGTTGGTCATCAGGACGGAAGCGACTATAGTGCCGACGTGGCCGCCCGGATGCCCCGGAAGCTCCGGATGCCCCGAAAGCCCCCGGACGCGTCGCCGCCCGGTTTCAGGCCCGCCGGACGAGGCGGATCCAAGAAGGGCGATTCATCGTCACACGGCCACGGTGGCGATGGACGATGCTCGCGGTGTCGGGTGAACCGTGCGGATGGGAACGGTCGCCGGCGCCGGCAACGGCTCGGTGATCGCCGACGCCGGCCAATGGAGTGCAATGCATGGCCAAGCTGACTCAGGAGCAGATCACAGAGAAGCTCAGCGAGCACCCGGACTGGGCCCAGAACGGCGACACGCTACAGCGGACGCTTCGCTTCGACGATTTCCTGGGCGCGATGGCGTTCGTCAACCGCGTGGCCGAGCTGGCCGAAGAGCAGCAGCATCACCCGGACATCCTGATCCGCTACAACAAGGTGACGCTGACGATGAGCACGCACGACGCCGGGGGCATTACCGAGAAGGACTTTGCCCTCGTGAAATCGACCGACGAGTGCGTGGCGATGGCGTGAGAGCCGCGCTCAATACTCATCCACATCCACGGCTTCCCAGCGAACCTTGTCGTGACCGAGCAGCGTCCCGGTGGCGAAGGCGATGTCCACCTGCGAGATCTGGTAGTCGGTGATGGCGCGAATCTCGCGCGACTGGGCGTCGGCCAGACTGGCCGCGGCGTCCAGCACATCCGTTGACGTGCGCACGCCCACTTCGAACTGCCGCTGCTCCGCCTCGTACGTGCGGCGCGACAGGATGGACTCCTGGCGGGCGGCCAGGATGCGTTGCCAGTTCTGTCTCAGCTCGTCAATGGCGTCGAGGACTTCCTGCCGGATCGCCGCGGATCGCTGATCGCGGGTGGCGAGGCGCTGCAGCCGCTGAAGCACGGCGCGGTGGAGGCGCGACTCGGCCTGCTGATTGCCCACGGGAATGGCGACGTTCAGGCCCAGGGTCCAGTCCTCGAAGGAACGATCGTCAAGCTGGTCGAAGGACTCGCTGTGCGTGCCGCCGAGGCCGTTGATGTTGTAGGTGTAGTCGAGGGTCTCGAGCGGCAGCTTCTGGTTCCGCTGAAAGTCGACGACGCTGGCGTCGATGGCGAGTTGCAGCTCCAGTTCGAGCATCTCCATTCGGTTGGCCACGGCGGCGTCGGCCAGACGCCGCGGGTCGAGGTCGAGGCCGAGCGGCGCCGGCTCGGTGGAGGGGAAGATCGCGGTCTCGCCGTCGAGCGGCAGGTCAGCGCGGTTCATGATGCGCTTGAGGTCACGCTCGGCCCGGATGACCGAGGTGCGGGCAATGATGATGTCCTCCAGCCGCGAGGCCACGCCGGACTCGGCGCGGGTGATCTCGATCTGCGGCGAATCACCGGCGGCCACGCGCCGGCGGGCCTGGTCGAGCTGCGTCAGGGCCAGCTCGTACTGCTGGATCCGCACCTCCAGTTCGCGACGCGCGGCATAGACCAGCCAGTAGGCGCGGTCGGCGTTGGCGAGAATGCGGATGGCCTCCAGCTTCGTCCGGGCCGAGGCGATCTGCTCCTGGTGCTTCGCCACGCGTATCGAGTGCGTATTGACATACTCGCCGAAGTTCCGAAGCAGCGGCTGCTGGAGCGAGAACCGCAGGTCGCTATCGACGGACGGATTGAGGGTCGAGAACAGGTTGTTCGTCTCAGTCTCGTCGAACGGGAAGTCGATGCTGAATGTGCCGCCGGAGCGCAGCGGGATGTCCAGGCCGGTGCTGAAGGAGTCAGTCTCGGCCTTGGAGCTTTCCGTGGCATTGTCGGTCGGCGCATCGATGTTCTGCCGGCGTGCGGACAGGTTGAACGTCGATTCGAATTTCGCTTCCTCCTCGTTGACCGACGTCTGAGCGATGGACGGGCTGATCAGCTCGATCCGCAGGTCCAGGTTGTTGGTCAGGGCCGCCGCGCGGACCTCCTCGATGGAAAGGTCGGTGCGCACCGCCGGTTCGGGGATCTCGTACCGCTCGCGCACCACGACGTCCTCCGGCCTGATCGGCGCTGTGCGCGACTGCCCGATCAGGTCGGTGGCGTCAATGTCATGAAGCTGCTCAGGCGGCACATGAAAGCCGAGGTGATCGTTGAGCGGGAAGATGCTCTCGCAGCCCGCCACGAGCCACGCCGCGCCGATGATCCCGATCCCCGCCCCGAGACCGGGACGCCGACTGCCGTGTGTTCGTGTGTTCATGATCGCTATTCGTGCCGCAATGCCTCGATGGGGTCGAGCCGGGACGCCTTGATCGCCGGAAACATGCCGAACACGACTCCGACGGTGGCGCTGAACGCGAACGACATGACCACGGCCCAGAGGGGGATGATCGCGTGCTCGAGGCCGGCATCGGGAATCATGGTGAGCCCGAAGGCGAAGGCGTTGCCGATGGCCAGACCGATGAAGCCGCCCACGAGGCAGAGCGTGACCGCCTCGAGCAGGAACTGCATGAGCACGGCCGAGGGCGTGGCGCCGACCGCCTTTCGCAGGCCGATCTCGCGAGTTCGCTCCGACACAGACACGAGCATGATGTTCATGATGCCGATTCCGCCGACCAGAAGGCTTATACCGACGATGCCGCCGGCGATTGCGGTGATGCCCGCGGCGAGGGCCTTGAACTGGCTGATGATCTGGTCCAGGGCCTGCACCTGGAAGGTCTCCGGATCGTCCGGTCCGATGCCGCGCATGTTCCGCAACACGAAGCGGGCCTCGGCGGTGGCCTCGTCGGCCAGCTCCGGGGCGCGGATCTTGGCGAGGATCAGGAAGAAGAAAACGCGCCGCTGCATCTTGGCCGCGGTGGCGAAGGGCACGAAAACCTCGATCTCCGTCCCGCCGGCCCCGAAGTCCGCCTGGATCATGCCCTCGGCCTTGTCCTCCACCACGCCGACGATGAGGAATCGCCGGCCGTTGACGAGCAGGTGGGTGTCGGTCGGATCGTTGGGCAGCCGGAGCTTCTCGATGGCCTTGTCATTGATGAGGCACACCTGGCGGGCGTTCTCCTCGTCGATCTGGGCGAACGGCCGGCCCATCAGCACGTCGCGGCCTTCGATGTCGTGCCACGCCGACCAGATGCCGGTGACGCCGATCGACGATGCCGTTTCGTCGCCCGCCTCGACCGTCGCCGCCAGGCTCGTCACCGGTGTGAGCTTCTCAATGGAGGGGCAGTGCTGGGCGATTGCGTGCAATTCCGGGATCTTCATGCAGATCTCGGAGAAGGGATACTTCGAGTGCGGCTGGCCGACGGGGCGATTGTGCAGGATGAACATCTTGCTGGCGCCGAACGACTCGAACTCGGTCAGCACCTTGGTCTTCAGGCCGGTCAGCGCCGCGATGACCGCGCAGACCGATGCGACGCCGATGATGATTCCCAGCGACGTCAGGAACGACCTAGTCTTGTTGATCCAGATCTGTTCCAGGGCGAGCAGGATGGCCTTGAGGTAGAACAGCGGATTCAGCATGACCCGGCCTCCGGCGTCCGCACCGGCGCGGCGGCGACGGCCGGGCCGGTCCGGGCGGCGCCGTTTCGACGATTGGCGATCTCGGGATGGACCCGGCCGGCCAGGTCCTCGGCCGCCGGCCTGTCGGAATCGACCTTGCCGTCGCGAAGGCGGATGATCCGCTGGCAATGGGCCGCGACGTCGTTCTCGTGCGTCACGATGATGATCGTCTGCCCGTCGGCGTGAAGCTGATCGAACAGTTCCAGGATCTCGCGGGTCGTGGCCGAGTCGAGGTTGCCGGTCGGTTCGTCGGCCAGGAGGATCGCCGGCTTGTTGAGAATCGCGCGGGCGATGGCCACGCGCTGCTTCTGGCCGCCGGAAAGCTGATTGGGCCGGTGCCGCATGCGATCGCCCAGGCCGACGCGCTCCAGGGCCGCGCGGGCCTTGCGGCGACGGGCGCTCCAGTCGCCGCGCGAGTACAGCAGGGGCATCTCCACGTTGCGGACGGCGTTCATGCGCGACAGCAGCTCGAAGGACTGGAAGACGAACCCGATCTGCTCGTTGCGCACGCGGGCGATCTGCGCCGACGTGAGGCTGCGGATGTTCTGGCCGTTCAGGAAGTACTTCCCGGATGTGGACCGATCCAGGCAGCCGAGGATGTTCATGAGCGTGGACTTGCCGGAGCCGGAGGAGCCCATGATCGCGACGTACTCGTTGGTTTCGATGTCGATGCTCACGCCGTCGAGGGCCGCGATGCGCTCGACGCCCATGACGTAGATCTTCCTGAGCTGCTCGGTGTGGATGATCATGACCCGGCGCCCGATGAGCCGGCGGGAGTGGCGGCCGCGCTCTCGTCGCCGGTGTCGGCCGAACGCGGCGGCGCACCGCTCACGAGCGCCTCGCCGCCCGCCGAGTCCTTGTCGACGGCGAGGGACGGATCGCGCACGAAGACGTCGTGCTTGATGTCCTCGAGCACCTTGTACGGTCCGATGATCACGCGATCGCCCGCGGTGAGGCCCTTGTCCACGATCGTGTGCGTGAGGTCGCTTGGGCCGGGCTTCACCGGCGTAAAGACCGACTTGCCGCCGACCATCAGGTACACGGCGCTCACCGTGCGGCGCGTCCGATCGATCAGCGGGTGGTCGCGGACAAGCTCTTCGGGCAGGTCCTCCAGGATCCGCTCGACGATCGACTGGCTCTCGACCTTGAGCCCCTCGTGCATGGCGATCTCGACGTCCACGTTCGCGTTCAGGCCGGAGCGGAGCTGGCGGCCGCGCAGGTCGATTTCGATCTCGGTCTCGAAGAACCCGGTGCCGTCCGCATCGCTGGTGCGCTGCAGGGCGATGCTGGTGACGGTGCCGCTGAACACGTCGTCGGGATAGGCGTTGATGTGGATCCGGGCGTTCTGGCCCTGGCGAACCTCGGCAATATCGCCTTCCGGGACCTTGGCCTTCATGACCATCCGCGAGAGATCGGCGATCGTCATGATGCGGGTGCCCATGTTGCTGACCATGCCGAGCACGGCCTCGCCGACTTCGGCCTCGAGGACCGTGATCACCCCGTCCATCGGGGCGCGGATGATGGTGTTGTCCAGGTCGCGCTCGGCGCGGGCGATATTGGCCTCCGCCGCCGCCAGCGTGCTCTCCATGACCGAGATCGTGTGCAGCGAGGCCTCGATACGGGACTTGATGACCTCCACCTGCTGCCGCGCATCGTCAAGCTGGCTGAGGGAGATGTCGCCGGAGTCGTGCAGGGCCTGCTGGCGAGCAAGCGTGCGCTCGGCGAACTCCAGGTCGCTGCGCAACCCGGCGATGTTGGCCCGCTCCGACTCGATGCGGAACTTGCTCTCCTCGCGATTGGCCTTGCGCGAGGCCAGCGCGGCCTTGAGGTCGCGGTCGTCGAGCATGACGATCACATCGCCCTTTTTGACCATGTCGCCCTCGTCGAAGGGCAGGGCCTCGATGCGGGCCGAGACCTCGGCGTAGATGATGACTTGCGTATGGGGCTCGACCTCGCCGGGGGCGGAGACCGTCACGGTCAGGCCGCCGCGCTCCACGGCCTGGGTGCGCACCTCCAGCGTCTTGGGCTCGGGCTTGAGGCTCATCACCGCGCTCTGGAGCTGCGGGCCGGCGATCAGCACGCCGCCGATAATCAGCGCCGCCACGACGAGCAGAACGGTCAGGGCGATTTTCACTGGTCCGATCCTTTTGACTCAACGACCATCTCGATCTTCGGAAACACGCGGAATCGCTTGCGGCAACCCGTCAACGCCCACCGCGGATGCCGGCCAGGCGCGCAAGCCCGGCTGTGAATCCCCAAAGAGCCGGTGCGTCGACATTCTGCGCCGTTGTGAGGGCCGCTGGCGACGCGAGGCAGGGCGTGGCCGTGCGGTCCTCGGTCCTGATGGATGAACGGACGCTTAAACGATTGAGGCAACAGCCTTTATGAACGCATTGCACGAATTCGCAGCGCCGCCGGTCGCCGCCGCACCGATGAATGGTAGGATCGGCGGCGACACCGGTCATCTTCGCGCGCCTCGCGGGAGGAATGGCGGTGGGAGGGCGACCCCGACCGGGCCCGGCGCCCAGCGAGGCCAGACGTGATCAAGCTCACATGCGACAACTGCGAGAAGCCGTTCGAGGTTGACGATGACCTGGCCGGGGGCAAGACGCCGTGCCCGTTTTGTGACGATGTCAACCGCGTGCCGGGCGGCGGAGCCGCGACGCCAGCGGGCTCGAGCCCGGGCGGCGCGGTGTCCGGCGGCGAGGGCGAGCGCGAGATCTGCATCGTTCGACCGGCGATGTTCCGCGCCCGCCCGTGGCGATACCTGTTCATCGTGCTGCTCATCGCCGGCGGATTTGTCCTCGCGGCGATGGCCCGGTGGGGCGAGCGGGTTCCGGGGTGGCTCATGTGGCCCGGCCTGGTGATCGGCGTCCTCGCCCTGGGCTGGTTCGGGATCTGGTGGCTCTCCACGCACTTCTGGATCAGGCTCGTGGTGACCAACATGCGATCGGTCCGCCACGAGGGCATCGTCAAGCGTCACACCACGGAAGTGCTGCACGATCACATCCGCTCGGTGGACATCCGCCAGACCCTGCTGAACCGCGTCCTGAACGTGGGCGATGTGGACATCGACTCGGCCGGCCAGGCCGGCGATCGCGACATCGAGATCTCCATGCGAAGCATCCCGCGCCCGTACGTCGTCAAGAAGATCATCGACCAGTACCGACGGATGTAGTGCGCGGCAGCGGGCGGGAAAAACCCGGCGTGGCAGGGCGCATTCTTGAGCAGCGCCGACGGGCCGGCTTGCATTGCTGTTGGGGGGCATGCGCGGGCCATTTGACCGGGTCAGATATTCTCCGGGAAAGTCTGAGAATTGCCTTGCGTAAGTCATTGTGCAGAGCATAATTGCGCGCGAACGCTTCGGAATTGCTCAGGGCCGGGCGTACGGAAAACCCGCCGTCTGCAGGAGGCGCCGGCCATGGTGTCATTTCATCGGCCGCTTTGCGCGGCAGCGCTGTCAATCGGTGCCTGCAACGAGGCCCCAGCCGCAATCATTCGAGTGCCACAGGACCAGCCGACCATCCAGTCGGCCCTGCTGGTCGCGATGACCGGGGACGAGATTGTCGTTTCGCCGGGGACCTACGCGACCGGAAACGCGATCTTCTTCGGCGGCCGTCGGGTGACTGTGCGCAGCACCGATCCGGCCGATGCAGCCGTCGTCGCCGCCACCGTGGTGGGCGATCTCATTGAGTTCGCCACGGGCGAGGATGCCGACTCGGCCCTTGCCGGTCTGACCCTGCGAAACCTGGTGTATTGCAGCGCCGCGAGTCCGGACATTTCGGACTGCCAGTTCGATCGCGCCGCCATTCGCAACGAGCTCGCCAGCGCGCCGCGGATCATGCGGTGCGTGTTCACGGGGACGGATGCGGCCATCACGAACACGCAGCAGTCCGCGCCGGCGGTCATCGACTGTCGCGTGATCGGCCGCATCGGCATGCACAACATCAATGCTTCGCCGCGCGTGGTGAACTGCCTGTTCGCGGGCAGCGCCCTGGTGTCGAAGCAGCCGGGGCCGGTTTTTCAGGGCGGCGCCGTGGTCAACGTCGAAGGCAGCTCGCCTGTCTTCATCAACTGTGCGTTCATCGCCAACGTCGTGCAGGGCTGGGGCGGGGCCATTCACACGCGCAGCAGTTCGCCGTCGTTCATCAACTGCACCTTCTACGCCAACATCGCATCGGCCACGGGCGGAGCGCTCCACAACGAGGCCGACAGCCTGGTCACGCTCGTCAATTGCATCCTCGACGGCAACATCGATGAGAGCGATGACCCGGCCACAAGTCAGATCGTGGATGTCGGCGGCGGGCAGACGATTGTCAGCCGTTCGATCGTGCATGGCGGCTGGACCGGCAAGGGCGGGGACAACGTCGATGCCGATCCGCTCTTCGTCGACCCCGCCGGGGCCGACGGACTGCTGGGCACCGTGGATGATCATGTTCGGCTCCTGCCGCACTCGCCGGCGATCGACCACGGCCTGGACGCGGCGGTGCCGACGGACACGCTGGATCTGGATGACGATCGCGATATGCGCGAATCGACGCCCCTGGACCTCGATGGCGCGCCGCGATTTCGCAATGCGGCCGTCGATGCCGGCGCCGCCGAGAGCGACTATTGCGCGGCAGACGGCGACGGCTCCGGCGCCGTCGATGTCACCGACCTGCTCATGCTGCTGGCGAGCTGGGGCGACTGCTCATCGCCCTGCCCGCTCGATACAAACGCCGATGATGTCATCAACGTGACGGACCTGCTGCGTGTTCTGTCGGACTGGGGCGCGTGCCCGTGACGGGCGGCCGGCGGCGATGCGCATCAGCGCGGTTCGCGCGGCGGGGCGGCGGGCCGCGCATTGATCTGATCGACGATGCTGCGAGCTTCTCCCACGGCGTTCAATCCGCGCCCGATGGAATCCGGCGCCGGGGCAACCACATCGGCGGCGGACTCGAGCGCCGCCTGTGCGGGTGGGCGATGCAGCAGCCACCACACTCCGCCAATCGCCGCGATGACAACGGCCAGGGCGATGATTCGGGAGTCGATGCGAGAGCGCTCGTCCATGGTTCGGTCCTCGGCGGCCCCGCGGCGCCGCTCATGAACCGGGATCGTCGAGGTTCGGCATCATCTTCAGTCGCGTTCGCGGTTCCCGGACGGGCGGTGCATCTGGGGTTCCGGACGAAGTGCCGCGCAGGCAGGACCGTCAGCCGACTTCTACCACGCCGACCCTTGTGCGCTCCTCACATCATGCGAGGCGCGCGCCCGGATGATCGACATGCGCGACGATGGGCAGCGCCGCCGGCGGCTCAACGGCGGCCGGTGGCGATGGTCGGGTCGAGGCGGGCGGCAGTTGCGGCCGCTCGGTTCGATAGTGCTGCCGCCGTATCAGCTCGTCGATCGTGAAGATCGTGCCGCACTCCGGGCACAGGCATTGGGAGATTCCCACGAGCGAGTAGCCGCACTCCGGGCACAGCACATCGACGACGCCATCGCGGCCGACGAGCGCCTTGCCGCCCCCGCGCCGATAGGGGAGCGTGGCGATGAGCAGGACGGTCGTGCCGAGCGCCAGGGCCACGATCGCGCCGATGAAGAAGTCGCCGTTGGCGGGCAGCTCGTCGACCATGATGGCGACGGGTACGGACACCGCCCACACGCCGACGACGCCGAAGATCGTCTTCAGCGCTTTCCAGGCCCGGCCATACGTGGACCAGAGCAACCCCAGCGCGATGCACCAGGCGGCGGCCCCGAGCCCGACCCCGATGGCGATCATGCCGTCGCTCATCCTGACCACCAGGTCCGCCAAGCCGAGCCCGCAGAACACGATGGCGAGGATTCCGCCCGCCGACGCGAAGGACAGCCCGATGCGCGGCAGCCAGCCGGCATCGCCGCTCCTGAGGTCCCGCCAGAGCGATGGCGCATCGGGGTCGGCCTTCGGCCACGAAATCATGCGGTGTACCTCACCCTGTTCTTCCGCGGCCCGCAGGCCCGATTTCAACTGCCGCGCCGCACGCCGACCATCAGGGCCGCCCGAGCGCCCGGAGGTACTCCCGATCCACCGCCGCGATCATGCTCTCCAGGTTGGCGTAGGGTCCCGGCGTGTAGGCGCTGGACTCGATGCCGAGCTGCGACTGCTCGCAGATGTGCCAGTCCTGGCGATTGGTCATGTCCCAGAATTCGACGGCGCGGGTGGCGTCGAAGTCCGGCCGGCGCATCGTCTCCGGGTCGAACAGCCACTGGCAGACGATTGTCGAGCGGCGGAAATCTCTGGGGATGACGCGATGCACCATGGCGTAGTCGGGCATGAGACTCAGGAACATGGACGGGAAGAAGACGTAGTAGTGCACGAGCTTGCGCTGTTCGCCGTGAAGGTGCCCGAACGTCGATGCACACAGCCGGCCGTCCATCGTCATGCTTTCCGACGCGGAGGAAAGCAACATCGGCCCGCCAAGTATCGCCCCCTCCGTCAGGTCATTGCCTGAGTTGCGGAAGGGCGTGAGCTTGTTGAGTGCCGGGTGGAGCGAGGGGCAGTGGTAGCACTCCGAGTAGTTCTGGACCATGAGCTTCCAGTTCGCGGCCACCTCGTACTCCGTGCGATGCGCCGGCGCCAGCCGATCCAGCCCCCAGGCCGTGAACTTGCCGATGACGGGCGCGAACGCCGATTCGAAGGGCTCCGGCTCGGGGGACAGGTTGATGAAGATCAGGCCCTCCCACAGCGCTGAGGCCGCGGCGTGCAGGGGATAGTCCGCGCGCTCGAATCCCTCCACCTCATCCATGATCGGGGCGGCGGCAAGCCGGCCGTCGAGGTCGTACGCCCAGGCGTGGTACGGGCAGACGATGTGCTTGCCGAACATGCCCGATGAGTTCTCACACAGGCGCGTGCCACGGTGGCGACACACGTTGTGGAACGCCCGAATCGCGCCGGTGCGGTCGCGGACGACGATCAGGTTGTCGCCGGCCACCTCGGCGAGCATGTAGTTGCCGGGTTCGGGGATGTCCGCGGCAAGGCCGACGCAGATCCACCTCGAACGGAAGATGCTCTGCCGCTCCCGCTCGAAGATCTCGGGCGAGGTGTAGGAGTGACGAGGAAGGGTCGTGGCGCCGCCGCTCGTGCGCGTGGTGGTCATGGCCGGAGCATAGCACGCCGCAGCGCGGCAAGGCACAGTATGAGTTCCGCCGGGCGTTTGGCTACGGGCAGGAGCCCCACGCGGCCAGCAGCGCCAGGAGGTCGGTGACGTTGATCACGCCGTCGCCGGACGGGGCGGGGGCCACATCGCACGTGGCGCCCGGACCCCAATTGGCGAGCAGTGCCAGCAGGTCGGCAACATCGACCTGGCCGTCGGGGGTCATTCCGGCGCAATCCTCTTCGCATCCGCCGGCGGGCTCGCAGGCCTCGATGCAGGTCGTGTTGTCTCCCTGGTACTGCGCGCCGACGATCGCGTCACAATCGGTTTGCGTCAGTACCTGGCAAGTGCCGCTCTCAAGGCAGCACGCGCCCTGCAGCGCGGCGGGCTGGCGGCCCAGCTCCAGGTCATCGAACCAGATGAAGCCGCCGCTGAACGGCGCCGGGCTGAGTCCCTTGTAGGTGACGCGATGGATGGGCACCGACGACTCCCAGCCGTGCCAGTACCACACGTTGCCCGCCTTGGGAATGCTCGCCTGGTAGGTGCCGATGAGGTTGCGGCCGTGGTCGTAGAACTCGAAGACCGCGTGGTCGGTCGGGCTGTTGTTGTTGAAGTAGCCGCCGAAACGGTTCACGTCGAGGTCACTGAAGACGAACGTGGCCATCCGGGGGTCGCCGCTGTCGTACAGGACGGACATCATGTAGGCGCCTGTGCGCGGCGTCGCCGTGTCGCCGCCGAGCGAGCCGCCAAGCTCGATCTTGACCGCCGCGGCCTCGAATTCGGCTGTCGCCGTCGGCGCCATGAGCGTCACGGTTCCGCTGAACAAGCCGAACTGCTGAATGGCGATGGGGGGGTTGACCAGGTTCAGCGGCTCGCGGCGGTCGCCGACGAAGGGACCGATGGGCACGACCTGGCCGGCGGCGACTTCAGCGGCGCAGCACACCGCCAGCGCAGACAACAGGCTTCGTTCCTTCATGCTGAATGACTCCCACATTGGGCGCATCCGCCGCGGGCGGGCGGCGGTGCGCGGCGGGCCGCATCACGGTCCGTCACTCTGGAGGCGTGCCACGATGAACCCCGTCGATTTCCCGGCCACAAAATGACGCTGAAACGCGCCGAGCCGTGTCCGGGCCGCCTGTCCCCTTCAATCGAGCCCCGTGCCCGCAACGACGGGAGGCGCCCGCAGCACGCGCACCGTCGAGTCAGCGGCGCCGGTGACGACCGTCGTGCCGTCGGCGGAGATGTCGAGCCCGATGATGTCCGCCGGATGGACGTACAGCGTGCTGACGAGCCGCCGATTCGCCACATCCCAGACTCGCACCGCCCCGTCCGTGCAGCCGCCGAAGAGACGCGATCCGTCGGGACTGAACGCGAGCGTCGCCAGCCGCGCGGTGTGCGGGAACTCCGCAATGGTCGCCCACGTCTCCACGTCGATGAGCGAAATCCGCTGGACGAACGAGATGGCGAGCGTGCGGCCGTCCGACGTGAACGCCAGCGAGCTGGCCGATGCACTGAGTTCACGGATCCGATCGAGGTGACCGCCGGGCCAGGTCCAGAAGACCATTTTCATCGCGATCCCGGAGGTCGCGACGATGTGCCGCCCGTCCGGCGAGAACGCGACCCGTTCCAATCCCACGTTGGGGCCGATGACGTGTGTCGCGTCCAGGGCGGCCAGATGCGCGCCCTCGGCCAGATCGAGGACATGCACGATTGGCCGCGTCCAGGAGGCGACGACGCCGTGCCGCCCGTCGGGGGAGACGGCCGAGGACGGCGAGTTGCTTCCGGCGTCGTACTCGAAGAGCGTGTCGGATTCCGGCCGCCAGATTCGAATCGTCGAGTCGAGATGCGTGAGCACCATTGACAGGTCGGGCGTGGCGGAGAGATGAAAGACGATCGCGTCCTTCCGCTGGTTCGGCTCGAGACGGCTCAGTTCAGCGCCGCTGCGCAGGTCGCAGATGCGCACAATGCCTCCCACGCCCGGAACGAGTCCCGTGGCCGACGCCACCCGTGTGCCGCCCGCATCGACGTCGACGTCATAGATCCAGGCGTCGTGGCCGTGGACGACATCCACGCCGATGTCGTCGAGGTTCCAGATCCGCGCCTCGCGGTCCTCGGACCCGGTCACCAGACGCCGGCCGTCGGCGCTGAAGGCCACGGATCGGACCGGTCCGGCATGGCCGACCAGGTCCGTGGTCATCCGCCATGTCTTTGTTTCCCAGAGGCGAACGCGCGAGGTCTGGTGGCCGGTGACGAGAATCGACCCGTCCGGGCTGAAGGCCACGGCGTTGGTCTGGTTGACGTCCGCCGACCAATGGGCCACGCGGGCCGCCGTGGCCACGTCGAAGACGCTGACCTGCCCGCTCACCATGGCGCAGGCGAGCAGCCGATCGTCGGGAGAGAAGGCCACGGCCCGCACGGCGGAATCGACGGAGATCACCGCCTGCGTCTCGCCCGTCTCGGGGTTCCAGAAGCGCACCGTCGCGTCATACGACCCGGAGGCGAGCACGCGACCGTCGGCCGACAGGGCCAGCCGATGCACGGTGCCGGTGTGACCGGTGAACCGTTGGGCGATCCGCCCGTCCGCGGCGTCGAGGCGCAGGAGCGCGCCGTCATCCAGGGCGGCGTACAGCGACAGGCCGTCGCGGCTTCCGACGACCGACCGGACCGGCGCCGGCAGGGGGCCGATCCGGGCCAGCGGCTCCAGCGTTCGGACGTCGTAGATGCCGATCGTCCGATCGGACGAGGCGACGGCCACGCGATCGCCACGGGGGTCGAGATCGATGTCGTGGATCCAGTGCGCATGCGCGTCCTCGCGCGCGGCGAGCGTCCGCCCGTCGGTCGCGTCGAACGCGCGGAGGGCGCCCGCGTCGTCGCCCGTGATCACCATCGCGCCGTCGGGGCTGAAGGCGGCATCCTCGATGAAGAGCCGGCTCCCGCGGAGCGTCAGGGCGGAACGATTGAGCAAGGCCCGCAGGTGGCGCCACTCCCAGCCGCGCCGGTTCGTCGGCGCGAGTTCCAGGAAACGCCGCGCATCGGCGGTCCGGCCTTCGCGCAGGGCGCTGTGGGCCGCCGCGATGTCGGCGGTGTACGCCTGCCATTGCGTCTCCTCGATCTGGTCGGCCCTCGCCCGCGACTCGCGCTCGGCGCGAATGAACAGCGACGTGGACACGATCGTTGACGCGACGAGGACCACGAGCACGGCCGACGCGGCGCCGACCAACGTTCGATTGCGCCGCGCGAACTTGCGCCATTGGTACCATGCGCTCGGCGGACGCGCCATCACCGGCTCGTCGCGCAGATAACGCAGCATGTCCTCGCCGAGTGCGGCGGCGCTCTGATATCGCTCGTGCCTGTCCTTGGCCAGGGCCTTGCGCACGATCTGCTCGATATCGCCGCGCAGGGCGCGGTCAATCGTGCTCAACGGCGCCGGCTCGATCTCGGCGATGGCCCGGGCGACGGCGGGGAGCGAGCGGTCCCCGACGTCGTAGGGAAGCCGGCCGGCCAGCAGCTCGTACAGGATCACGCCCAGGGCGTAGACATCGCTGCGGACATCCGCGTCCCGCGACTCGCCCGCGACCTGCTCCGGACTCATATAGGCCAGCGTGCCCAGGAGCTGACCCGTCTGGGTGTGCATCGACGTCTGGCCCAGCTCCCGGTCCGTGGCCACGGCGATGCCGAAGTCGAGGATCTTCGGCCGTGCCGCCGACCGGACATCGAGCATGAAGGTCGAATCGTCGGACGACGTGCCCAGTTCGTCGCTGACGAGGATATTGCCCGGCTTGATGTCGCGGTGAATCACGCCGCGCTGATGCGCATGCTGCACCGCATCGCACACGCTGATCATCAGGCACAGCCGCTCGTCCACCGACACGCTCCGGGTCCGGACGTATTCGGTGATCGAAACGCCATCGACGAACTCCATGGCGAACCACGGCCGCGATCCGTCGCCGAAGTCGTGCGATCCGGCATCGTAGACCTGCGCGATGCACGGGTGGCGCAACCGGGCCAGAAGCTGCACTTCCTGGGCGAAGCGCCGAATGCGGCCGGGCGTGACCAGTCCGGACTGGAGGACCTTCAGCGCCACTTGTCGCCGGGGTTCATCCTGCTCGGCGAGGTACACGACGCCCATGCCGCCGCGGTCGATCATCCGGATGATCCGGTACCGGCCGATTCGGGCCGGTCCCGAGTCGTTGTCGGACGCCGCCCCCGAGGCGAGGACCCGTGACACCGCGTCCGCGGCGTCCATATCGAACACCTCGTGCGGGGCGGAATGGTGCTCGAGCAGGCACAGCAGCTCGTCGAGCAGGGAGCGCTCGTCGCCGGCGGCGAGGCGCAGGAATTCGCGGCGTTCGGCCTCGGGTCGGGCCATCGCCTCATTGAAGAGTCTCTCGATCTTCGCAAAGCGGTTCATGGACCTCCGCCGGCACAGCGCCGTTCAGACGCTCAGCTCCTTCGACAGCCACGCTCGCGCCAGACGCCAGTCGCTCTCCACCGTGGACAGCGACACGCGGAGCACGCACGCGATCTGCTCCATGGTCAGACCGCCGAAGTACCGCATGATGACCACCTGCGCCTTGCGGGCGTCCTCCGCCGCGAGCCGCTCGAGCGCCTCGTCGAGCGCGATGAGATCGTGGCACGAATCGTCGGGGACCGACGCCACGTGGGCATCATCGAGAGCGACCCGCTGCGCCGCGCCGCCGCGTTTTTGTGCCGCGCGGCGGGCGGCGTGGTCGATGAGCACCTGGCGCATCGCCATCGCGGCGACCGCGCAGAAGTGGGCCTGGTCGGCATATTCGGCCCCCGGCTGACGAACCATCTTGAGGTAGGCCTCATGGATCAGGGCCGTCGCCTGAAGCGTGTGGTCCCGGCGCTGGTTGCGAAAGTGCCGCGATGCGACCGCGTACAAGTGGTCGTAGACGAGCGGCAGGAGTTCCGCGGCCGCGGCAGTGTGGCCGGCCTTCAGGTCTGCCGTCAGTCGCGTGGCCCTGTCGGTCGGATCCAAGGTGCGTTCCCGTGTCACGGCGCTCTGCTTCGGCGATCGGCGTGCTCGCCGGCGCGGGCTTCATCGACGCGCCCTCGCGGGCACGCCGCCCTGCCTCGCGAATCATTGTCGCATGGTCAGTCGAAGGGGCAAGGCAAAACGCCGGCGAACGGTCGCAGCGCGGGCTATGCGGCCACGGATTCGCTGACTTTCCGCGCCGCATCGGCGATGTCGGTGGCAGTCTGCATGGTGGGGATGTCGGTGCGGGCGGCCTCGAGGATCTCGCGCGCGGCCCGCACGTTCGTGCCCTCCAGGCGCACGACCAGCGGAACCTTGAAGCCGATGGATGTGGCCGCCCCGACGATGCCGCGCGCGATCCGGTCGCAGGGCATGATGCCGCCGAAGATGTTCACGAGTACGCCCTGAACCTTCCGGTCCTCCAGAATGATCTCGAAGGCCTCGCGCACGGCCTCCTCCGAGGCGCTCCCGCCGACATCGAGGAAATTCGCCGGCTCGCCGCCGTGGAGCTTGATGATGTCCATGGTGCTCATGGCCAGACCGGCGCCGTTGACCAGGCATCCGATGTTGCCGTCGAGGGCCACGTAGCTGAGGCCGAATTTCTTGGCGCGGAGCTCGGCGGGATTCTCCTCGGCGGCGTCGAACATGTCCGCAATGTTCTGGTGCCGGAACAGGGCGTTGTCATCGAAGCTGAACTTGGCGTCGATGGCCATGACCTGGCCGTCGGGATGTTCCGTGCTCGCCGGCGTGACGATCAGCGGGTTGATCTCGGCGAGGGAGGCATCCGTGTCGAGGAAGACCCGCGCGAGCTTGAGCATGATCTTGACGGCCTGGCCGACCTGCTTGCCGGTGAACCCCAGGTCGAAGGCGAGTTGTCGGGCCTGCCACGGCTGGAGGCCGAGGAGCGGGTGCAGGGGCATCTTCCGGATGGCATCCGGGTTCTCCGCGGCGACCTGCTCAATCTCAACGCCGCCTTCGGCCGAGGCGATCATGGTGTTGGTGTTGGTGGCCCGATCGGTGGTGATGGCCAGGTAGTACTCCTTGGCGATGTCAACGCCCGCGGTCACGAGCAGGCGTCTGACCTCCAGCCCCTCCGTGGGCGTCTGGGGCGAGACCATACGGTTGGAGAGCATGAAGGTCGCTGCATCGTGGGCCTCATCCGGCGACCGCAACAACTTGACGAAGCCCGCCTTGCCCCGGCCGCCGGCGTGGACCTGGCCCTTGATGACGACGAGGCGCGCGCCGTTGTGAAAGAATTCCCTGGTCGCCTGCTCGGCCTCCTCGACGGTCCGGACCATGCGAGAGGGATTGACGGGAATGCCGGCGGCGGCCATGAGCTCGCGGGCCTGGTATTCGTGGATCTTCATGGCTGTCGGGCGCCTCGTACTTCAGGAATCGTGCTCGCGATCGAGCGCCGGATGATAGCAAAGTCCGCCGGGTCGCCCGGCCCCGGGGGCACATTCGATAGACTGAACGACCGAATCCAGGACAGGAGCCACGGTATGCGGCACGCGATGTTCACGACGGCGATGATCAGTTTGCTGGCAGGAGCCGCTGCGATGGTCCAGGATGACCGGGCGGCGATCGATGCGGTGCTGACGGACTTTCATGCCGCCGCGGCCGAGCCCGATCCGCAGCGCTACTTCGGGCACTTCACGGACGACGCGATCTTCTTCGGCACCGATCCCGCGGAACGCTGGACGGTCGAGGAGTTCCGCGAGTACGCCCGGCCCATCCACGAGTCCGGGCGCGGCTGGACCTATCACATGCGCCAGCGGCTCATCTTCATGGGGCCGGGCGGGGACACGGCGTGGTTCGATGAGATCGTCGAGAGCGCCCATTACGGCCCCTGCCGCGGCACAGGCGTGCTCGTGAAGCAAGACGGCGGCTGGAAGATCGCGCAGTACAACCTGGTCATCCCCGTTCCCAACGACTATGCCGACCAGGTTGTGCGCGCAACCAGGCAGGGCGTGAGCGCGGCGAAGACGATCGTCGTCGTGCGACACGCCGAGAAGGAGGCCGGAGATGATCCCGGGCTGAGCGATGCCGGCCGCGAGCGACTCGAGCGCCTGCGCCACATGCTGGCGCGGTTCGAGTTCAACGCCGTCTATTCCACGGCCTTCAACCGCACGAGGCAGACCGCGGCCCCCTTCGTCGACGCCGCCGGCGTGGAAATGACCATCTACGACGCGCGGGATGCCTCGGCCCTGGCCGCGCGGCTGCGAGCCGCCGAGGCGACGTCGGCGCTCGTGGTCGGCCACTCCAACACCGCGCCGGACCTGCTGCGGGCCCTGGGCGTGGAGACGGACCTGACGATGGATGAGAGCGAGTACGAGCACCTTTTCATCGTTCGCATCGACGACATCGGCCGGGCCGCGATGGTGCACCTGCAATACTGATTCACGAGATGATCTTGCGCCGCTGCTTGACGTAGTCCCAGACCACGAAGCGGTCCAGGTCGCGCCCGCCGGTGAAGAACACCCTGCCGCGCGTCATCTCGGCCATGCGGTGGGCGAACTGCACATCGTCCTCGGTCTGTCCCCAGTTGGGCAGGAGAAAGATGTTGATGGTGATGCCCTCGCGCGCGCACAGCGTGGCCTCGCGCATCGTTCCCTCCTCTGTGCGTCGGTCGGGCGGGTAGAGCAGGTACAGCACCTCGCCTTCGAAGTGCGCGGTGGGCAGTCCGTCCGTGATCAGAATGACCTGGCGATTGGGCGTGTCCTGGGCCTGAAGGAACTGGCGCGACAGGCGCAGCGCGTGCTGGATGTTGGTGAAGTGCGGCGGCAGGTCGAACTCGGTGATGCGGTGGTCGCTCATGTCGGCCTTCAGCCGCACCACGGGGTCGTACAGCGTCACCGGCTTGGGCATGAGCGCCGGCACCTCGGCGATGCCGCGCGGCCTGGCGAAGGTGTACATCTCGATGAACTGGAGGAAATCGCCGGGATACTCGCGGCGGATCAGGCCATCGAGGGCCAGGGCCATGCGCTTGGCGTTGATGTACTGCCCGTCGTACCGCATCGAGCCGGACATGTCCATGACGACGGCGGTGGCGCACTTGGGCGTGTTGCGAGTGTGGTGGATCTCGATGTCCTCGGGCCGCATGCGCACCGGATCGCCAGGGTTTCCGGGGGCGCGCAGCATGGCGTTGATCATCGACTGCGGGATGTCCATGTGCGTCACGGAGTCGCCGAACTCGTACGACCGCGTGCGCGGCAGCTCCACAGCGCCCTCGCCGAGGATGGGACCGGAATGTCGGCCGCGGCGGGCGGCCTGAAGCTCGGAGAAGATCTCCTCCAGCAGCCGGCCCTGAAAGAGGCGGAAGGCCTTGGGTGTGAGCTGGTAGCCGTCGCGGGTGAACTCCAGTCCCTGGCGTTCGGCCAGCTCGCGGAGGTAGGCCTCGACCTGCTGCTGCAACTGCCGCAGGTTGTCGAGGTCGCCGGGCTCGGCGAACCGGGCCAGCGCTTCGAGGTCGATGATGCCCACCTGGGCGTTCTCCATGGCCTCGCGGAGCTGCTCGAGGAGCCTGTCGATCATCTCCAGCTCCTCCTTGATCTCCAGCGCTTCGGGGATGGTCATGGATGTGCGGCCCGTGAACTCGTACTTCGCCGCCAGCTCATCGACCTGGTACTTCTCGCCGAGCCGCTCGATGAGATGCAGGAGCTGCCTGGCGAACGGCGACTGTTCATCGCCGGCGTGATACCACAGGCGCTCCAGGCCGCGCAGGTGCTCGGCGCGGACCTCCTCGGCGAACGGCGTGCGGATGCGCTCGGGCGGGCGCATCTGGCCGGCCATGCCGTGGAAGGCGTCGCGGGCGAGTCCCAGGACGGCGTCCGTCTCGTACGTGGCGAGGATCTTGCGCTTGCGGGCTTCGAGCATTTCGATCAGCGCGGCGAGACTCGGGCCGAGCCCCTGGATCTGGCTCGGGTCGAGGTGGATGGCGTTGGCGAGCTGCTCGGGGGTGAGGTCGCGCATCGACCCGAAGGTGAGCATGTGGTTGAATGCCCCGGAGACGACATCCGGCGGCGGGGCGGTGGGGCTGGGGAAATGCGTGGGGTCGTACCGCTGGTACGTATGAATGATGCCGCCGAGGGGGCGGGGGCCGCGAGTTCGAGGAGGTCGGTTCCGCACGGAAGGATTATTCACCGCGGAGAGCACCGAGGGCCACGGAAAGTCGCGCGGAATTGGATCGGGTCGACATGCGGTCAAGTCCGCCAGTGCCACTCAACACTCATGTGCGACGCGAAAGCGTAGTCCAGGGTCAGGGAGGATTGTCGTGGACCACGTGCCAGAGTTCAGCGAACTTCCCGCGCACGAATGGATGCAGGCCCTCCGCAAAGCCCAACGGCAACTCGAGATGATCGATGAGCGCCTGCACATCCACGAGGTCCTGGCCGCGCCGCGGGTTCGTCATGCCTGATGCGAGTTTCAGTTCGATGAGCGCCGGCAGCGAGAGAAACCTGATGCCATCGACATCGACGCTCACCGCGGCGGGATCCGGGAATGCAATCGGCTTCGGCTTGCCATCGCCCGGATAGTCACCCTGCACGATGAACTCGATGGCGACGCCCGTTTCCGCATCACGCAGGTTCTTGCTGCCGACGAAGGGAGAGACGTATCCACGGCCTTTCAGCCCGTCGTGGATCTTCTTGAGGGCATCGCGCGAAACCAGAACATCCACATCCTCCGTGAACCGGCGATGGCCATGGAAGAACAGCGCCATGGCGTCACACACCGCATAAGGAACGCCGAGCGCCTCCAGCCGTTGGGCAATCTGCCTCAGCGATCTGTGGACCGAACTGCTCTCGTCAAAGTGCATGCTGCCCTCGCGAAGCGCCCACTCGAAGTCCGCTGCGAGGCGCTGCTCGTAGGGGATCGTACCGGAAGGCATGTCGGGCTGCGGCCGAAGCATATCGTCAAACCTCGTACTCGATCCGCCCGTGATGCTGGCTGCGGCTGATGCGGTCCGTCACGTACAGCCCCGCGAGGATGAACTCCACGCACGAGGCCCGCACCGCCTCGCTCTCCGCGGCGTTGACCTCGAAGGCCTTCTCCCACGCCGGGGGCACGCGCTGGAGCCGCTGGGCGTAGGCCGATGACGGCAGCATGTCACCCACCTCGATCTTCACCCCCTTGGCGAACACTTCGGCGATCTCGCCCAGCCCGTGGTCGTCCACGTATTCCTCGAAGACGGACTTGATCGCCTCGGCCAGCAGCGCATCGAGCACCTGCCGCTCATTCATCTGGCTCGTGCCCATCATGTCCAGCTCGAGCTTTCCGATGCTCGACGAATAGAGATGGCCGAGGTCGCTGATGCGAGGCACCGCCGGCTTCTCGCCCAGCCGGATCGCCCGCTGGCGGGCGCTGGCGATCATGGTGCGGTAGTTGGCGATGGACACGCGGGCGCTCACGCCGGACTGGTGATCGATGTACTTGCTCCGCCGCGCGCAGATGCTCACCTGCTCGATGATCTCCTCCATGAACGGCGGCACCAGGACCGGATACTCACCATCGAGCCCGCCCCCGCCCCCGGATCCGGACCCGCCCCCGGATGCAGACCCTGGCGCGGACCACGCCTCCTGCTTCATGATCTCGATGCCGACCGCGCGCTCGCGCGGGTAGTGCGTCTGGATCGTCGAGCCGATGCGGTCCTTGAGCTGGGGGATGACCTTGCCCGAGCGGTTGTAGGTCGAGGGATTCGCCGAGAAGAGGATCAGCACATCGATGTCGAAGTTGATCGGATAGCCCCGAATCTGCACATCGCGCTCCTCCAGCAGGTTGAACAGGCCGACCTGGACCAGTTCATCCAGGTCCGGCAGCTCGTTCATGGCGAAGATGCCCCGGTGCATGCGGGGGATGAGCCCGAAGTGCAGGGCCTCCTCCGCCGACATGCTCGCGCCCGCGGCGAGCTTGGCCGGATCGATCTCGCCGATGATGTCGGCGAACTTCGTGCCCGGGGCCAGGCGCTCGGCGTAGCGCTTCTCGCGCGGCCACCACGCGATGGGCACATCGCGCTCCGGCGCACCGGCGACCAGGTCGCGCCCGAGCCGGGTGATCGGCCGGAAGGGGTCCTCGTGCACCGGACACATGGGAATGTCGAGATAGGGGACCTCCGGGTCGAGAAACCGCACCAGCGAGCGCATGATCCGGCTCTTGGCCTGGCCCTTCTCCCCCAGAAAGAGCATGTCGTGCCCGGCGATGATGGCGTTGTTGATCTCCGGAATGACGGTGTCGTCGTAGCCGACCACGCCCGGAAAGAGCGTCTCGCTCGCGGCCAGGGCGCGGATGAAGTTCTCTCGCAGCTCCTGCTTGACCGGACGGGCCGCCCAGCCGCTCTCGCGCAGTTCGGCGAGGTTTCTCGGGCGTGCGGCGGTCGTTGTGCTTGTCATCAATCTCCTCTACGGCGGCGTTCCGGGCGCTTCGTGCAATGGTAGGCCCGGCCGCGCCGGCCGATCGGCCGTGCTCTGGCCCTGGAGGGCGATCAGGTGTATCCTCCGCCCCGGCGCATCAATCGCGCACAGTCACACGTGAGTAAGGAGACGCGGCCATGGCGGTACGCAAGGGCGATTCAGCCCCCGGCTTCGAACTGGCCAGCAAGCCAGGGGAGAAGGTCAACGTCGGCGATCACATCGGCCGGGACAACGTCGTCCTGCTGTTCTTTCCCTTCGCCTTCAGCCCGGTCTGCACCGACGAAATGTGCCATTTTCGCGATCACTGGGAGCAGTGGTCGCGCCTTGACGCCAGAGTTTTCGGCATCAGCATCGACAGCCCCTTCGTGACCGACAGGTTCCGACAGGAGCAGCAGATCCCGTTCCCGATCCTCTCGGACTTCAACAAGGAGGTCGCCACGACGTACGGCGCCCTGCACGAGGAGCTCAAGGGAATGAAGGGCGTGGCGAAGCGGTCCGCCTTCGTCATCGGCCGCGATGGCAAGGTCAAGTACGCCTGGGTGAGCGAGGATCCGCGAACGCAGGTTGATTTCGGGGCCATCGAGGCCGCCATCGGTGACTAGCGGGCGCGGCGACCGGCGATCATGGCGCTGGTCCGGCTCGATGCCGCACTTTCCGTGCGATATTCCGGGGCCGCGGACGTTCTGCGGGCGCGTCCCGTCGCGCGCAGCGCGATGCACCATGAGTGGGCACGGTCCTGCCGGAGAGCGTTTGAACATGAAGTTTCGTCGATGGGTTTTCAGCGCGGCTCGAGGGAGACTTTTGCTCCGGCTGGGCGCCATCGCCGCCGCGATTGTCGTGTGCCTGCCGGCCCGCGGGCAGAGCCGCCTGGTGCTGCCGGACTTCAGCGACCTGTTTCTGCCCGAGTTCGTTTTCCAGGACTCCGCGGCGCTGCGGCGGGGTCTGATGGTCCGCGACGACCAGGCCGTCATCATCGAGACGCTCCTCTCGGACTATGTGACGGGCTTCGCCCGCGGCGTCGTCGACGTTCGGCGGCGGATCACCGAGCACTACCCGATGCCCGACGATCTCCAGGCCCAGGCCGACCGGATCAACAATGCGGTCATCGCGGAGCTCCAGCGGACCATCGAAGAATTCCGCCAGGCCGAGGAACGGGGCGATGCCGACGCCACGACCGCGCTGCGGGCGAAGCTCGCGGCCCTGCAGTCGGCGGTGCGGCAGGAGCGCGAAGAAGCCCGGCCGGCGCCGCTGCCGCCGGAGAAGGTCCGGTCCGTCGGCGACGAGATCATCAACGAACTGCTGACCTGGCGCGAGCAGCGGAACGAGCTGCGCCGCAGCTTTGTGGACGGCATTGCGGTCGTGCTCGATGATGCCCAGCGGGCCCTGTGGCCGGCGGTCGAAATGCGGCTGCGCCGCCAGCGCGAGCGCGATGACGGGCGGCTTTCCGGCGAGTCGGTGGACCTGGAGGCGCTGGCGTCGGAGACGCTGTCAGTGGGCGACCGCGAAGGCCTCGAGGATGCGCTGGCGAGCCACGCCGCGGCGCTTGATGGCCTGCTGCGCGAGAAGCGCGAATACCTGGAGGTATCGAAATTCGAGCTGTATCGCGCGGCAATGGCGGGCGACTCGTCGCGGGCCCTGGCCGTCGTGCAGCGCGAGATCGAGCTGCGGACCCGCATTCGAGACCTCAACCTTGGCGGAGCGAAGGAACTGGCGCGGCGACTGCCGGCCGATGTCGCCGCAACGCTGCATACAGCCGTCCGGCAGGACGGGTTCCCGCGGGTGTTCCGCCCCACCTCGAACCACCTTCGAGTCATCACCGCCGCGGATCGGTCGGGACTCACGGGCGCCGGGAAAGCGGCGGTTCAGATCATCGTCGACGAGTATCTCGCCGCCTACGACGAGGTGACACAGGCCATCTACCAGGCCACCATCGAGCACGAGCCGGACCTTGAGCAGCAGCGCATGCTGCACCGATTCGGCCTGCGCACGGATACGGCGGCGGGGGCGGCCGAGCCGATCCAGGAGGCCTACCAGCGGCGGACCGATCTCGACCGCGAGACCGAGGCCAGGCTGAGGGCCCTCGAAGCAGCCCCCGCGGATCGCGGCGGCCCCGCGGGATTGGCGCGGCAGCCGATCGTGGGCCGAGAATCGAAATCGGTGAATGGATTGGCGGCACTTGCCTGGCTTGACCAGCTTGCCGCGCCGTGTCGATTGGCGGCCCAAATATCGCCTCGGAGCGGCGTTGAGGCCCGCGCTCGGCCCTAATTCTCACCTGTTCAGGTTTTTTTGGTGCAGCATCACCAATTGTTCCTTGACGACCCGCCGGCCCGCATTATCTTGTAGACAGGCGTCCCGAGTCCGGCTTGGGCCGCTCCTGTCCGTCGGCGGCGCGTAAACGCCTTGAGCGCCATCATTCGCCGAGATCCTCGGCGCCTTCATTCCCCGCCGCGACGGTCGACAACCCGGAGGCGCTTGTTCGACGACGCGGTCGTGGTCCCGATCAAGTCAAGACGAGAAAGAACGCATCGTTCACGATGCGGAGGATGTGCCGTGTGCGGTGCTTGCTGCGCACGGTTGGAAAGAAGGATTGATGGACATCTCGACGTTTCCCCCTGATCGTTCGATCGAGACGTGTGGCTTGCGCGCCAGCGCGATGTTGACGTGGCCAATGCAGTCGGGGCCGCGGACCATCGCGACGACGCGTCGCCGGGTGACGGACACCCACAGGACACGCGGCGATCGGCGGTCGTTCTTTTCGGATTGATGCGCCCTGCGTCAGCGGACGCATCAAAGCAAACCGCCCGGCAGTCCCGCCAGCCACGAGACTGCGTGCCTACAGGTAAAGGAGGCTGAGGCTGATGAGAATACGTTCTTCGACAATCACGAAAGCAACACTGCCAGCATTGGCAGCTGCGTTCCTGTGTACAACGGGTGCACAGGCGCAGATCGTCGCAGGCGGATACACGTGCGGCGGGTCGGACTTCACCCGTTCGCACAACAACGCCTTGCACATCAACATCCGTTGGCTCGTGTGCGCATTGCCGACCTCGTCCATCACGTTCTTCAACAACGCGGTCGACGCGGAACTGGCCGGCAGCTACACGACGGTCAAGTGCATGGACTGGAGTCTCTGGTCCAGCACGAACGCCAACCCGCAGACCATCATCGTGCGCGTGTTCCAGGACCTCGCCCCCGGTCGGGACGAGACCGGAAACTGCACGGGGATCGATGAGAACCTGCCCGGCCCCAGCGCGGGCGGCTCGGTCCTCCTGTGGACCGAGGAAGAGGTCTTCGCGCCCGACATCGGCGGAACCACCATCGTCGGACCCGGCGCGTGCGGTCCGTCGCCGGCCCCCGGCATGGGCGGCCGCATCGACGGCGACACCAGTACCGTCTTCGAAGGCCCCACCGGCGGCGGCGTGCTGCTGCCCCCGGACGCCTCGTTCTTCGTGGAGGTTCTGCACCTCGGCGAGGCCGTGACCCGGTACGGCTCGAACCTGTGTGGTGAGGCCGGCGACGGCAACCCCGCGTCAACGCAAGTGAGCTGGTGCCGCGCGTACAACTGCGGCGGCGGCGGCTGCTCGGGCGGCGGCTGCAACCCGGCTGGCGGCGGCGGCGCGCCTCCCTGCACCGCCAACGCCATCATCAAGTGGAGCGAGTTCAGCCCCGGCACCGACCGTGACACGGTGGTCCGGGTCAAGCTGGACCTCGGCGACACGACGATCCCCGGTCCTCTGGGCTTCTGCCCGCAGGACATCGCGCCGGTCGGCAGTCCGGACAAGTCCGTCGGCGTCGCCGACCTGCTGGAGTTGCTGGCGACGTGGGGCACGCTGGCCCCGCCGCGGCCGAGTGGCGATATCGCCCCGCTGCCCAACGGCGACAACCAGGTCAACGTCACCGACCTGGTGGGTCTGCTGGGCGCCTGGGGCCCCTGCCCCGACCCGAACAAGCTCTGCGCAGACTTGGTCGCGTCTGACCCGCAGTCGCTCAACCCCGCCCGCATCAGCGCCGACGGCTCGAGCGACTTCCAGTGTGATCCGCTGTACCTGGACGGCCCGCCCCGCGGACCGACCAACGACATTAACGAGGTTCTGCGCGGCCCCTCGACCTGCGGCTGGCTGAACTTCGGCGCCGGCGGAATCCCCGGTGGATTCCAGTTCGGCACCTCGATCGGTGAGAATCCGGCGAGCTTCACGATCGCCGGCATCCCGGGCGGAACGGTCGGCGGCGACGCGTGGTTCCTCTACACGGCTCCGTGCGACGGCAAGGCGTTCTTCGAGACGACCAACCCCTGCCCGACCGGCGCCGGTCGCGTCGATGACACGCTCATCGAGGTCTACCCGGGCGAGGCCTGTCCGACTGACTGGGCCACGTTCCTCGCCTGCGATGACAGTTCTGGCACGATGACGGCTTGCGGCGATCACGCGAGCGTCGGCGTGGACGTCGCCAGCGGCGAGGACTACCTCGTCCGCATCGGCGGCTGGCTCGGCGAATCGGGCACGGCCACGCTGGTCTATTCCTGCGTTGACAACTCGGCGTGTGAAGCCGGCCTTCCGCTGGCTCTCGGCAGCTCGACCTCGGGCAACACCGCCGCCGCGGCCATCTCCGGCGCCCCGGCCTGCCAGGGCGTGACCCAGAGCTTCGGCGGCCGGTGGTTCAGCGTCGTCGGCAACGGCGAAATCCTGACCGCCTCCACCGCCGGCACCTGCGCGTTCGATGACACGAACCCCAACGACGGCACGCCGGCGTCGGTGTTCAACAACGCCATCAGCGTGTACTGCGGCACCGCGGACACGATCTGCGAGGATCTGACCTGCGTGGTCGCGGAAGCGGGCGACACAGCCTGCAACCTGAGCGAGGAAGTCTCCTGGTGCTCGCGCGACGGCGAGGTGTACTACGTCCTCGTCCACGGCACGGGCCCGGAAAACCCGCCGTTCTTCGCGACGGGCTTCTTCGTGCTGGATGTGACCACCGAGACCGATGACGGCATGAACTGCGCCGGCGCCATCGCGTGCGGCCAGGCCCGTCCCGCCAACGACCTGTGCGACAATGCGGTCACCATCGCGTCCGGCGCCGACGGCGCCGCGACCGACGCCGACGGCACGGTCAACGGCGTGATTGTCCGCAATCAGGCGGTCAACAACAACAACGCCGCGACCGACGGCCATGCCAGCCCGGCGTGCACCGACACCACGGACGACATCTGGTATCGGTACACCGCCCCCAACACCAGCACCATCACCTTCAGCACGTGCAACATCGCCAACTTCGATACCATCATCGAGGTTCACAATGACGCGCTGGCGGACTGCCCGACGACGAGCGATGCGGGCCTGCTGCTTTGCGACAACGACTCGGCCGGGTGCGCCGGCTTCACGTTCGACAGCGTGTCGAGCGTGCAGTTCGGACCCAACAACGGCATCGTCGTGTTCGCGGGCCAGACCCTGCTGATCCGTCTCGGCAGCCCGGCGTTCGGTGTGCAGGAAGGCACCGGTACGCTGAGGATCACCGTCAACATCACGCCGTCGAGCTGCCCTGGCGAATGCCCGATGGGTGCGACGGTCGATGCTGAACCGCTCATCGCCAGCCCGGCCGACGAGACGAACGGCGGCTGCAATATGTGCGTGCCGGCGTACGACGCCATTGCGGCTGGTGAGACCGTGTGCGGTCAGATCAACACCTACTCGTTCAACGCCGACCTCAACTGCGACACGGTCGGAGACGGCACGATCGCCCTGCGCGACACCGACTGGCTGACCCTCGTGGTTCCGGACACCGCCGACACGTTCGGTTCGACCCGCGGCTCGCGCGTGACGCTGCGCCTCTCGTCTGAGTTCCCGGCGCTCTTCGGCGTCGTCGGCGACACCTGCGCCGGCAACCCGAGCGTCGAGACGCCCTTCCTCTTCTCATCCTTCAACGGCGGTCTGTGCATCGACAGCGAGCTGATCGTCGACCTGGAAGAGGGCACCTACCGCGTCGTCGTCACGTCGTTCAATACGTCGGGACTCGCCGTCGGCGGCGTGCACGAGGGCCATGACTACGTCCTCACCGTGGATGCGTTCGAGCCGGCCCAGTTGCCGCCACTCAACGATCATTGCGTGGATGCGATCTCCATCCTGTCCAACAGCATGACCGTCGTGGATCAGCGATTCGGCACGAACGACGGCCTCGATCCTGGTCTGA
>Ga0299906_10000603_pt1 | contig 32625 bp, 32 predicted proteins | sample RVTome_14_FD_200259 | JGI IMG/M metagenome (GOLD analysis project Ga0299906, IMG submission 200259) | Soil microbial communities from uranium-contaminated site in the Upper Colorado River Basin, Wyoming, United States - RVT145D125 (version 2) ...
GTAGAGGGCGGCCGCGGCCTCGTCGACGTCGTGGCGGCGCGCCTGCTCGGCCGCGCGCTGGTTCTCGAGCGCGTGCGAGGCACTCCACAGCTCCTCGCGGCGCCGCCGCAGCACTTGCCGCGCCGTGGCCAGGAGCGAGCGCACGTCCGGGGCCTCGGCGGCCTCGCCGAGCTCCGAGGCGACGAGCTCGCGGATTCCGTCGTCCACCGACGCGGAGTGCTGGACGAGCAGGGAGTCCAGCCGCTCAGCGGACTTCTGTCGGTACAGGATCTGCTTGGATACCATTCAGGGTCCTCCTTTCGGGTTGGGAGGTCTATGACTATGAAAAAGGGAGTGCGCACCTAGCACAGATTGACCGCCGCCGACCGTATTCGGAGAAGAAGAGCAGTGGAAAGGCATATTCGCTCGCGTCGCCTCATGTCCTCAACGCGCCAGAACGACCTCAGCGTCCCTGACGAAGAGCTCGCTCTTGCGCAGCTTGAGCGAGCGCCAGATGAAGAAGATCGACGGGTAGACGACGAGCTCGCGGCTCAGCTCCGCCTGACCTGCCTTCAGGGTCTGGACGTCGCGGCTCAGCTCTGCCTGCCCCGCCTTCAGGGTCCCGATGTCCGCCTTCAGGGCCTCCTGGCCCGCCTCAAGTCTCTTCAGGATCTCTCGGATCTCTTGCACTGTTCGCCGCCGCCGCCGTAACCGCCGTAACCTCCGCCGCAGCGAATGCCGGCAACTGGAGCCGCAGTTCTTGCACTTCCTCGCACCCTCGACGACGGTGCCTCCACCCTGGGGCAGCTCGAGGGTAAAGCGTCATGGTTGCTCCCTTCCGCTCCATTATAGCTTGCCAGCCGTCCGGAGGCGAGGGCTCCACCGAGTCAGCCCACGCCTTCGCCGCCTACGGACCCGTCCGGCGACCCAGATCGAACCGCGTACCGCGATCGAAGGACACAGGACGTCCTCGACGGCCCCGAACCGCCATCCCAGTCCGCCTGCGCGTAGCTGACGGCGACAGCGTAAGGGGTCCATCTCGTGGAAGGATCTGATGTGCAAACGGCCTTCGAAGACGGTCACGACGTGAATCTCATCCGCGCCTTGCGTTGCCCCCCGGCCGCGCTGATGTAGACTTCCACCATGAGCTCCAGCGCCAAGAGGGAAGCCCGTGCCGCAGGGGGTGGCAGCGCCGCCGTCGTTCGGCCCGCGGACCGGACGGCCGACCCCTTTCCCCTCGGTTGGCGCCTGCGCTTCTCCGCTGACGCGGACGAGGGGTACGAGCGCGTGCCTCTCACCCCCGCCGACCTTCTCGATCCCCAAGAGGGCGACATCGTGCCCGAAGGCAACTGGCACTATCGTGTGCTCGATCCTGTGGCCGACCTGCTGCGCCGCGTGCTCGAACAGCGCCCCGCGGCCGGGCGCCCCGCCCTGGCGGTCTTTCGCGACGTCGTCATGGTCCGCAAGGGCCGGCCCAACCTGTCTCCCGACGTCGCGGTGATCGCCGGGCTCCGCCGGCCCACCGCACCCTCGCGGAGCGTCGATCTCGACCAGGAGGGCGTCCGTCTCCTCTTCGCGCTCGAGGTCATTTCCACCTCGCGCAAGGAGATACGCGACAAGGACTACGTCGGCAACGTGCGCATCTACGCTGAAGCGGGCGTGCCGGAATACGTGGCGGTCGAGCCCGGCGACGTCGACCGGGGCGCTCCGGTGAAGCTCTCCGCCTGGCGTCTCGACCGCGAGCGCGGCAAGCTGCGGACGGTCGAGCCCGACGAGCGCGGCGGATTCTCGTCGCAGACCACGGGTCTGTGGCTCGGTCCCGATCCATGGGGTCCGGGGCTGGTGGTGGAAGACGCCGCGACAGGGCAACGCCTGCGCTTCTCCGACGAGGAGGAGGCGGCCCGGCGTGAGGAGGAGGCGGCCCGGCGCGAGGCCGAGCGCCGTGCCGACAAGGCTGAGCGCCGCGTCGACGAGCTGGAACGCGAAATTGCCCGCCTGCGCGGTCGGCTCGGACAAGACGCTTGATCGCCGGATGGTCGCTGGCGCGAGGGGTCATAGACCGCCAAAGAATCGTCCGGATCCTCGGTCGTCCCTGAGAAGGGGGAATCGGGCTCGGAGAGCTCGGCGGCCCACCTGCACCGCGCTGGAGTAGCGCAGGTGGTGGGCTACTACGGTCCGATCCATGACGAGCTCTCGACCCGCGCCGAGGAGGCCCTCTACGGCGCCCTGGCTGCTGGCGAGACGGCGCGCTACGCCGTGCGCGAGGCGCGCGAGGCCGCCTACGGATCCGTCCGGCGGCCCAGATCGAACCGCGTACCGCGATCGAAGGACACAGGACGTCCTCGACGGCCCCGAACCGCCATCCCAGTCCGCCATCTCAGGATCCGGCTCGTGGATCGCGGTCCGCGTCTGCTGCTGCCGTGGACGGCCTCGAGCCTGCGTTCGCCGTCCATCTGGTCCGTTTCGCGGCCTTGGATGACCGTAAGCGCGGCGTCCTATGGGACGGCCGGCGTACCGCGGTAAGCGCGTCGCTGACGGCGGCAGCGTAAGCGGTCCATCTCGTGGTAGGATCTGATGTGCACGTCGTACACAGCGTGCACACCGAGGCCGGACATGACCAGAACCCGTGGGATACGCGTCACTGAAGAGCTCGATCACGAGGTGGCTCTCGAAGCCGAGAACCGTGGGACGACCTGGTCGGCCATGAGCCAGCAGCTCCTCGGCGAGGCTCTCAAGATGCGGCGGGCGCCCGGTGTCGTCTTCGTCGACGGCCCAGCGGGCCGCCGTGCCGTCGTTGCCGGCACGGGTCTCGACGTGTGGGAGGTCGCCGCCACCTGGAAGCGATGCGACGGCGACTACGAGAAGCTCCGCCGTGAATACGACTGGCTGACGGAGCCCCAACTCAGAGCTGCGCTCGCCTACTACAAGCTGTATCCCTCCGAGATCGATACCCGCCTGGAACGTGAGCGGAGCTGGACGCCGGAGCGGGTTCGGCGTGAGTTGCCCTTCTCGACGCCGAGAGCGCACGGGAGATGAGATTCCTCCTCGACGAGGATCTCAGTCCGGCGGTGGCCGAGACTGCCCGTGGTCTTGGGCTCGAATCTGCTCGCAGAGCCCAGAACTACCCGAGAGGAGAGCCAAGACCTGCCCGGAGACGTTCCGGATTCTACCCCGCGGCATATGGCGGCCTGATCCGCCGGCTGCCATCGTCGTCTTGCAGAACAGGGAGCTCTGCCGATGACGCGATCACACCGGAAACCCACGCCGTGGAAGGGAGCGCTGCTTGCGGTGGCATTCCTCTTCACGTTCGCCCTCGGCGTGTGCTCGAATGCGGCCGCCTGCGGCCATGCATGCGATTGCGATGATCGCGGCGACCGCGGACTCGTGACCTCCGGTTTGAGCTGCTGCGGATCGGAAGTCGCTCTGTATCCGAGCACCGAGCTCCGGCCGATCCAGAAGTGCGGTGCGACCGTTCTCGCGGCGAGCCGTGAGGTGCTCTCCTTGCGCACCCCCATCGCCGCCGCAGGCCCATGTCTCCGCGACCGGGCGACCGCGAAACCCGACGCCCTCTACCTCCTCCACGACTCCCTCCTGATTTGAGACCCGCGGGGCGCACGCGCGGCACTCCGCGTTCGCCCTGCCGCCGCCCGTGAGCCCGCGAGGTTCCGGGCGGTCCCGGTCTGCGGCTTGCCCGGCGAGCGGTTGGCCACGCCCCCGCCCGCCGACCAAAAAGGATCGAGAAACGTGGAGGAAAACCCATGACGGACGAAGGACGGTCCCCTGCTCAGCATGGGGAAGCACCCGCGGAGAGGCTCGCGGATCTGCTGACCAGCCGCGTGGCCGAGGAGCGGGAAGACCGGCTGAGGTTGAGGTGGTTTCTCGCCCTGGCGGCCGTCCTGCACGCCGGCGTGCTCTTGGTCACCGTGCCGCAGTTCGCCGCGGTGCCGCGCGAGGTCACCGGACGGCCGAGCAAGGTCTATCTGGTACGCCAGGTACGCTTCCGGCCGCCGCCGCCGAAGCCGCAGCGGAAGGCACCCAGGCCGCCGCATACCAAGAAGAAGATCCCGATCCCGGATCCGACGCCGCACGATCCCGAGCCGATCATGCGCGATGAGCTGCCGGTGCCGGAGATCGAGCTCCCGGAGCTCGACGGGCTCGTCTTCGGAATTCCCGACGCCCCGCCCGTGGGCACGGCGTCCGGCCTGGCCAGGCCGGCCGAGGTCTTCGAGGTCGGCGGCGAGGTCAAGGCGCCGCAGAAGCTCTTCGGCCCACCGCCGCGCTACAGCGAGGAGGCTCGCATGGCGCGCGTCCAGGGAACCGTGATCTTGCGGACCCTGATCGACGCCGAGGGCACCGTCGTTGACGCCGTCGTCCTCAAGGGCCTGCCTCTGGGCCTGAGCGAATCGGCGGTCGAAACCGCTCTGGCCTGGAAGTTCAAGCCGGCCACCCTGGCCGGCAAACCGGTCCCCGTCTACTTTCATCTGACCGTGAATTTCCGCGTCCTCTGAAGAGGTACAAGGTATGGAATCGAAATCGCAGGGGCGAGGCGGGTTCGTCTTGGGCATCGCGGCTCTCGGCGCCGCGGTGGCGCTGGCCGCCGCAGCCCTTCCGGCGTTCAGCGTCCGGCCGCCCGTGGAGCACGAGCTCCGAGTCACCGCCAGCCGCTACCGCTTCGATCCGCCGGTCATCCGCGTCGCGCGCGGCGACCGCTTGCGGCTGCGCCTCGCCGCGACGGACGTGGTCCACGGCTTTTACCTGGAAGGGTACGACCTGGACGTCACCGTCGCCCCGCTTTCGCGCGAGCTCGAGGTGCGCCGGGGAGGGGGACCGCCCGAGAGGCTCGAGGAAGTCGTGCTCGTCGCCGACCGCGCGGGCAAGTTCCGCTATCGCTGCTCGAAGACCTGCGGCGTGATGCACCCCTTCATGGTCGGGGAGTTGGTGGTAGCCCCGAACCGACTGCTGCGAGGCGCCACGGCGGCGGTGCTGGTCGTCCTGCTTGGCGGGCTGTTGACGGTGTGGAAAACCTCGCCCCGGGGGGCAGTCCGATGAGATCCCCCGTTCTTGGCTGCAGCCCGCAAAGACTGGACGTCCTCGCCGCCCTCCCGCCTCTCGACCGGCTCGTGCGGCGCCGCTGGCTTCCCCTGGCGCCTGCGGTCGTGCTCCTGGCGCTGCTGGCGCTCTTCGTCACCGCCGGCGTCCTCGGCACCCCGGTGGGCAATCGCAACGGCCTCGTCGTTTTCGTATGGATCCTCTGGTGGTTCCTCCTCATCGCCGTGCTCTTGCCCTTCGGTGCCCGGGCCTGGTGCGCCGCCTGCCCCGTGCCCCTCCTGGGCGATTGGCTGCAACGGCGCTCCTTGCTGGGTGTCCGGAGCGCCGATCCCCGGGCTGGCAAGGATGGTCCCGGCCGGCTCATCGGACGCAATCGCTACTTCGGTCTGGCCCGTCGCTGGCCGCGGGCGCTGTCCAACATCTGGATGCAGAACCTGGGCTTCCTGCTCCTGGCCACCTTCAGCGTCGTCCTCCTCACCAACCCCCTGGCCAGCGCCGTGGCCGTCGGCGGCATGGTGATCCTCGCCACCGCCGTTGCATTGGTCTGGCGCCAGCGCAGCTTCTGCCGCTACCTGTGCCCGGTGGGCGGGTTCCTCGGTCTCTACTCCCTGGCGTCGGCGCTCGAGGTGCGGGCGCGAGACCGATCGGTCTGCGCCACGTGCCGGGACAAGGGGTGCATCGCCGGCAACGAGCGGGCCTGGGGTTGCCCCTGGCTGGAGTACCCCAGTCGCCTCGAGCGCAACTGCGCCTGCGGCTTCTGCCTCGAGTGCGTCAAAGCGTGTCCGCACCGGAACATGGGCGTTTTCCTCCGGCCCCCGTTCGCCGAGCGCCGGCTCGCCGGCTGGGACGAGGCCTGGAAAGCCTACCTCATGCTCACCCTCGCTCTCGCCTACTCGGTGGTCTACGGCGGCCCCTGGGGAGGGCTCAAGGACGCAGCCAACATCGCCGAGAGCGGCGACTGGGCGGCCTTCGGGGCCTACGCCGCCGGACTCTGGGCGCTGGCTCTGGTGGTCGTCCCCGGCCTCTACCTGGGCGCTGCGTGGCTGGGGCGCCGGATGGCCGCTGCCGACGAAGTTTCCGTCCGGCAAGCGGCGCTCGCCGGCGCCGCCTCCCTCGTTCCCTTCGGCCTCCTGGTGTGGATCGCCTTCAGCGTCCCCCTGGTCCTCGCCAACGGCTCCTACGTCCTTGCCGTCGCCTCCGACCCCTTCGGTTGGGGTTGGGATCTCTTCGCCACCGCGAGCATCCCGTGGACCCCGGTGGTGCCCCACTGGACGCCTTGGCTGCAGGCAGCGCTCGTCGGCGGCGGCCAGGCCGCCGGGCTGCGCAGCGGCTGGCTCGAGAGCCTCGACGCTTTCGCACAGCGGCGACGGGCCCTGGCGGGATTCGCACCCACGGCGGTCCTCCTTACCCTGACCGCCCTGCTCTTCCTCCGGCTCTACACGGGGTGAAGCTATGAAGCCCACGCATCGCGAGCTCCTCGCCGCCTCCGTCGTGCTCTCGTCCCTTGTCGCCCCGGTCGCCGTGCCCCTCGGGGTGGAGGCCTGGCGACGCGACGCGCGCGCCGCCGGAATGCCGACGATCACCTTGACCGGGCTCATGGACCAGGGGGCCTGGACCGACGAGGAAGTGACGGCCGGCAACGCCTGGCGCCGTGACTTCCGGCGCGCGCGCCCGCAGCTACGGGTGGGCGGGACGGTCCGCCTGCGCCTGGCGAGCGCCGACGTCGTCCACTCCTTCGCGGCTCCCGGCCTCGGCATCGACCCGGTGGAAGTTTATCCTGGAAGGGTCCTGGAGCTCACCGTCACCCCGGCGGCGAGCGGCATCTTCGAGTACTACTGCACGACGGTCTGCGGCCGGCCCCATTTCGCCATGCGGGGCTTCCTCGAGGTCTTCCCGGCAGAAGGCGACACCCTGCCCCCGCTTCCCGAACGCCCGGGCGCGGGCTACTGGTCAATCCCGCCGCCTGCCGGCAACGGCACCGTCGCCCGGGGTGCCTGGCTCTATCGCCGGCAGGGTTGCGTCACCTGCCACGGCGAAGCGGGTGCCGGAGGCGTGCCGAATCCCAACTCGATGAACGCCTTGGTCCCCAATCTGGCAAGCCTCGCCCGACGCACCTTCTTCTTCACCGCGGCCGACCTTGGCGCCTTTCTGACGGTGCTGGAGAGGAGCACGCCCCTGGCGACGGTCAAGGAGGCCCCGGCGGTACCGCTCTTCTCCCTCGTCAAAGCGCAGTACCTGGCGACCTACCACCTCGTCCGCGACGGGCGGCGCTCATCCAAGCTCGACCCCGCCGGACACCACCCGCCCCTGGACATGCCGGCCTGGGGCGCCCGTCTCTCCGACGACGAGCTCAACGCGATCCTCGCCTACCTCTTGACCCTGGACGGAGGAGCCGGCGACGGCGCCAGCCCTCCACACCGAAAAGGAGAATCCCCATGACCCAACAGATGCTCACCCTGACTCGCGTCGCCACGCTGGCGCTAGTCTCCCTCCTGGCCGCCGGCTGCGGCCCGAGCGCCGCCTCGGTGGAGACCTCCGCCCCCCGCTCGCCAGAGTCGCCAGCCGTAGCCGCGGCGGCACCCGCTCCGCAGGCCACGACCGCTGTGACCGCGGAGCCACGGGAGGCTCCTGTGGACACAGCGGCCGAGGTTTCGTCACCGGCCGCGGACGAAGCGATCGTCTTCACGGGTGACCGCGAGCAGACCGAGCAGTTCATCCGCTACTACGAGACGATCGTGTTGACGCCCGAGCAGGAGCGGATCAAAGTGGAGGCTCTGTCCACGATTCCGGCCCCCTGCTGCGCCGACAACCCTCTTGCCACCTGCTGCTGTCCCTGCAACATGACGAAGGCGGCGTGGGGGATGTCCGCCTGGCTCATCACCGAGCAGGGCTACGGCGTCGAGGAGGTCCGCCGGGCGGCGGTCGATTGGCTCGCGGCGGCCGGCCCCGATGGCTTTACCGGCGACGCCTGTTACAAAGGCGGCTGTCAGCGACCGATCGACCAGAATGGCTGTGGCGGGATGGACGCGAGGCACGTCCTGTAGGAGGCGAAGGAAATGGTCACAATGAATCACCAGATCACCCTGACCAGCTCGCAGCTTCTTCGACCGAGCGCTCGACTATTCGCCGGCAAGCGATCGCAAGGACGTCGAGGTGATGATCAAGATCTTGCACCGGCATGGATTCGACCAGCCGGTCGATGCGTGTGAAGTCCGCTGTCTCCGGGACCTGGAGCAGAGGCTCGTGGAGCTTGGCGCCCAGAAAGACAGATGGTTGGAGAATCGATCGCATCCTTGAATCGAATCCGAGATCGCACTCGACCGGTGGCAGCGCAGCGGGTGAGCTCGCGACGGCCAGTTCCTGCTACGCCGCCTGCGAGCCATCGCCGTGGCTACCGGGCGCCTCGGTCGGCGGTAGCAGCACCTCATGGGCGACCTTGTGCCCGTCGTGCTCCTCGTAGCGCACGACGGCCCGCTCGCCCTGCCGCGCTTCCTCGCGGTCGACTTCCTGCTCGCCCCGCTTGAAGACGGTTTCCGCGGTGAGCGCGAAGGTGACGGTCTCGCCACCCTCGGTGGTCAGCGTCAGCACATTCTCCTCGACCTTCGCGATCGTGCCCATTGCCGGCTTGCCGTGCCCTTCATGGGCGACTACGGCACCCGCGAAAACGACAACCACGGTCAGGGCGATGCTGGCGAGGGCTGTGTACTTCCGTTGCTTCATGATGGTACTCCTTTCGAGTCAGTGCTCGTGTCTGTGCTCTGGGTTCTTCTCCTGCGAGTTCGTTGCCGGCGGCGGCTCGCCTCCCGCCAGAAAGTCCTCGATGGCACGCTCTTCGTCGAGCTCGGCACGCGAGACCGGGTTGAAGCGCACCATCTCCTCGAGCTCCTCTGCCGTCAGCTCCGGCAGGTGACGGATGAAGTGCACCAACTCCCATGTCTCCGCGTCGTCCTCGTGGCCGGAGTCGCCCCACGCCGGCATGCCCGTGAGGCGAACGCCGTTCTTGATGATGGAGAAGATCTCCCCATCAGAGAGCCCCTGGGTGTCCTCGAGCCACATGTCCGGGGCTTTCGGGTAGAGGTTCTGGCCGATCGTCGTCTTGCCGCGGCCGTCGTTGGCGTGACAAGAGGCACAGTGGTCCGCGAAGTGGGCCCGGGCGCGAGAGAGAGCCTCCGGCGTCGCCGGGACCGGGTTCTTGGCTTTGCGCTCGCTCCACGGCACCGCCAGGTGCCGCAACCGCCTGGCGAGGAAGGCCTCGATCGCTGTGGGCTCGTCACGGGCGCTGATGCCGTGCTGGAGGAGGTTGAAGACGGCGCCTCCCGCCAGGGCCAGCGCCGCCAGGACGACGATCACGAACAGCCGCTTCGCCACTTTCTTCATGGTTGCCTCCGGCCGGGACCCGCGGCCCAGGCGGCCGTGGCGAGCTCAGCGTCCCTGACGAAGAGCTCGCTCTTGCGCAGCTTCAGCGAGCGCCAGATGAAGAAGACCGCCGGGTAGACGACGAGCTCGCCGACGAACGAGCTGAAGACGCCGCCGATCATCGGCGCCGCGATGCGCCGCATGACGTCGGCGCCGGTGCCGGTGGCCCACAGGATGGGCACCAGCGAGAGCAGAATCGCCGCCACCGTCATCATCTTCGGCCGGATCCGCTGCACGGCTCCGTGCTCGGTCGCCGCCGCAAGGTCGGCGTAGGTGACCATCTTGCCCTCGCGCTTCGCGCGGTCGTAGGCGATGTCGAGGTAGAGGAGCATCACCACGCCGGTCTCGGCATCGAGGCCGGCGAGGGCGATGAGGCCCACCCACACCGCCACCGACCAGTTGTAGCCGAGCAGGTCCATGAACCAGACCGCCCCGACCAGCGAGAACGGCACCGCCAGCAGCACGATGGCGGTCTTGACCATCGACCTGGTGTTGACGTAGAGGATGAGGACGATCAAGAACAGCGTGATGGGGACGATCAGCAACAGCCGCGCCTTGGCCCGCTCCATGTACTCGTACTGACCCGACCAGAACACGGTGTAGCCGGCCGGCATCTCCACCTCCTCGGCCACCCGCCGGCGTGCCTGCTCCACCCAGCCGCCGAGGTCGGAGGTCTTGAGGTCGACGAAGATCCAAGCGTTGGGGCGGGCGTTCTCGGACTTGATCCCGGGAGGGCCCTGGTGCACTTCGATCGAGGCGAGCTGGCCGAGCGGCACCTGCACCCCCGACGGCGAGGACACGAGGATCTCGCCCAGGCTCTCGGGATCGTCGCGCAGCTCCCGCGGGTAGCGCACGTTGATCGGGTAGCGCTCGAGCCCTTCGACCGTCCACGAGACGTTCATGCCGCCGATCGCCGACTGGATGACGTCCTGGACGTCGCCGACGTTGAGGCCGTAGCGGGCCACCGCGTCGCGGTCGATGTGGAAGTCGAAGTAGCTGCCGCCCATCACCCGCTCGGCGTAGGCGGAGAGCGTTCCCGGGATCTCCCGCACGATCGCCTCGACCTCCCTGCCGAGGCGCTCGAGCTCGGCGAGGTCGGGCCCGGCGAGCTTGATCCCCACCGGCGTCTTGATGCCGGTCGAGAGCATGTCGATGCGGGTCTTGATCGGCATCGTCCAGGCATTGGTGACGCCGGGGAACCGGGTCGCCCGGTCCATCTCCTCGACCAGCTTCTCCCGCGTCATCCCTGGCCGCCACTCGGAGGCGTCCTTGAGGCGGATGGTGGTCTCGATCATCGACAGCGGCGCCGGGTCGGTCGCCGTCTCGGCGCGGCCGATCTTGCCGAACACCGACTCGACCTCGGGGAAGGTGCGCAGGATCTTGTCGGTCTGCTGCAGGATCTCCTTGGCCTTGGTGACGGAGATGCCGGGGAAGGTGGAGGGCATGTAGAGCAGGTCGCCCTCCCACAGCGGCGGCATGAACTCGCTGCCGATGTGGGCCATGGGTATGACGATCGAGACCATCAGGACGAGGGCTCCGGCGATCACCGCCCATCGCCACCTCAAGGCGAGCTCCAGCACCGGCGAGTAGAGGCGGCGCAGGAGGCGCGAGACGGGGTGGTGCTCCTCGCTGTGGATCTTGCCCCGCACGAACCAGAACATGAGCACCGGGATGACGGTGACGGCGAGGACCGCGGAGGCCGCCATGGCGTAGGTCTTGGTGAACGCCAGCGGCTTGAAGAGGCGCCCCTCCTGGGCCTGCAGGGTGAAGACCGGCATGAAGGAGACGGTGATCACCAGCAGGGTGAAGAAGAGCGTCGGCCCCACCTCCTGCGCCGAGCGCAGGATGATCTCGAAGTGGCTGCGCCGTCCCTTCCACTCCTCGTAGTGCTTGTGGGCGTTTTCCACCATGATGATGGCCGCGTCGACCAGCACGCCGATCGAGATGGCGACGCCCCCCAGCGACATGATGTTGGCCCCCAGGCCCTGGACCTTCATGACGACCAGGGCGAGGAGGATCGACACCGGGATCGAGATGATCGCCACCAGCGCCGAGCGGAAGTGGAAGAGGAAGACGATGCAGACCAGCGCCACGATGATCGACTCCTCGATCAGCGTGTGGGTCAGCGTCTCGATCGAGCGGTGGATGAGGGTCGTGCGGTCGTAGGCCACCGAGATCTCGACGTCCTCCGGCAGCCCCTGCTCGAGCTCGGCGAGCTTCTCCTTGACCCGGCCGATGGTCTCCAGGGTGTCGGCCCCGGCGCGGACCACGATGATGCCGCCCACCGTCTCGCCCTCGCCGTTCCACTCGGCGATGCCGCGCCGGATCTCCGGCCCGATGGTGACCGTGGCGACCTCCTTGAGCAGCACCGGCGTGCCGCCCGGGCCGGTGGCGAGCACCACCTTCTCGAGGTCCTTGACGTCCTTCACGTAGCCCAGGCCGCGGACCATGAACTCGCGCTCGGCCATCTCCACCAGGCGGCCGCCGACGTCGTTGTTCGAGCGCTGGATGGCCGCCTTCACCCGCTGCAGCGGGATGTCGTAGGCGCGCAGCTTCACCGGGTCGACCTCGACCTGGTACTGGCGCACGAAGCCGCCGATCGAGGCCACCTCCGAGACGCCGTCGACGCCGGTGAGGGCGTACTTGAGGTACCAGTCCTGAAAGCTGCGCAGGTCCGCGAGGGAGCGCCGGTCGGAGTTGAGCACGTACATGAAGGCCCAGCCGACGCCCGTGGCGTCCGGCCCGAGCTGCGGCGCGACGCCCCCCGGCAGTTGGCGGGCGAGACCCGACAGGTATTCGAGCACCCGCGAGCGGGCCCAGTACATGTCGGTGCCGTCCTCGAAGATGACGTAGACGAAGGAGTAGCCGAAGAAGGAGTAGCCCCGCACCACCTTGGCGTAGGGCACCGACAGCATCTTGGTGGTGATCGGATAGGTGACCTGGTCCTCGACGACCTGGGGGGCCTGGCCGGGGAGCTCGGTGTAGATGATGACCTGGACGTCCGAGAGGTCGGGGATGGCGTCGAGGCGGATCTCCCGGGCCGCCCAGACGCCGCCGAGGATGGCGAAGAGCAGCGCTATCACCATCAGGAAGCGGTTGCGCAACGACCATTCGATGATCTTGTCGAGCATGGCGAATCTCCCTCAGCCGTGACCGGCGTGGTCGCCGGCCGGTACCGGGGGCGCGCTCCCGGCGCCGTTGCGGCCGCCGATGAGCTTCTGGATCGCCGCCCGCAGGTTGCTCTCCGAGTCGATGAGGAACTGCGACGAGGTGACGATGGTCTCGCCCGGCTCGACGCCGGCGAGGACCTGCACGTCGTCGTCGCCCTCGGCGCCGAGGGTGATCTCGCGCGGCGCGAAGCGGCCCTCGCCGAGCGCGACGATGAGCAGGTTGCGCTTGCCGGAGCGGATGACCGCCTGCCGGGGCACGACGACGGCGTCCTCCGCCGCCAGCGGATCGAACCGGACGGTGGCGTACATCCCCGCCACCAGCTTCCCGTCAGGGTTCGGCACCTCGACGCGCAGGCCCACGGTGCGGGTCTTCTCCTGCATCTGCGGCTCGACGAAGCGCACCTTGCCGCGGAACGTCTCGCCGGGGAAGTAGGAGAGGGTGATCTCGGCCTGGCTGCCCGCGCGCAGCCAGGGAAGCTGGTCTTCGTAGATCTCCACCGACAGCCACAGCGACGAGAGGTCGGCGATGTGGAAGAGCTCCATGCCCGGCTTGACGCCCATGCCCTCCATCCCCGGCATCCGCTTCATCACCAGGCCCGAGGCGGGAGCGGCGACGGTGAGGGTGCGGAAGGTCTGGCCGCTCTCTTCGAGGCGCGCGATCTGCGCCTCGCTGATGTCCCAGTAAGCGAGCCGGGCGCGGGCCGCCGCGGCGAGGGCCTCGGCGCGGCCGCGGGTCTCCTCCGGCGCGTTCTCCAAACGCCGGGCGAACGACCGCGCCGAGAGCAGCTCCTGCTGGGTCTGCACCAGCTCGGGAGAGTAGATCTCGAAGAGCGGCTGTCCCCGGCGCACCGGCTCGCCGACGTAGTTGACGAGGACCTTCTCGATGAAGCCGGAGTACTTGGTCGTCACCGTCACCATCTGCTGCGGGTCGTAGTCGAGGTAGCCGACGGTGCGGATCGGCTTGGACAGGTCACGCCGCTCGACCAGCGCCGTCTGCACGTTCATGTTCTGGACGACGGCGGGGTCGATCCTCACCACGCCCGGCGCCGCCGCCTGGTCGACCCGGTCGGCGTAGACCGGGACGTAGTCCATGCCCATCGCGTCCTTGGCCGGCACCGGCGAGGTCACGGTGGGGTCGTGCGGGTTGCGGTAGAAGAGGACCTCCCGCTCGCCGCCGCCCGCGGCCTCGCGGTCGTGGTCCGGCGCGTCCATGCCCAGCGGCACCAGGTCCATGCGGCAGATCGGGCACTGCCCGGGCTCTTCAGAGATCACCTGCGGGTGCATGCCGCAGGTCCATAGTTGGCCTTCGGCCGCCTCGGCTTCCCCGCCCGCCGCCGACCGGCCATCGCGGTGGGAATGGTGCAGGGCCTCTTGGATCCAGGTGTCGACAGAGTGGAGGTCGAGAGGGTCGGCCACCAGCAGCAGCGTGAGGACCGCGCCGCCGAGCACCCACCCGAGTCTGGCCAGGATCCGGCGGCCGCGCCGCGGGCGCCGGCTGTTCGTGTCGTGGTTGTCGCTCATGACGTTTCTCTCCCGCTCAGTCGCCGGAGCGGTGGTCGATCGCGGCAGGGATTCCTCCCGCGGCAGCTTGGGGGACGGGCGCGTGGGCGGCGCCGGGCTCCGTTTCAGCGAGGGGCAGGGCCACGGTGCCCTCGAGCCGCGCGACGGCGATGGCCAGATCGGCCAGCGTGCGGGCCGCGGCGACCCGCACGTCGAACAGCACGCGCTCGGCGTCGAGCAGGTCGAGGGCGCCCAGGATGCCGGCGCTGTAGGCGGTTTCCGCCGAGCGCAACGCCTCCGCCGCCTGGATGGTCAGCACGTCGTCGAACAGCGCGAGCTGCTCGGCGGCCAGCGGGATGCGGTGGAGCAGGTCGCCGAGGGCCCTCGCGACGTCGGCCGCGACGCTGCGCAACCCCTCCTGGGCAGCGAGCTCGCGCTGGGCCGCCTCCGCGACGCCGGCCTCGAGGCGCCGGCGCCACACCGGCAGGTTGACGCCGGCCGTGAAACCCACGACGTCGTCCCCGTTGCCTTCGGGAGGCATGGCCCGCCCGGCGTCGTCGTCGCGCCGGCCGACCACGGTGTAGCCCAGGCCCAGCGTCACGTCGGGGCGATACTCCTTGTGGGCGAGCGCCGCCATCGTCTCCGCCTCGGCGATGCGCGCCCTCGCCCGGGCCACCTCCGGGCGGGCCTCGAGCGCCAGCAGCTCCAGCCGTTCGTAAAGCAGCTCCGGCACGGCCACCTCTTCCGGCAGCCTCAAAGGCGGCAATGGCGCGCCCGGCTCGCGGGCGCGCAGGGCATCGAGGCTCGCCGTGAGCGCCGCGCGGCGGGTGGCGACGTCGAGGAGGCGCTGGTCGTCCCTGGTGATCTCCGCCTGGATCTTGACCACCGCCTGCTCGCCGCCGATCCCCGAGGCGTAGCGGGCGCGGGCGAGCTCCTCGTAGTGCTCGAGGGTCAACCGGTCGGCCCGCACCGCCTCCTCCTGGGCGTCGAGAAAGGCGAGGTCGTAGAAGAGCCGGCGGGTCTCGGTGACCAGGGCGACGGCGCGGGCCTCGGCCTCGGCGCGGGCGGCGGCGGCGGCGTAGAGGGCCGCCTGCTTGCGCAACGCCAGCTTGCCGAACCACGGCAGCCGCTGCGAGACGCCGGCGGCGAGCCGCTGCGGTCCGACCCGCGTCTCGGGGCTCGCGAGAAAGTGCGTCAGCGTCGCCATGGGGTCGGGCAGCGAGCCCACCTGCGGCGCCCGCAGCTCGGCGGCCACCGCCTCGCGGCGGGCCCGCGCCAGGTCCGGATTGCGCTCCAGGACCTCGCGGGCGAGCTCGGCCAGCGCCGGCGGCAGGCTCGCGGCCAGGCGCTCGGCAGCGGCGGCCGGAAATTCGGATTGCCCTCCCGCCGGGCCGGCGAGCACGCCGGCGAGGAGGCCTGCGAGAACGGGGATCTTCATGATGGCTCCTTTCCAGGTCGAGTCGTCGCCACCGGGCCACGCGCCCGGCGGCGTCACGTCGAGCTGGCGGAGCTCAAATCAGGAAGGTCTGCTGCAGGGAGAGCAGGGAGCGGCCCGCGGGCCTCGAGGGAGGCGGCGCACCGCCGGGCGCCGGCCGGCGAGCCGGGGACGCCACCAGCCAGGGGCTCACCGGCACGGGCGCGTCGGCGGCCAGCGAAACGCCCGGCCTCTCCGAGGGAGCCGCCGAGACCGGCGGCTGGGCGGCGAGCATGCCGCAGCAGTCCTCGTCGGCCTGCAACGTCGGCGGCGCGCAGCCGTGGTGGCTCACGCTGCCGTGGCAGTCCTCGGCCGGCGCCGTCATCGCGCAATCGGGCATCGCGGCACAGGCGAGGGCCGGCGCTCCCGCCATCGTCACGAGAACGGCGAGGAGCGGGATGCCTGGAGTGCGGATGTGCCGGAGACGCTTCATTCGTTTCCCGATACTACTGCTTCCCGATACTACGCGACAGGGGCCGCGCTGGTCGTATTGTCGGTCATGGGGAGGTCCTTGTCGCCACACCTCGGAGTAGAAACGCTCCCACCCGTCGGGGTAGTGTCTGCGCGCCGCGTTGCCGCTAGTCGAAGACCCTCGGCAGCCTGGGCTCGGCCGGCGTCTCGCGGGTCCGCAGCGTCTCGCCCGCCGGGGCGCGGAAGGCGCCGCGGCCGAGGTTCAGGAGGCAGCGGTTGCGGCCGTGCTCCTTGGCCGCGTAGAGGGCCTCGTCGGCGAGCAGCAGCAGCTCGCCCGCGGTCTTCACGTGGAGCTCCGGAAACGCCGCCACGCCGCCGCTGAAGGTCAGCGACAGGCGGCGTCCCTCGAGCTCGGGCGCCAGCGCCGCCACCGCCAGGCGCAGGCGCTCCGCTAGGCGCAGAGCCGCCTCGCCCGTGGTCTCATCGAGCAGCAGGGCGAACTCCTCGCCGCCGAAGCGGCAGCACAGGTCGCGCTCGCGGCGGTGCGCCTCCAGGGTGTGGGCGAAGAGCTTCAAGACCTCGTCGCCCGCGGCGTGGCCGTAGGTGTCGTTGACGCGCTTGAAGTGGTCGACGTCGCAGAGCAGCACCGCCATCGACCGCCCTTCGTCGCAACATTGGCGATAGAGGCGCTGCAGGCGATTCTCGAGCAGCCGCCGCACGGGCACGCCGGTCAGGGCGTCGAGCTTGGCCTCGCGGTCGAGGAGGGCGCGGTGGACCGAGCTGGCCATCTGCGGCACGAGCGTCGCGAGCAGCTCCTCCGAGCCGGCCTCGAGGCGCCGCGGATCGCACCACAGCCGCACCTCGGCGAGGGCGTCGCCGTCCGCCTCGAGGACCTTCTCGATCACTCGCCAGCGGGCCCGCCGATGGACGCCGGGCAGCGCCCGCGGGCGCGCCGGCGGCCGCGGCTCGCCCTCGTAGAGGGTACCGGCGGGGCCCGCCGACCAGCTCCGGCGAGGCGGCTCGCCGGCCTGGCCCGCAGTCGCCTTGAGGAGCTCGAAGTGAAACCACTCGACCGGCACCACGTTGCGGCACTCGGTCAGGATCTGCTGCGCGATTTCGCCCATGCTCGAGATCTCGGCGAAGATGCGCTGGTAAGCGTGCCGGAGACGCTCGTAGCCGGCCAGCCGCAGCGCGGCGCCGCCGCGCAGGAAAGCGCCGCGCGCGGCCTCGGCGGCGGCCAGCGCGACGATCGCCATGAGCGCGCCGGCACGGCCCCAGCCGCCCGCCACGGCGACGTCGAAGAGCAGCGTGCCGATCGCCCAGCCGGCGGCGTCGAGAGCCAGGGGCCGCGGCGACGCGAGGCCACCGAAGAGAAGGAGGAGGACGACGTAGGCGAGCGCCGGCCACAGCGCCTGCAGGCCGAGCACGGGCGCCGGCTCGACCCAGCGCGCCGCCGCCGCGCCGGCCGCCAGGGTCGCTCCGGCCACCGCCGCGGCACCCCGGAGCCGCGGCCCGGGCCCGCCGCCCGCGAGCCGCCCCCCGAGGCCGCCCCGCTCCGCCACGTCGCGGCCGGCGCCGGCGGCCAGTGCGGCGGCGCCGGCGATCACCGCAGCGGGCACGCCGCCGAGGAGGAAGAGCGCCGCCGGCAGGACCAGGGTGCCCAGCCCCAGCGTGCCGCGGCCCAGCGTGCCGCGGCTCACGGTGCCGGCGCCGGGCAGGTCGCCCGCGGGCAGACGGTAGAGGGCGGCCGCGAGCGCGGCGGCGAAGAGCCCCGCCATCACCAGAGGCCGGGGCGCGAGGCCGCCGGGCGACAGCGCCGGAGAGCCGGCGGCCAGGCCCAGGGCCACGGCGACGCCCAGGCTCGGCAGCCACGGCGCCAGCGGGTGATCGAGCAGCTTGGTCCAGGTGGGCTTGATCGGGGGCATCTCGCTGGCTCCGTCGGGGCGAATGCTATTGCAGCCGCCGCCGGAATGGAGGAGAATACGGGCTCCACGGGCGAAGCCATCCCGAGAGGGTCTGGACGCCCCCGCGATTCTCCGCGAGGCCGCTAGCGGCTTTTGACGGTCCGGGCGGGCTGTGCTATACCTTCTGCTTACCCGCTGAGAGGTAACCGATGTCATCCATGGACCTGGTACTGTACGAAGAGGAAATCCACCTGCTGGAGGACGTGCTGCAGCGTCTGCGCCACGACGCCAACGCACGGGCCGTGTTCCTGATCGACAAGAACGGGCAGCAGATCGCCGCGGCCGGGGAGATCGAGTCCTTCGACACCACCTCGCTGGCGTCCCTGACCGCCGGCAACGTCGCCGCCACCGACAGCCTGGCCAAGCTGATCGGCGAGCGCGAGTTCTCGGTCCTCTTCCACGAGGGACAGCGCGACCACATCCACATCTCCATCGTCGCCAAGCGCGCCATCCTGCTCGTCATCTTCGACGAGCGCTCGTCCCTGGGCCTGGTGCGGCTGCGGGTCAAACGCGCCGGCTCCGAGTTCGACAAGATCTTCGAGGCCATGGCCCAGAAGGCGAGCGGGGACGCCGAGGGCGCGGCGCCCCCGACGCCCTTCTCGGAGATCACCGACGAGGACATCGACGCCCTGTTCAGCGATTGAGGTCTGCGACCGAGGCCGCCAAACAGTCCATCAGCACATGAAGCTTGAGATCCACGAAGGGCGGCAGAGGGCGTATCGAGCGCCGGTCCGTCCCGCCCCCGAGAACGCGCCATGACGTTCATCAACTACGCCGCCAAAGAGATCAACTGCAAGATCGTCTACTACGGCCCCGGCCTGTGCGGCAAGACGACCAACCTGCAGTACATCTACAACAAGACCTCGCCCGACGCCAAGGGGAAGATGATCTCCCTGGCCACCGAGACCGACCGCACCCTCTTCTTCGACTTCCTCCCGCTCGACCTGGGGACGATCCGGGGCTTCACCACCCGCTTCCACCTCTACACCGTGCCGGGCCAGGTCTTCTACGACGCCAGCCGCAAGCTGATCCTGAAGGGTGCCGACGGCGTGATCTTCGTGGCCGACTCGCAGCGCGAGCGCATGGAGTCGAACATCGAGTCGATCCGCAACCTGGAAGCCAACCTGGAGGAGCACGGGCTCGACCTCAAGTCGCTCCCCTACGCCCTCCAGTTCAACAAGCGGGACCTGCCCAACGTCATTACCGTCGACGAGATGTACCGGGTGCTCAACTTCAAGCGCGAGCCCACCTTCGAGGCGGTCGCGCCGGAGGGCGTCGGCGTGTTCGACACCCTGAAATCGGTGGCCAAGCAGATCCTGGTCGAGCTGCGCAAGAGGTGAGCAGTATGGCGAAACGGTGGTCGAAAGCGGAGTTGACCCATCTCAGACGCCACGCGGCGAGCGCCGGCCTGGACGAGCTGGCCCGCAAGCTCCACACCGACGCCGCGAGCGTGCGCCGCAAGCTCGACGAGCTCGGGCTGAGCGCCCAGGGCGAGCCGGGGACCGCCGGCGAAGAGCTCGCGGCCTACGCCGAGGCGCTCGCCCTGATGCACCGCCGCGAGTGGGCCAGGGCGGCGCCGCTGCTCGAGAAGGTCGCCGCCGAGACCGACAACCGCCAGCTCGCCGACCGCGCCCGCCAGGGCCTCGAGACCTGCCGGCGCCACACCGCGCCGCCGGCCGCGGACGCGAGCCCGTACCTGCAGGCGATCTACGAGAAGAACCGCGGCAACGTCGAGGCCGCTTTCGAGCTTTGCCGAGCGCTGGGAAAGCCGGAGGACGACGAGCGTCACGCCTACCTCCTGGCCTCCCTCCACAGCCTCGCGGGATCGCCCGAGAAAGCTCTCCAGCACCTCGAGACCGCGATCCGCCTCGAACCGAAGAACCGTGTCCATGCCTATCACGACCCCGACTTCGCCGAGCTCCGCGGACGCGCCGAGTTCGCGAGCCTCATCGGGGGCCTCGCGGAGTCCTGAGCCGCAGGGCTCACGCGCCCCGGGCTCGCGATCGCTGGCCGCCATCGGCGGCGGCAGCGGTCTCGCCGTGCTCCTGCGCGGGCTCAAGGCCCACGCCGAGAGCCCCGACCGTCTCACCGCCGTGGTCACCGTGGCCGACGACGGCGGCTCCTCCGGGCGCCTGCGGCGCGAGCTCGGAGTGCTCCCGCCCGGCGACATCCGCAGTTGCCTCGTGGCCCTCGCCGACGACGAGGACCTGCTGGCCCGGCTCTTCAGCTACCGCTTCCGCGGGCCGGCCGACGGCACCGGCAACGGCGAGGGCGTCTCCGGTCACTCCTTCGGCAACCTCTTCCTCACCGCCCTCTCCGACATCACCGGCGACTTCTACCAGGCCATCCTCACCGCCGAGTCGATCCTCTCGGTGCGCGGCCGCATCTTGCCGGCCACGCTCACCGACGTGCGGCTGCGCGGCGTCGGGCGTTCGGGCCGCGTCTACCTCGGCGAGTCGGCGGTGGGCCGCTCGGGCGAACGCCTCGCCCACCTCGACCTCGAGCCGGCGCAGGCGAGCGCCTTTCCGCCCGCGGTCGAGGCCCTGGAGCGCGCCGACCTGGTCCTTCTCGGCCCGGGCTCGCTCTACACCTCCGTCATTCCCAACCTGCTCATCCCGGGGATCCGCGACGCGCTGCGCCGCGGCCCCGCCCCGGTGGTGCTCGTCCTCAACCTGATGACGCAGCCCGGCGAGACCGACCACATGTCGGCCCTCGATCACCTGGCCGCGATCGAGGAGCACGCCGGCCGCGGGCTGGTCGACGCCGTCCTGGTCAGCTCCGCTCCCCTCCCGGCGGCCGCCCTGCGGCTCTACGCCGAGGCCGGATCGGAAAAAGTCGAGGTCGACCGCGCCGCCATCGAAGCGCGGGGCGTCGAGGTGATCGAGAAGGACCTGCTGGCCGGCGGCGAGCTGATCCGTCATGATCCGGTCCGGCTCGGCCGGGCCGTTCTCGAGATCGCCGCGCGGACGCCGTGCCCGCGGTGAGGCCCGGGCCGGTGCCAGGGAGAACCTGATGCCTCAGGCCGTCAACCCGGAGCGGATCGCCGTCGTGCTCGCCGCCGGCAAAGGGACGCGCCTGAGGTCCGAGCGCCCCAAGGTGCTGCACGAGGTCGCCGGCCGCCCGCTGCTCGAGTGGGTGCTGGCGGCGGCCCGCGGCGCCGGCTGCCGGCGCCTGCTGGTGGTCGTGGGCCACGGCGCCGACGAGGTGCGCCGCCGCGTCCGCGGCGACGACGTGACCTGGGTCGAGCAGCGCGAGCAGCTCGGCACCGGGCACGCCCTGGCCCAGGCCGAGCCGCACGTGACGGGACCCGCGGTCTTGCTGGTCCTCAGCGGCGACGTCCCCCTCGTGCGGCCGGCGACGCTGGAGCGTCTGATCGCCGCCGCCGCCGCGGGCTGGGGCGCTCTGGCCACCGCCGAGCTCGCCGAGCCCGGCGGCCTGGGGCGGATCCTCGCCGACGAGAACGGCCGGATCGAGCGCATCGTCGAGGCCGCCGACGCCACCGCCGAGGAGCTCGCCATCCGCCGCGTCAACGCCGGCCTCTACGCGCTGCCGGCGCCCGCCGTCTTCGACGACTTGCGGCGGCTGGGCACCGACAACGCCAAGGGCGAGCACTACCTTACCGACGCCATGGGCCTCGCCGTCGCCGCCGGCCGGCCGGTGGCCCTGGTCGCCGTCGAGGCGGCCGAGGCCCTGGGCGTCAACGACCGGCGCGAGCTCGCCGCCGTCCACCGCGCGCTGCTGGCGCGCCGCGTCGACGAGCTGATGGCCGCGGGCGTCACCGTCCTCGAGCCGGCGCGCACGGTGATCGAGCCGGGCGTCGAAGTCGGGGTCGACACCGTGATCCACCCGGGCGTGGCGCTGCTGGGCCGCACCCGGATCGGCGCCGAGTGCGTCGTCCACCAGGGGGCCTGGATCCGCGACTCGACGATCGCCGCCGGCGTCGAGATCCGTCCCTACAGCGTGCTCGACGGGGCCGAGGTGGCGACCGGGTGCAGCGTCGGCCCGTTCGCCCGCCTGCGTCCGGGCTCGGTGCTCATGGACGGCGCCCACGTGGGCAACTTCGTCGAGATGAAGCAGGCCCGCCTGGGGGCCGGCGCCAAGGCCAGCCACCTGGCCTACCTCGGCGACGCCACCGTGGGCGAGGGCGCCAACATCGGCGCCGGGGTGGTGACCTGCAACTACGACGGCGTCGCCAAGCACCCGACCGAGATCGGCGACGGCGCCTTCGTGGGCAGCGACACGATGCTGGTGGCCCCCGTCAGGGTCGGCCGCGGCGCCACCACCGGCGCCGGCTCGGTGATCACCCAGGACGTCCCCGACGGCGCCCTCGCCGTGGGCCGCGCGCGGCAACGCAACATCCCCGACTGGCCGCGGCGGCGCAAGCAGTAGCGAGCCATGCCGCCGGCCTTCATGCGCGCCACGAGCGATTCGTTGAAGCCCAGGTCGTCGTCGAGCGCATGGGCCAGCACGTCGACGCCCGCTTCAAGGGCGATCTCGAGGCCCGCGACGTTCGAGCCGTGGCTCAGAGTTCTCCGGGCCAGCGACGCTCTTGCTTGATTCGCGCTCGGAGCCTCTCGAGGCCGGCCAGATTGGCCGTGGTGAGCACTTCCTGGTGCTCGTCCGTCATCTCAATGCCGAGTAGCTCGCAGAGGTCGGCCAGGCTCCGGCGCAACTCCGCGACCCGGCCTTCCTCCAAGCCTGCCGCGCGGCCTTCCTCCAAGCCCTCGTCTCTGGCTTTCCCGAGAGCACCGCGGGCGTCCTGCTCGGCCATCTTCGCCCGTTCGTACGCCTCGTACTCCGCGTCGCTCATGCCCGCCATCCGCGCTACCTCGAAGGCCTCTCGGAAGGGAGCCTCGTCGAGCTCGGGAGGGATGACGTCCAAGTTCTCCGCCTCGCGGAAGAAGTAGGCCCACTTGTCGAGGAAGCTCTGGGGATGGGGACCGCCTCCGTACTTCGGCAGCTCCAGGAAGACGTACTGCACCTGACCCAGACCGTTGGCGCCGGTACCGTCCCCTTGGGGGGAGCGAGGGGGGAAAACATTGTGCTCCTGCATGCGCCAGGTGGAGAGCATCGGCACCGATGGCGCGCCAAGCGCGGACGCTTCGGGCCAGAGCTCGAAGTCGCAGATCGTCACGCCCACCACGTCCGCGAGGCGGTTGTAGTCCTCGGAGCTTCGCAGTTGCATGACGAAGGCTTTGGATGCGTTGTAGACGACCCGCTCCTCGAAGCCCTGGACGTTGAAGAGCTGCATCTCGACGACGTACTCCGTGTCCCGCTGGTCCACGCACTTGACGTCGACGATCGAGAGCTTCATCTCAGGCAGCGGCACCATCTGCTCGGCGGGCAGGTAGGTGAGGTCCCGGATGCGCCGGTCGCCTTCGAGCTCGAGCAGCGTGTTCAGGAGCTCGACGAGCAGGTGCTTGTGGGGCTCGGAGCCGAAGATCCGCTTGAAGATGAAGTCGGTCTTGGGATCGGCGAAGACGGGGCGCATGTCCCCACTTTAGCACGGCTTCGCGCCGCCAGAACTCGACGGCCATCCTCACCGTACAGGAAGTGGACCTCGCGACGACCCGGAGGACGGCCATGACCCGTCTGAGACGCATCTTCCCCTTCCTCGGCATCCTGCTGCCGGGACTCGCCGCCGCCGAGGACTGGCCGCGGTGGGGCGGCCCCGACGGCGACTTCACGGTCGCCGCGGGCGCCCTCGCCGAAACCTGGCCGGCGGAGGGCCCGAGGCAGCTCTGGAAACGGCCGCTCGGGGCGGGCTACTCCTCGATCCTCTACCAGGACGCCCAGCTCGTGACCCAGTACCGCGACGGCGAGCACGAGGTCGTCGTCGCGCTCGACGCTGAGACCGGCGCGACCCGCTGGGAACGCCGCGATTCCCCCAGGCTGTGGCCCGACATGTCCCTCGACTTCGGAAGCGGCCCCAACGGCACGCCCCTCATCCTGGGAGACCGCGTGCTCGCCGTCGACGTTGCCGGGCACCTGCGGTGCCTTGACCTGGCGAGCGGGAAGCTGCACTGGGAACGCGACCTGCCGGCCTCGTTCGGACGCCGCAAGCGCGTCGAGGAATACGGCTACTCGGGCAGCCCGCTGCCCTACGCCGGCAACGCCGTCGTCCTGGTCGGCGGCGACCGGCACGCCGTGGTCGCCTTCGACCCGCAAGACGGCACCGTCACGTGGGCGAGCGAGCCGGGCGGCGTCAGCTACGCGCAGCCCACGATCGTCCGGCTCGCCGGCCGCGACCACTACGTCTATTTCGAGCCCGAGGGCGTCGTCGCGCTCGATCCGTCGACGGGCAAGACGCTGTGGCGCTCGCCCATCGAGTTCGACAACGGCAACCACCTGACCCCGGCCGTCCCCTGCGACGAGCGTCACCTCTGGGTGGGCAGCCAGTTCTCGACCGGAGGCGGGCGCCTGCTCGAGATCACGGGCGAGGGCGATGCGCTGAGCGTTCGGCGGGTCTGGTTCGACGAGGAGCTCCAGACCTCCCACTGGACGCTCGTCCGCCTCGGCGACTTCGTCTACGGCTCCACGGGGAGCAACCGGACTTCGTTCGTCTCCGCTTTCCGTTGGAAGACGGGGGAAATCGCCTGGAAGACCCGCGGCTTCCACAAGGCCCAGGCCCTCTACGCCGACGGCAAGCTCCTTTTCCTCGCCTCGGACGGGCGGCTCGTGCTGGCGCGCGTGTCCCCGGAAAAGCTCGAAGTGCTGGCATCCGCGCAGGTCACGGAGGCGGTCTCCTGGACGCTGCCGACGCTGGTCTCGACCACGCTCTACCTGCGCGACCAGAAGCACGTCCTCGCGCTGGACCTGGCGACGTTCCGACAGCGAGGGGCTGCTTCCTCCGGCGTCTCGGCAACGCCGCCGCTCGAAGCTCGAGAGCGTGGGCGCCCCGCCGCCACCAGCTCGACGCGGCGCTGAAGCGGATGGGATGGCCGCGTTCTGAGGCTCCGAGACGCGCTTCGGAGAAACTTTCAGACGGACGATTCGCTCGATTGCTCGCGTACGAGCCGATCGTCGGCCTAAAAGTTCCTCCGAACCCGACGTTACGGCCGCTTGACGGCGCCGTCAGGCTTCCGGCCGCTACCCGGCGGCGCGACGCCGCGCGCGGCAGCGCAACATCCCCGACTGGCCGCGGCGGCGCAAGCAGTAGGCTCACCGCGGCGCGGTCGATGGTACCATCCTCCGCAAAGGAGAGGAGGACCCTCCGATGTGGGAGCGGCTCATCCGGCATCGCCTGATCTGGTTCGCCTTCACGCTGACTCTCGCCGTTCTGCCGGCCGGCGCCGACGAACGCTGGCAGGACCGCGGCGACCGCTTCGAGGGCATCCGGCCGGAGAACGTCGGCGGCGGCGACTTCGAGCTCCTCGGAGTCCACGTCGAGCCATGTCCGCTCGACCGTCAGGCGCCCCGGCTCTACGTCTCGGTGCCCCTGCGCGAGGCCACCGAGCTGCAAGTCCGCGTCTGGGAGCCGGAGAGCGGCTACTGGATGGTCCCCACGCGCAAAAACTTTCAGCCCGGCAAGCCCTTCGACTGGCCCCGAGACGCGGTCCTCGCTCGACGCAACGTCTTCGTCGACCAGCTCTACGTCCTGGCCACGGATCCGTTGGAGGTCCTCCACTTCCCGGCTCGCCTCACCACCTCGGCGCCGCCCTCGGAAGTCGCGCGCTACGTCTTCCGCTTCCGCAGCCGCGGCGGCGTCAGCCTCCAGACGCGCATCGCCCGCGAGGAAGACGGACGACTGATCGACGTGCGGACGGACCGCCGCGACGAGAGGTACGGGGGACTTCTGAGCTTCTCCTGGGACGGCCGCGACGCCGCGGGCTCCGTCGCGCCCGCGGGCGTCTACCATCTCAAGCTGGAAGGCAAGCTCTACTTGCAGAGCGATCGCGACCTGAACGTCGACGTCCGCTTCGTCCACCATGACCAAACGGCTCCCTGAGACGCTGACGCGGGAGCAGCTCCTGTCGGTCCTCGCCGGCCTCGCCGCCGCCGGCGTGCTGGCGGTCACCGTGCTCCTGGTGATGACCAAGGCGACGGTCGTCCAGCTCGAGCTGCGGCTCGACGAGGTGAGCTTGACCGTCCTGCCGCCACGGGAATCGGCCGTCGACCTCTTCCATCCGGAGCTCGAGGTCCGGGATCTCCAGTGGAAGGGCGCGGACCGCTTCGAGGCGACCCTGACGGAGCCCAAGGCCGGACGGGCCAGGGCCGAGCTCGACCACGCCAGCGTGATCGGTCTCGGCGCCGGCGTCCCGTTCCGGCCGAACCCGAGCCGGGCGACTGGCTCTGTCAGGTGCCGCCGCAGGACGACTTCAATCTGCGGCTGAACAACGTCGGGCTGACGGTGGACGCGGAGCGGTTTCACGACCCCGAGGCTCGGCTCGAGCCCGCCGCGGCCGCGATCTTCTTCTCCGGCGGTACAAGGAAGGCCGAGCTCGGCCTGGCGCCGGTCGTCGAGCCCCAGGGGCTTACGACGGTGAGCATCGTCGATCCGCGGGAAGGACTCCGGTTGAAGCTGCCCCAGGAGCCGATCCTCATCCCCGTCGGCGAACGACTGGTGCTGCTCGAACGCGAGTCGGCGGACCCCGAAGCAGGAGCGCTCCTGGCGCCGAATCTCGACGTCGTGGCGCCGGCGTTCTACCGCCGAACCGCTCTGCGCCACGTGACGCTGCACGAAGAGAGCTTCCTCCTCGACGGGCGGATCCGCTTCCCCGGAGGCGAGAAAGAGACGGTCGAGCTCGCGCGCGGTACCTTGCTGCGACTGCCGGATCGGACGAGGTTGCGGCTCGAGTCGCTGCGGATGGTGGATGGGGACCTGGAGCTGGTACTGTGGGGCAAACCGGCGAGCCTCGAGACGGGGCCGACGCAGGGGCTCATGTCCGAGGCCCTGCCGAGCGTCTTCGTCTGGTTGAGCACCCATCGTCTGCCGCTGGTTTTTTCGGTGCTCGGGACTTTCCTGGCGGCGGTCTTGGGCTTGCTGCGGCTTCTGGGGTTGGTCAAGAAAGAGGAGTGATGACCGGCATCCAGCGGTCCCTCTTCGTCCCGAAGGGACGACCGCATATAGCGCAGGGTTTGAACCCTGCGTCGGGTGCCGTTCCCGGCGGCCGTGCAAGCAGCTCCGGGTTGAAACCCGGAGCTATACGCGGTCGTCCCTTCGGGACGAGGAGTGGCGGCAACAGGACGGTGAAACGATTTTGTTCCTTGGAGCACCCTAAGTCGCTACGCGACGGAACAGCGGGTAGGAACAGAGCGGCCGGTGGACCCGGACCACAGCCAGAGGACGCGGCAAGACCGAGCGAGTCGCTGCTGGGTCGGACGTAGGGGCAGGCCCCCGTGCCTGCCCGAGGGCCGCGCCAGCGGCCCTCTTCCGGAAATGGGACGCTGACGTGTCCCAGGGCAGGCACGGGGGCCTGCCCCTACGCGGGAATATGGGGCGGCAACAGGACGGTGAAACGATTTGTTCCTAGGAAGGCAAGTCCGAGAAGCGTACCCCCAGACCCCCGCCCACTCTTCCTCTGACGCTTACCGTTTCGGGTGAAGGATGATGGAAATCGCTGAGAGTAAAAGAGTAAGAGCGATCAGGGTAAAGTCCTCACGAGACGAAACCCGACGAGGCCGTCGCGGATGCCGGGGGTGTTCGCGCCGCGATCCGCGGCGCGGCAGTAGCGCGCGTTGCCCCTCCAGCTCCCACCGCGGACGACACGCTGCGAGCCCCGTGTGTTGCGTGGGTCCGTCCCGTTGTCCCGATAGGTCTCCGTCACCACTTGTTGCTGTTCAGCATTCCATTCAGCGGCGTCCTCCGTCCATTCCCAGACGTTGCCCAGCATGTCGTACAATCCCCAGGCATTGGCCTTTTTCATGCCGACGGGGTGCGGCTTGCCTTCACTGTTGCCACAGTACCAGGCGATCTCTCCCAGCTCCGGCGCGTCACAGTCTCCCCGGATCGTCAGATCGCCCGCGTACGTCGCCGTGTCCTTGCCGGCGCGAGCGGCATACTCCCATTCGGCCTCCGTCGGTAGTCGGATCGTCCGCTCCGTTCGCTCGCTCAACCACTTGCTAAAGGCTGTCGCGTCGTTCCAGGAGACGTGGACGACGGGATAGATATTTCCGCCACTGTCACGCCAGGTCACGCCTTCTTTCTTCTCCCACTGCGTGCCGCTCCAGGTCCAAGAAAACCCGTCCGTCTCAGCTTCCGTCTTGAAACCCGTCTCCTTGACGAACGCCGCGAACTGCCCCTGAGTGACCTCGGTCACGGCGATCCAGAAACCACGGGTCAGCGTCACCTGATGGCGTCGCTCGTCGTCGCCGCGCCCCGCTTCGCTGGCCGGGCTGCCCATCGTCGTCGAGCCGCTGAACGTTGATCCCGACGACCTCGCCCGCGCGGTTGTAGAGCGGTCCGCCGGAGAAACCGCCGGCGACGCCCGCGGATCCGAAACCGGCGGAATGGAGCAGGAACCTCCCGGTCTGCCGCACCTTGCCGTCGGTCCACCACCAGTCGCCGTCGCGCAGGGCCGAATGGTGGCCGACGGACTGCACCTCCTGAGTCGCGGCGATCGTGTCGGACGCGCCGATCGCGGCCGTCCGCAGCCGCTCCTCGACGCCTCTCAGGATGAGGATCGCCAGATCGTCATGCTCCGCCTTGAGGACGTCGTGCGGCGCGACGAGCATGGGTCTCAGGAGGTTGCGGTAGAACGCCACCTCGACCTTCCTGACGTCGCCGAAGGGCCTGCCGGTCGGCGCCCCGTAGGCGTCGACGAGGCCGACTCCGCTGACCACGTGCTTGGCGGTGAGCACGTCGACCCGTCCCCCGCTCTGGCAGAGGATGATCCCGGCGCCCGTCTCGATCTCGCCGACGCCGTGCTCGACGGTGATCCGCACCGTCGAGGCCTTCAGCGCTTCGACGTCCGCGGCCGTTGCCGGCGCGCTCCAGAAGAGCATCCACCCGATTCCGAGGAGCCGTCTGAAGGTGGCGTTCGTCGTCATGGTTCTCCCAATCTACATAGCCGTCACGCACTCGCCGCAACTCGGATCCTCGAGCACGATCGCCGACGGTCGCCTACCCGGTAGCGCCAGAGGCCGGCGTAGCGGCCATGGAGCGCGTGTCCAAGGCGTCTCGGGTCTTCGTTCGTGGCGATGCGGTCGCGAAGAAAGCGGAGGATTCGACGTCGGACTTGCTGGTCCAGACGGCGGAGTTGTCTCCGGGCGTTCTCGGTCAGCTCAACCGTCCAGGCCAAACTCCCGCTCCACCTCTTCAAGGGTATAGCGTCGCCCTGGACTTGCCAGGACGTCCTCAGCCATCCGAACGTCCTCGAGCTCCTCCAGCATCTCGACGACCACTTTCCGGAGTAGAGCGGTCTTGCTGCTCTCGGTCTTGGCACCCAGCGATTCGAGCCGGTCTTCGATGTCGTGATCTACGGTCCAGGTCAACATTGCTCGGGTCTCCGATCCCCATCTTACTAACTCTTGGATCGATGGTATCCTCCTCCTGACCGAAGAAACAGCCCGTGACCGCCAGCCCCATCGACTTCGACGCCGCCTTGAACCCCGACCAGCTCGCCGCGGTCACCCACGGCGACGGCCCTCAGCTCGTGCTCGCCGGCGCCGGCTCGGGCAAGACCCGCGTCATCACCTACCGCGTCGCCTGGCTGGTGAAGGAGCGGGGCGTCGATCCGTCGGCGATCACCGCCGTCACCTTCACCAACAAGGCCGCCGGCGAGATGAAAGGGCGGGTGGAAGAGCTCCTCGGTCTCTATCCCCTGCCCTCGTTCGTCGGCACCTTCCACCGCTTCGCGCTGCGGCTGCTGCGCGCCTACGGCGAGCGCGTGGACCTGCCGCGCGAGTTCGCGATCCTCGACTCCGGCGACCAGGCGGTCCTGGTCAAGAAGGCGATCGAGGCCGAGGGCCTGCCGGAGCGCAACTTCACGCCGCAGGCGGTGCTGGCGGCGATCAGCGGCGCCAAGAACCGGCTCCTGGGTCCGGCCGCCTACGAACGGCAGGCCCAGGACTTCTTCAGCCGCCGCGTGGCCCCCCTTTACCGGCGCTACCAGGAGCTGGTGGCGGCGGCCGGCGGCGTCGACTTCGATGACATGATCCGCCTCGCCGTCGAGCTCCTGCGCGGCCAGAGCGACGTGCGCGAGCGCGTGCGCGGGCGCATCCGCTACCTCCACGTCGACGAGCTCCAGGACACCAACCACGCTCAGCTCGCGCTGATCCGCGAGATCTCGGGCGGCACCGAGATCCTTGGGGGCAATGTGACGGCGGTGGGCGACGAGGACCAGTCCATCTACCGCTGGCGCGGCGCCGATATCGCCAACATCCTCGAGTTCGAGAAGTCCTTCCCCGGCGCCGAGGTGCGCAAGCTCGAGCGCAACTACCGCTCGACGCAGAACATCCTCGACGCCTCGGGAGCGGTGGTGGCCCACAACGTCGGCCGCCGCGGCAAGAAGCTGTGGACCGACGCCGGCGCCGGCGAGAAGCTCCACCTCTACCGCGCCCACGACGAGCTCGACGAGGCGCGGTGGACCGTGTCGACGCTGCAGGAGCTCGAGCACCGGATGCCGCTCGGCGAGATGGCCGTGCTGGTGCGCACCAACGCCCAGACCCGCGCCCTCGAAGAGGAGCTGCTGCGGCGCAAGGTGCCCTACGCCCTGATCGGCGGCATGCGCTTCTACGAGCGCGCCGAGGTGAAGGACCTCGTCGCCTACCTGCGCCTGGTCCGCAACCCGCGCGACGCCCACTCGCTCAACCGCATCGTCAACCAGCCGCCGCGGGGAATCGGCAGGTCCACCCACCAGGCCCTCGTCAACCGCGCCGCCGAACGCGGCAAGACGACCTGGGACGTGCTCGTGGACGACGACCTGGCCGGCTTCCCGATCCGCGGGGCCACGGCGTTGCTCAAGTTCCGCGACCTCATCGCCAGCCTCGCCGGCGAGGCCGCCGACCTGCCGCTCCCGGCGCTCTTGCGGCGGGTGATCGAGGTCACCTCCTACACCGACCTCTACCAGAACGACGAGGACCGCTCGAAGCTCGAGAACGTCGGCGAGCTGGTCTCGGCGGCCCAGGAGTTCGTCGAGGCCAACGCCTACGCCGGCGTCGAGGACGACCTGCTCACGGCGTTCCTCGACCACGCGGCCCTGACCAGCGAGGCCGACGCCGAGTCCGGCGGACGCATCTCGCTGATGACGCTCCATTCGGCCAAGGGCCTGGAGTTCCGGGCCGTGGTGCTGCCGGGGCTCGAGGAGGAGCTCCTGCCCCACGTCAACGCCGGCGTCGAGCAGGAGGACGTGGAAGAGGAGCGGCGGCTGCTCTACGTGGGCATGACGCGGGCCAAGGAGCGCCTCTACCTCGCCGCCAGCCGCCGCCGGCGTCGCGGCGGCCTCTACCAGGACCAGCGCGAGTCGCGTTTCCTGGGCGAGATCCCGGTCGGGCTCTTGGACGTCGAGACGAGCCCGGAGCTCGTCGACCGCCACGCGTCGACGAGCGCCGTCCACGCCTTCTTCGGCCGCCCGTCGCCGGCGGGCTCCGCCGCCGCGAGCCGGCGCGGCGTGCCGCGCGTTTTCGACGACGCGGGGCCCGAGCTCGCCATCAAGCGCGGCAACCGGGTGCGCCACGCCGTCCTCGGCGAGGGCCGCGTCCTCCAGATCGAAGGCAGCGGCGAGGACGCCCGGCTCGTCGTCTTCTTCGATGGCGTGGGCCGCCGCAAGCTCCTCGTCAAGTACGCGCAGCTCGAGGTGGTGTAGGCGGAAGGGAGCTCCGCCTGTGCTATCCTCGTTCCAGGCGACCGTACTCGGGTGAATACAGCGACCGACGATGGCACCGACAGATTGACCGAGGGCTTGCGATGACACGAGCGGAGTTGCAGGACGAGTTGATGGAGCTTCCTCTGGAGGACCGCTTGGAGATCGCCCAGTCCCTGTGGGACAGCGCCGTTCCTCAGCCGGAGATCGAGCTGACCGACGAGCAGAAGGCGCTCCTGGAAGGACGTCGGGCTGCCTTCCTGGCCGATCCGGGCGCGTGCGACTCCTGGGAAGTCGTCAAGGCCAGGATCCTCGCCAAGCTATGAAGCGTGCCCTTACCGCGGCCGCCGAAGTGGAGCTCACAGAAGCAGCTCTTTGGTATGAGGATCGCCGCGAGGGCCTGGGCGTGGAGTTTCTCGAGGAAGCCGAACGGGTGTTTCGGAGAATCGAGGACAACCCGAAGCTCTATCAGGTGGTTCATCTCGACGTCCGTCGAGCTAATCTCCGGCGTTTCCCCTACAGCGTCTACTACGTCATTCACCAGAACGCCATCGGCGTCCTTGCGGTACATCACAATTCGCGCGACCCTCGGAGATGGAAATGGCGGCGCGTCTGAAGTTCCGGGCCGAGTCCCGTGGGATTCCCGCTTCGGCGGAGGATGGTCGCGACAAGAAGAAGCTCGCGCTGGTGAGGCTGGTCCACACACCGTCAACGTGCCCCCTCACGCGGCTCGCCCAGAAGTACAGGGCGGAGAAGGGCTGGGCCTTCGACACGATCGCTCGCTCCAGCGCACCGCTAAGGGCCTGCTCAAGAATTAGTTGGCATCTTTGGTGGTCGTCTTACCGCTGGGCGTGCTCCTCAGGCGGAGATCGTGTAGTTCCAATCCGGGAGCGTTTCGTGGTGACGGATGCTGATCGCCT
>Ga0299906_10000604_pt1 | contig 32546 bp, 28 predicted proteins | sample RVTome_14_FD_200259 | JGI IMG/M metagenome (GOLD analysis project Ga0299906, IMG submission 200259) | Soil microbial communities from uranium-contaminated site in the Upper Colorado River Basin, Wyoming, United States - RVT145D125 (version 2) ...
GCGTCGGTGCCTACTCGTCGTTAGGCCATGTAATGGCGGGGATGTTTGGTGTTGCGTCCGGTGATTCTGAGTCCCATCGTCCTGGTGCCGTCACCGGGGCGTGATTACAGTCCTAAGTCTGGGAGCGGCAGGGATCTGCGCCAGGGCGGCGTGGAGGTCCAAGAATTAAAGGAAGGAGCTGGGGCTGAAGAAGCGAGAGGATGAAGGTGAGAGGCCACCTCCATGACGGCAGGCCGAGACAAGCCACCCCGACAAACGTGGCGACGGACCGACTGGCGGAGGCGCTTGGGCGCCTCCGCTTGCCTTGTCGGAGCCTGCTGGTCTGGTGAGGTCGAGATACCTAACGGGGCGATCCATCGGCCAGAGATGTGGCCGGTCGCGTGGCGACAAGATTCAGGGATTGTGGCACTCCTTGAGGATCGGTGGGATATAGAGGGCACTACTAGGAGTCGTTGTTCCAGTTCGGGAGTCTACGTCCGCAAGGATTTGTTCCGAGCCTGGGCGTGAGGATCAAGGAGGTCCTCCGGACGCCTCAGCCCTTCACTGGCAGGCTTGGGGTGGGCCGGCGAGGGCGATCCTAGCGGAACTCGCTGGCGCTACTGTTGAGGCCGCGGCAACCGCCACCGCAGTCTCCTCCGCGATAGGGATTGCTGGAGGTGCGGGGGTTGCGACAACAGAAGCGGTTGGCGGGTCGGCTGCAGCCAAAGTCGGGAAGGCCCTGTTTGCACCCGGCGGCTGGCTGAACTCGAATCGCTACCTACGAGTTGGCATCGGTCACCATGCCGGGCGAAAGGTGTTCCGAGTGGGTGGGAGAATCGTGGAGTTCTTCAGGAAGAAGAATCCGCATATCGACATCAAGGATCTCGGTCCTTGGAGGTAGGGGTTGGCCTCATTGACTGGGTTTCAGCGTGAGACCGAGCGCAGGCTCGCCGGGGCACTTGGTCGGCTCGGTCTCGTCTTGGCGGACCGGATACTTGAGGGTGACATCGAGCCGTTTGTCCAAGCTTCGGTCGGGGATGTCAGAATATGGATTTACAGTGATGAAGCCTGCGTGATTGGTCGCGGGGTGGACCGCGTGTACGAAAGGTGGGACTTCGCCTCACCTGAGGCGTTGGCCACGGCATTCATTGAACAAGTCGTCTCTTTGTTTTCGTAGTCTCGGTGGTGGCGCAGCCCCTTGACACCGCGCATGCCTATCCGTTCGACGTGCGACGCCCGGGACCTCGAGCTGCACGGCGCCCAATCAGTGCGGGTCGTACGTGGAGCGGACGGTGTGGGACGGGGACCAGATCCTGTGGGAGATCCGGAGCGCCGGGGCCAAGGAGTCGATGTGGCCTACATGAACCAGGAGGGCGGCAAGCCCGCGGGCGCCGAAAGCAATATGTTCGGCAAGGTGGGGTACGTGCACGCCCAGGGGATCGACGAGCTGATCGGGATGCTGGGCAATGTGGCGGGGAGCTGGGGCTACCTGGTACCGCGCCGGAGCTCCAGTGGCTTGCCCCGATTGACGCTGCGCCAAGCGCCTTGGAGTTCCGTTTTGGCTCCTTGACCCCGCCCCCACTTTCCAACATCTTACCCGTAAGACTGTGGCAGAGGGAGACAGCTCATGACCGACGTGGCGACAACCCGCCTGTCCTCCAAGGGGCAGGTGGTGATTCCCGAAGAGATCCGGCGGCGCCTCGGCTTGCAGACCGGCGTCCAGTTCGTGGTCGTGGGAGACGGGGACACCGTGGTCTTGAAGGCCGTACAGCCCCCGTCCATGCGTCAATTCGACGAGCTTGTTGCTGCGGCCCGCAAGGCGGCCCGCCGGGTCGGCCTGAAGCGCCGCGAGGTCACTGAAGCCGTACGTAAGGCGCGGCGCTCCGGGTGAGGGTTGTCCTCGACACGAACGTCTTCATCTCAGGTGTGTTCTTCGGCGGCGTTCCGGGTCGGATCCTTGAGGCGTGGCGGGACGGTGTGCTGGCATTGCTCGTGTCGCCTCCGATTCTCGGTGAATATCACCGCGTCGGGCGGCTCCTAGCGGTGCGGCACGAGGGCGTCGATCTGGAGCCTGTCCTGGCCCTTGTCGCGGCGCGTGGGGAAGTCGTGGACGCGCCCGACCTGCCGGAGCAGATATCTCCAGACGCTGACGACGACAAGTTCCTTGCGTGCGCGCTGGGGGGTGATGCGCGGGTCGTGGTTTCGGGTGACAAGGGGTTGCGGAGCGCCTCCGGTTGGCGGGGGATCGAAGTGCTGACGCCAAGAGAGTTCGTCGATCTGTATCTGAAATAGGGGTACGACCGGCTGCACTCAACGGTACGACCCAACCGCCGAGTATTCACCCAGCAGGAGCCGATTGGGCTGGCGGGAGGGGTGAACCTGGGGGAGGAGGTGAGGATGCATTGAGCATGTCGCGCGGCCGGCTCCCCCCACGCACCAGGATATCGCCCGGACGACTCTCCAGTCCCCGGACCTCGACCGGTCCCTGCTCGAGTCCCGCACCAAGGAGACTGACATGCCCATCGTCGCCGTCTTTCAAGGCCCCACGCTCACCCAGACCCAGTACGAGGAGTCGGTCCGGCGCCTCACGGGCGGTCGCGGCCGCCTGGAAACGCCGGCCGACTGGCCGGTCGCGGGCCTGCTGGTGCATGTGGCCGGGCAGGGGCCGAATGGGTTCCGCGTGGTGGATGTGTGGGAGTCCGAGGAGGCGTTTCAGCGCTTTGCCGAAAAGCTCTTGCCGATCACGAAGGCCATCGGCATCGAGGGGCAGCCCGAGGTCTACGCGACACACACGCTCGTTACGGCCTGATCCGGCGCCCGAAAGGATCGCGGAACGCCGCCGGCCACCGGACGGCCCGGCTGCCCCACACCGGGAAGCCCGCCATGAAGCGCATGAAGTCGTACCCCAGCTTCGACGAGTACTTCGCCGACCAGCCGGCCCGTCAGCGCGCCATCATCGGCGCCCTCAGGAAGGTCGTGAAACGGGTCGAGCCGGGGCTCCGCGAAGCCGTGAAATGGGGCAACGGCTGCTGGGTGGGCACCAAGGAACCCGTCGCGTACGTGCATTCGGCTCCGGAGTACGTGCAGTTCGGCTTCTTCCGCGGATCCGCCCTCAAGGATCCGAAGGGCCTGCTCGAGGGTGAAGGCAAGTACGTGCGGCACATCAAGGTGCACGCTCGTCGCGAGATTGACGAGCGGGCCTTCACGGCGCTGCTCAAGCAGGCCGCCCGCGCGGAGCGCCTGCGTTGACCCTGGGGACCGGGAATAGCACGGGGAGTCGGCCCCATCATGAGTGAAGCGACAGGGCTCATGAACCGGTCGACCTGCGCAGCGCTTTCCTAGCTGATCCCGGGGCCGGTCAGGGCTCTCACCAGCCGGTACATGAACTCCAACCCCTCGTAGAACCCGCGGGCCGGAATGCGCTCGTTCATGCCGTGCGCGTTGCTCTCCCCGTAGAACAGTCCGGACACTCCGTACACCGGAATCCCCGCGTTGCGCAGATAGAGCCCGTCCGTGGCGCCGGTGCTCATGGTGGGGATCACCGGGGTGCCCGGCCACAGCTCGTTGGTGACGCGCTCGATTTCCCGCATCAGCACCGGGGTCAGCGGCGAGGGCGGGCTGTTGCGGGCCCGCCCGACCGGTGTCACCGTAACCTTCGGGTTGGCGAGCACCAGCTCGAGTGTGCGCTGCACCGCTTCGGGCTCTTCGTCGGGAAGGATGCGACAGTTCACGTTGGCCCGGGCGCGCTGGGGCAGCGCGTTGCTGGCGTGGCCCCCCTCGAGCATGGTGGCGACGCAGGTGGTACGCAGCTGGCTGTTGTAGCGCGGCTGGCGGGAGAGAATCCGCGCCGCCGCGGTGTCCGCGGGGTCGGCCACGAGCCGGCGCATCGCGTCCCCCATCGCCTGACCCGCCACCGGCGCGGAGCGCTCGAAGTACGCCCGGGTCACCTCGTTGAGGCGCACGGGAAAGTCGAACGCCCCCACCGTGACCAGCGCCTCGCTCAGGTGGGTGATGGCGTTGTCCTTGAGCGGGACCGAGCTATGCCCGCCCGGATTGGTGGCCTCCAGGGTGAAGTTCTGGAACTTCTTCTCGCTGGCCTGGACGTCGTTGGAGATCCTGCGGCCGTCGGTGCCGACCCGCCCGCCGCCGCCCTCGTTGAGCGCAAACTCGGCATCGATCAGGTCGCGGCGGTTCTGCAGCAGCCAGTCGACCCCGTTGTGCGGCCCCCCCTCTTCGTCGGTCGTGAGGGCCACGATGAGGTCGCGCCCCGGCACGTATCCTTCCGCCTTCATCCGGAGCAGGACGGCGAGGTGGATCGCCCCTTCGTCCTTGTCGTCCGCCACGCCGCGACCGTAGAAGGTCCCGTCGCGCTCGATGAACTCGAACGGCGGCAGGGTCCAGTCCTCGGGCCTGGCTTCGACCACGTCGTGGTGAGAGAGCAGCAGGATCGGTTTGAGGGCCGGATTGCTCCCCCGCAGCCGGACGATCAGGTTGCCCTTTTTCGGGTCGCCCGAGGCGATCACCACCACGTCGGAGTCGGGGATGCCGGCCGCCCGCAGGTGCCGCGCCATTGCCTGGGCGGCCGCGGTCATGTCTCCCGCGCTCTGCGTGGTATTGTGCTCGACCAGCTCCCGCAGCAGGCCGCGCGCCGTTTCCTCCCACCTGGTCAGGGGGCGGCCCTGGGCGGAAACCGGAGGCGCGTTGCAGGACATGAGTACGGCGGCAAGGACCAGGGGACCAGGGCCCAGCGGCACGAGAAGCCCTTGTGCCGGTCTGAGACGCGGGCGGCAGGAGGACACGGTGAGCTGGCTCATCGGGAGTCCTCGGTCTCTTCGGTCCATAGGGTCAGCCCCCTTGTCCCCCCGTCCCCTCGTCCCTTCTATCTTACCGGGAATGATCCATTCCCTCTACTCCGCGGCCATCTTTGTCAAGGACCTGGACCGGGCCCTGGTGTTCTACAAGGATGCCCTGGGGCTCCCCGTCCGCAATACGGGCTCGTTCGGAGCGGAGCTGCTCGACGGCGAGACCCGCGTCGGAGTCCACCCCGCCCGGCACCCCGAGGCCGAGGCGATGATTGGGCGGCACACCGGCCTGACCTTCCGGGTGGACGGCCTGCTCCACTTCTGCGGCGACCTCCATGCCAGGGGGGTCCGCTTCGTGAGCGAGCCCACCCGGATGGACTGGGGCATCATGGCCATGGTGGCGGACCCCGACGGGAATGTCCTCGCGCTTTGGGAACCGCCTGGTGAGGACGAGGCATGATGCAGGACGATGCAGGGCGATGCAGGGCGATGCAGGGCGATGCAGGACGATAGGAATCGATGACACGCGACCACCCGTCCGGCTTCTGGACCTCCGGCTGGAGTTCGACCTCGCTCCCCCCCGACCTGGTCGCCAACTCCTGCCGCCGCATTGCCGCCGTCGCCTTGGCGGGCGCCGGGTTGTGGGTCTTCGCGCTCCTGATGAGCAACGTCGTCACCCGGCTCTTCGGTATCTCGCCGATGATGACGGGGTACGAGACGCCCCTCTGGATCTTCAACCTGCTCTGCGGCATCGGGCTGCTGCTCTCGCTGTCGATGGTCTTCGCGGCCGGCCGCCTGCCGGTGGCCCAGGCGCGCCTGCTCGACTACGGCCTGGTCTACATGGTGCTGACGGCCCTGTGCATCGCGCTGGTGACCCGGTGGGATCCGGTGGCGACCCGGGGCGGCGTGTCGTGGGTGGCGTTCCTGATCGTCATGTACCCCAGCATCGCGCCCAACACTCCGCTCAAGGTTCTGCTGGCCGGCCTGTTGGCCGCCTCGACCGATCCCCTGGCGCTGTGGCTCGCGTCGCTCCGTGGGGTGGACATCCCGATCAGCGGCTACGAGCTCACCTGGATGATCGTGCCCAACTACATCGCGGCCCTCATTGCCGTCATTCCCGCGCGCATCTACGGCACCCTGGGCCGCGAGGTGCGGGAGGCCCGCGAACTGGGCAGTTATCGGCTGGGCGACCTGCTGGGGCGTGGCGGCATGGGCGAGGTCTATCGCGCCGAGCACCGGCTGCTGGCCCGTCCGGCGGCGGTGAAGCTGATCCGGCCCGAACTGCTGGATCGCGACCGGGCCGGTAGTGTGGTCGAACGGTTCCGGCGGGAGGCCAAGGCCGCGGCGTCCCTCCGCTCGCCCCACACCATCAGCCTGTATGACTTCGGCGTCGCCGCCGACGGGACCTGCTACTACGTGATGGAGCTGCTCGATGGGGTGGACGGGGAGTCCCTGGTCGAGCGCTTCGGCCCCCAGCCGCCCGAGCGGGTCGCGGGCATCATGCTGCAGGCCTGCTCTTCGCTTGCCGAAGCGCATGCGCTCGGCATGATCCATCGGGACATCAAGCCGTCCAACATCTTTGTCGGGCGCATGGGCACGGAACTCGATTTCGTGAAGGTGCTGGATTTCGGGCTGGTGACGATGCGACGGCGCGACCCGGACGCCGCCAGGCTCACCGCGCCGAATGTCATTCCCGGCACGCCCAATGCCATGGCGCCCGAGGTCGCCGTGGGCGAGGCCGAACCGGATGCCCGCGCCGATGTCTATGCGCTGGGATGCCTGGCCCACTGGCTGCTGACCGGCAAGCCGGTGTTTGCGGGCGACACCCCGGTCCAGATCATGCTCCGGCACGTGCGCGACCAGCCGGAGCCGCCCTCGGCGCATTCGTCCTTCGCGGAAACCTCCAGGCTCGATGCGATCGTGCTGCGCTGTCTGGAGAAGAATCCGGCCGACCGCCCCCAGGATGCCGCCGAGCTGCGCCGGCTGTTCGGGGCGGTGGGCTTTACCACGCCGTGGACCGAGGCCCGCGCCGAAGCGTGGTGGCGGGAGCATCTGGGCCGCCCGGTCGAAGCGGGACCATGCGACCGCGCGGAGTTGCTCGTCGCCAGCAGCGACTAGGGCGCGAGCCGGACCAGCCCCGGCAGCTCCCGCCCCAGCATCGCGGCCTGGATCCGCCTGGCGCCATCGGGCAGCCGTGGGCCGGGTCGCGAGGTATAGGCGTTTCCGTCCAGCGCCCAGACCGGAACGCCGAGCGCCGGGAGTGGCGCGGCTTCCAGCTCCGTGCGGGCCCGCTCGATTCCGAAGCCGCAGAGCATCACGATCGCCAGATCGGGACGCAGCTTCGCGAGAGCTTCCCGGGGCACCTGACGCGAATGCTCGCCCGGCGACGCCCCGGCGTCGACACCGCCCGCCGCGGCCACCAGGTCGGGGACCCAGTGCCCCGCCAGGTAGACAGGGTCCAGCCATTCCACGCAAAGCACCCGGGGCGGGGCGTCGGGGGCGCCCTGCCGCAGCCGGGCCAGACGATATCGCATCCCGAGCGCCAGCTCGTCGGCTTCCTCCGGCCGGTCCAGCGCCGCGCCCAGCCGCCGGACGTCGTCCAGCACCCCCTGGAGGTCGCGCCCCTCGAGCGACAGCACCCGCGCGCGCCCTCCGAGCCGTTGCGCGATGGTGAACGCCTGCCCCTCGGCCACCGCGCACACGTCGCAGAGCCCCTGGGTCACGATCAGGTCGGGATCGAGTCGCTCCAGCGCCTCCGCGTCGACCGCGATCACCGGACGCCCGGCTGCGCGGGCGGACCGCACCGCCCGGTCGATCGCGCCGGATCCGAGGGCGCTGTCGATCGAGGTCCGGGTGACGCGGGGGAGCTTTTGGATCGTCGCCGGGTAGTCGCACTCGTGGGAGATGCCGACGAGCAGGTGCTCCGCGCCGAGCGCGGCGATCGTCTCGGTCGCGCCGGGGAAGAGGGAGACGACACGCATCGAAAAGGTCGGGGACGGCGGATCAGCCGTCGCCGGTCAAACGCGCCGGCGAGCTCAAGATCATCAGACTCAGGTAGATCAGCACAACCAGGAGCACCACGACCGGCTGTCCGGCCAGGATCCCGATGACCGAGCCCATCAGCACCAGTCCCTCCAGCAGGCCCCACAGCAGCACCGCCCGGGCCAGGACGGCGCGCCAGTATCCCGCCTCGTCCTGTCCACTGTCGCGCTGCGGGATCCGGGTCCGCAGCAGGAACCCGCCGGCGAAGCCGGCCGCGCACGCGCCATAAATCGCGTACCCGGCCGTGCCCTGGAGCGACTCGATCGGAGGCCGGTCTCCCAGAACGATCCAGAACACGCCGACCAGGAAGATCGGGCCCACGAGCAGTGCCAGGTGCATGACCCGGGCGATCGCCATTGGCGAGGCCGCGGAGGGGGGCCCGGGAAGGGGCGGGGGAGGCGTTGGGGTCATGCAGCATACTACTTTCCTCCGCCCCTCACGTGCCAGCGCCCATGACTCAGACCGCCGCCGCCACCGCCCGCCGCACCCATCGCTTCACCGAGTCGGTGATCCGGGGCATGACTCGGCTCGCCGCCGAGCACGACGCGATCAACCTCGCGCAGGGGTTCCCCGACTTTCCGGCGCCCGATGTGCTCAAGGAAGCCGCGGCGCGGGCGGTGGCGGCGGACATCAACCAGTATGCGATCACCTGGGGCGCCCGGCGGCTGCGTGAGGCGCTCGCCGCGAAGTACGCGGACTGGTACGGGATGGCGGTGGACCCCAACGCCCAGCTCTGCGTGACCTGCGGCGCCACCGAGGCGATGGCCACCGCGTTGCTGGCCATTGTGAATCCCGGTGACGAGGTGGTGGTGCTGGAGCCGTTCTACGAGAACTACGGACCCGATGCCATCCTCTGCGAGGCCAGCCCGGTGTACGTGCCCCTGCGCCCCGGCGAGCCGCTCGATCTGGATCGCCTGGCTGCGGCCTGTTCGCCGCGCACCAGGGCTATCATCGTCAACACGCCGAACAACCCGGCCGGCCGCGTACTCAACCGCGCCGAACTGGAAGGCATCGCCGACCTCTGCCAGCGCCATGACGCCTACGCGGTCACCGACGAGATCTACGAGCACATCCGCTATGAGGGCCGGCACATCCCGATCGCGACGCTCCCCGGGATGGCCGAGCGGACCATCACGATCAGCGGGGCGTCGAAGACCTTCAGCGTCACCGGCTGGCGGGTCGGCTGGATGGTGGCGGCCCCTGAGGTGACCGGGGCGCTCCGCAAGGTGCACGACTTCCTCACCGTGGGCGCGCCGGCCCCGCTCCAGGAGGCGGTGGCCGAGGGACTCGAGCGACTGCCCGAGACCTACTACACCGGACTCAGCGCCGACTATCGCCGCCGCCGCGACCTGCTCTGCGGCCCCCTCGAGCAGGCCGGATTCCATTGCGTCATCCCGGAGGGCGCCTATTACGTCCTGGCAGACTTCAGCGGCCTCAGCGAGCTGGACGATACGGCGTTCAGCCGCTGGCTCACCGCGGAGGTCGGGGTGGCGCCCGTTCCGGGGTCGAGCTTCTTTTCGCACGCCGAGCTGGGCCGCGCGCTGGTGAGGTTTGCCTTCTGCAAGACGGACGACCTGTTGCGGGAGGCGGCGAACCGGCTGCGCGCCCTGGGCTGAAAGCCCACGCCGGTTGCGGCCGACGCCACGCGGAGTATCATCTCCCCTTCCCGCGCCGGCCTCGACGCACCGATCGAGGTCCCGGGACGGCCTCCGGCAGGCCGCACCGACGCGGAACACCCACACCAGGGAGCATCCAGTGGACACAATGCCTTCCAGTCGCTCCGAGGTTGTCGTGGTCGACGTGCAGATGCCGTTCTTCACGATGGTCCTGTTCATTCTCAAGTGGACCCTGGCATCCATTCCCGCGTTCATCATTCTCGCCATTCTGGGCGGCATCGTCGCCGCGGTGCTCGGCGGGCTGTTCGCGGGCCTCATGATGTAGGGACGCAGCGGCCATGGTGTCGTCCGCGGGCGACGGGGAGCACGAAGGCGGCTCAGTCCAGCATCCCAAACCGGCGTGGCCGCTGTTCCTCCTGGCCGCCTTCAGCTTCGTGCCGGGATTCGGGTTCTTCTTCGGCGCCGCGGCTGCGACCTGGGGACTGTTGTCGGCCAGGCCGCGGGCCCTGTGGGCGGCGGCACTTGCTGGGGCCGGCGTGTTGCTCCAGGTCGTGGTGGCGGTCGTCGTGCTGGGCCTTTCCCGAGGCTCGTCTTCGGTGCTGTCCGGGGCCATGGTCCTGGCTACCCAGCAGGACCTGGTCAAGCTGGTTCAGGCTCTGGACGACTATCATGAACGACGCGGAACCTACCCGGCCAATCTGGCCGATCTTCAGCGCACGGGCATTTCGGGGCGCTTCGTCAACATTTACGATCAGGCGGGAGGTGTTTTCCGGATGCCGCGCCTCTATCGGTACGTGCTCGCGCCGGATGGCGCAGGCTACGATGTGTTCTCCGCCGGACCCGACCGCGAGCCGGGTACCGCCGATGACATCCGTCCCCGGCTCCCGGACTCGCTGCTCGCCCGGACCGGATATCGGCCGCGGCCATGACCCGACGCTGGCACCGCATGGCCGAGGCGGCCGGTCTTTCCTCGCTGGTGCTGATCGCGGTGGTCGGATCGCTCCCGGCCCAGGAGCAGGCCACTCCGCTGCGACCCGGCACCCGGGTCCGGGTCACCATTCCCTGTGAGGCGGCGCCCCGGCCTGCCGCCCCGCCCGGCGCGCTGTGCCCGGTCACGGGGCAGCTCGTCAACGCCCGAGCCGACAGCCTGAGGATCGCGCGCGATGGAGCGACCACCGGCTACAGCTGGAGCGCGGTGCGGCGGCTCGAGGTCAGCCGGGGCCATCGGGGGCACCGGCTGGCCGGCGCCGCGGCGGGACTGCTGGTGGGAGGCGGGGTGAGCTATCTCGTGCTCCATTCCGGCGGGTCGACCAGCCTGTGCGACCGATCGGCGAATCAGGATGCGATGAGCGCCAGCGAATGCCTCGGCCTGACGGCCGCCGGAGCGCTGGTCGGCGCCGGGCTTGGGGCGATCCTCGGCGGGGTGATCCGGAGCGAGCGCTGGCAGGAAGTCTCCACGGAACCGGTGCGGATCGGACTGCTTCCAGGTTCCTCACCGCGCATCGTGCTGTCGATCGCGTTCTAGCCCGTGAGCGGACCTTCGACGCTTCGGGCCTCGCTGTCGCTCGCCCTCCGCAGCCTCCTGTGGGTGATCCTGCTCCCTGGACTCGTCGCGCTTGTGGTCCCCTGGACGTTCTTCGGTCTCGGCCAGGTCCGCCCGGACCCGTCGCAGCCGCTCCATCTGATCGGACTCCTCGCGGTCGGGGCCGGCGGCGTGCTGTTTGGCGCGTGTGTGTGGGAGTTTGCGCGGGAAGGCCGGGGCACCCTCTCTCCGGCGGACCCCCCGAAGGTGCTGGTGGTTCGCGGCCTCTATCGGTACGTTCGCAATCCGATGTACCTCAGCGTGACCCTGGTGCTGCTGGGCGAGGCGCTGCTCGCCGGCTCCGCTGCTCTGCTGGCGTACTGGGCGATATGGTTTCTCGGGGTGAACGTCTTTGTGCTCTGGTATGAGGAGCCCATCCTGCGGCGGCGCTTCGGCGCCTCGTACGAGTCCTACACCCGCAGGATCCGCCGCTGGCTGCCGCGCCTACGGGAGCGTGAATAGCACCGGGTGTCGGGTCAGGCTCGGCCTCCTGATTGGCGGCCTGATCCGAACGGAGCGCTGGCAGCCGGTTTCCCTCGATCGGGTCCGACTTGGCCGGCGGGGAGAGACCGGATGGCCGGTCGCCGTGTCGGTCGCCTTCTGATGCGCGGCGGCCGGATCTCGTGAGCACAATCGCAGGATGATCATTTCGACGCCGAGCCGGTTCCTGCTCCGATGCGGGTGGGCCGCGCTGGCACTCTTGCACCCTGGCGGATTCCGGCCGGCCTGTGCCCAGGTCCAGGCGCCGGCGGCGGGGCTTTGGGATGCCCACGCGCACCTTTCCCTCTACGGCGCCGCCGCGCTCGACAGCCTGGTGGCGCACGGTGTGGTGGCGGTGCGCGACCTGGGCGGCGATCTCGAGACGACTCTCCGGTGGCGGGCGGAGATCGCCGAAGGTCGCCGGCGGGGGCCCACCATCTACACCGCCGGCGTCATCCTCGACGGACCCAAGGAAGGCGCCACCCCGCGGTGGACTTTGCGAACGCCGGCGGAGGCCGAAGCCGCCGTCGACTCGCTGGCCGGGCGCCAGGTGGATTTCATCAAGACGCACAACGCCCTCGCGCCGGCGGTCTACTTCGCCGTGCTGCGCCGGGCCAGGCTTCGCGGTCTTCGCGTGGCAACCCACCTCCCCCGGGGTGTACCCGCGTGGGTGGCGGCGGACTCCGGGGTGGGGAGCATCGAGCACGCGGCCGAATCGCTCCTCGCCAGCCCGATCTACGCGGGCTACGCCGGCTCGGCCGAGGAGGCGATGGACTGGTGGCGCTCCCCAGCCGGCGACTCCGCGCTCCGCCGTCTGGCCCGGACGGGTGTCTCGGTCACGCCGACGCTGGCGGCCTATGCGGCGAACGTGGACCGGCCGGCCGAGGCGGAGGCGCGACTGGCACGGCGGGGAGTGCTGACCTTCCTGGTGGAGCTTACCCGGCGAATGTACCTGGCTGGTATTACCCTGATGGCCGGAAGCGACCTCGCGCTGCCCGGAGGCCCGATCAGGCCGGGGGCTTCGTTGCTCGAGGAGTTGGCGTGGCTGCGCCGGGCTGGACTCCCCGAGGCGGCGGTGCGTGATGCGGCCTCCCGCAACCTCGCACGCTGGCTTGGGCGGACCCCCCGGCCTGATTCCGGTATGGGCCGGCCCCCGTTGGTGCTGCTTCGCGACCAAGCGCTACGCGGCCGGCCAGGTCATGGTGGATGATGATCGACGGCTGTGTCTCAGCCGCCGGGTCGGCCATCTCCTCCGGGTGCGCTTCAACGCCAGGCCCGAGGCGCCGGGTCAAGGCGGATCCTTTGAGAAATACAAAGTCTGCTCGGAAGAATCGGCGTAGACGATGATCGTATCAGCGATGACATCGCCCTGGAAGGTGATGTAATCGCCGATCCCAGGCCGAAATACCCGAAACGTCAAGCGGTGCCCCTTCCGGGTAAAGGTTCCTGACACCGCGGGATTGGACAGGGTGCTTCCGGTGCATGAGTTCACATACAATTGGTTCTGTGCGAAGGAACCGCTCTCTGTCGTCAACCCCAGAGCTCCCGAAGCCAGGACATACCAACAATCCGTCGGCAACATGGTGATCCGGTCGGGCAGGGGATGAAGAAAGGCGGGAAGATCCAATTCGTTCACCCGCACCAGGCTGTACTGACCTCCTATCGCCGGGGGCGGCCCAGTGAACAACCCGCAGCCCACAACCCCCCAGGCCAGGGGGAAGCCAACCAAGGCCAGGCAGCGCTTCATTGGGGCCGATGTCATTCAGTTGATAGAACCCATGCCAGGGAGATGAGTACCTCCCACCGCCAATGAAGGAGTTCCGCCGGAGGGAGTACGCGGAACCGCACCCCACCATAGGAACTTGACCGTCCTGGACGCAAGCCCCTACGTATGACAGTCGTGGAAACCTACACTCTGTCTCTGGACCGGAGCATGGGATCCTGGGTCTCTCCGTGTCCGGGCCCGGCTCGCCGCATACCAATGCACAACCATCACCCCAGCCCTGAGGGGGCTGGTAGGACAGCTTGACGGAGGTACCATGCCGCTCGCTCTCGCCGCGCTCGCCGCAATCCTTGCCCAGGCCCCGGGCGACAGCGTCCCGCTCTACGACAATCTCGGCGACCACCACTACGCCGTCGGCACCCGGGTGCCCTTGGCGCAGCGCTACTTCGATCAGGGTCTCCGGTTGTACTACGCCTTCAACCATGCGGAGGCGATCAGGGCGTTCCGCCAGGCGCAACGGCTCGATCCGGCCTGCGCGATGTGCTTCTGGGGAGAGGCCCTGGCCTGGGGGCCGAATATCAACCTCCCCATGGATTCGGCGGCGGGCGTCGCGGCCCACCAGGCGATCACCGCCGCCGTCGCGGCGCAGCACGGTGCCGAGGATCATGAGCGCGCGCTGATCGCGGCGTTGGCCACCCGGTATGCGACCCCGCCCCCGGCGGACCGGTCCGGGCTCGACTCCGCCTACGCCCGGGCCATGGGTGACGTCGCTCGCCGCTTCCCGAACGATCCCGAAGCGGCCGTGCTGCACGCCGAAGCCCTGATGGACCTGCGGCCGTGGAATTACTGGACGGCCGAGGGGGCCCTGCAACCCGGGATGGCCGAGGCCCTCGCTCAACTGGAGCGAGCAAGCGCAAAGGATCCGAGGCATCCCGGCGCCTGCCATTTCTTCATCCACGCCGTGGAGGCGCTGCAACCCGAGCGCGCCGTCGCCTGCGCCGAACGCCTCGCCGGCCTGATGCCGGGCGCGGGACACCTGGTGCACATGCCCGGGCATATCTACATCCGCGTGGGCCGCTACCTCGACGCCATTCAGGCCAATCAGCACGCTGTGCACGCCGATGAGAGCTATATCCGGGACCAGCGGCCGGGGTTCGGCATCTACACGGCGGGGTACTACCCGCACAACTACGATTTCATGGCCTTCGCGGCGGCCATGGCGGGCCGAAGCGCACAGGCGATCGGCGCGGCCGACAAACTTGCCGAGCTGGCGTCCGGCGAGACGATGGGTGAGCCGGGAATGCAGTTCATGCAACACCACGCGACCCGGGGGCTCCAGATCCGGGTGCGCTTTGCCCGCTGGGAAGAGATCCTCGCGGCGCCGGCCCCGGCGCCGCGGTTCCCGCACGCGCGGGCCATGTGGCAGTACGCGCGCGGGAGGGCCAATGCAGCAACCGGGAAAGTGGCCGAGGCGGTGGCGGACCTGGCGGCGGTGCGCGCGGCGGTGACCGATCCCAGCCTGAAAGGGGTCCGGCTCGAGTTCAACGAGTCGCCGTCGATTCTGCGTGTTGCCGCCGAAGTGCTGGCGGGCCGAATTGCGTCAGCGGAAGGCAGGCATGCCAGGGCGATCGGCCATCTCGAGGAAGCCGTCAGGCTGGAAGATGCCCTGAGCTACGGGGAACCACCCGACTGGACCGTCCCGGTGCGCCACGACCTGGGCGCCGTGCTGCTCGAGGCGGGACTCTCGGCGGAAGCCGAACGGGCCTTTCGGGCCGACCTGGCCCGGTTTGCCGAGAATGGCTGGTCGTTGCGGGGGCTCGCGGGCGCGCTGCGGGCGCAGGGGCGGACCGGTGAGGCCGCCAGGGTCACGCAGCAATACCGCCGAGCCTGGTCCGAGGCCGACGTGCCGTTGGCACGGCCCTGACCGGGCCTTGCGGGGCTATTGGACCGCTTCGGGTGTCACCGGCGCCCTCGCAGATCATCCCCCCAGCCGCCTGAGCCCCTGCCGCGCCGAGTCCAGCCAGGGCCGGAACGCCGGGTCGGCCTCGCGCCAGAGGTCGAGCACCCGGGAGTAGTGGAACCGCGCCTCGGCCGGCTCGCGGAGTTGCTCGTGGACCTGGGCGCGTTTGAGATGTGACGGCGCCAGGTAGATGAGGTCGTAGGCGGCGGGATCGGGAAACGAGGCGTACCAGCGGAGCGCCTCGCGTGGCCGCCCCAGCCGGCGAAGCAGCTCGCCCTTGAGAAAGCGCGCATCCGCCTCAGGAAAACTCGAGATGTTGGGCCGGATCGAGTCCGGCGGGATGCCGGGGTCGTCCAGCAGCCGCAGCGCCTCGGACGGCTGGCCTTGCCGCCGGGCCAGGCCCGACCGGAGCGTGCGGGCGATTGTCTGCGCGAACCCCGTCTCGACCGCGTCATCCACTGGACGCTCCAACTCGACGGCGTGGCGGAGGGCGCCATAGGCGTCGTCCAGCCGCAGGCTCAGCAGGCCCGCCAGGTAGTGCCGCCGCCACCAGGCGATCTCGCGGGGGGCCCACGGAAACGCCTCGCGAGCGGGTTGGAGCGATGCCGGCCGCTCCAGCGCCTCGCGCAGCGCCCCGAGCTCGTCCTGACGATTCGCAAGAAGGGGGAACGCGGCGAACGCGGCACGGTACTGGAGTGCCCAGCCCGGCTGGAGCGCCTCGAGCAGGTCGAGCTCGGCCTGGGCGGCGTCCCAGCGCCCGCGCGCCAGCTCGATCTGGGCGAGCATGATGTGGGCCCGCCCGCGGGTGAGCGGGTCGCGCGCGGGCGCCGCCTGCACCCGCGCGACCCGCACGGCGGCGGCCAGGTCACTGCCATGCACCGCGACGACCCGGACCACCGCCTCGACCACGTCATCCGATGCTCCCGAAAGCGCGGCCAGACTGCGGTCCAGCGCCGCGCGGTCCCCCAGGGCGACCCCGCGGAGCGCATTGATCTCCACCCGCTGTTCGGCCGGGAGCGTGAGTTGTGAGAGCCGTACTGTGAGTGTGTCGAGCTCGCCCCGGCGCCCTTCCGTCGCGGCGATCCGCGCCAGGTGCAGGAGGGCGCCCGGGTGCTCCGGCTCGTACGCCAGCACACGCTCGAACGCGGCCCGCGACGCCAGCGCCGAGCGCCCGAAGTAGGCCCACCAGTGGAACTGCACCTCGGCCAGGTTGAACCAGGCCTCGACGTCATCGGGCCGGATCGCCAGGGCCTTGAGGTAGAGCGTTTCCGCTTCGATGACGTCGCCCGCGAGGTAGCGGTCGAAGGCGGCGACGATGAGCCGCTCGCCCTCGGAGAGCCGGTTCTGGTGGCGCAGGGCGGCCCGCGCGGCCCGCTCCGCGATGTCGGAGCCGGCGACCCAGTGCGCGGCGCTGCTCAGGCGGTAGTGCGCCAGGGCGAACGCCGTGTCGAGCGTCACGGCCCGGTCCAGGGCGCGCACCGCCTCGTGATAGCGGCCCGCCCGGTACTCCGCGTCTCCTTCGAGATAGGCCTTGAGGGCGGGCAGCGAGCCGGCGGTCAGCGCCGCGGTCCGCGCCAGGTTGTTGCCGCGCGCCGCGCTCCGGCCCGCGATCAGCCGGGCCGAGAGCCGGTCCACCAACGCGAAGGCGTCGGCCGCCGCGCCGTCCACCGTGACCCGCTCGGGCGCCACAGCGCCGGCCGCGTGGTACAGGGTGGCCGCGATGCGCAGCCGATCGCCCGACTCGACCAGGTCGCCAAGCACAATCAAGCCGGCGCCCAGCCGCGACGCGATGCGTTCGGCCTCTGCCGGGTCCACCTCGCCCGGCGCCGCCTCGCCCACTGCGTTGAGCAGGGCACGGTGGTCCACGCTCCTGAGGTTGCCCGCGCCGTCGAGGTTGGCTCCCAGCACCTGGGGCATGCCGTTCGCCAGGTACGCCAGGCTACCGCCACCTTGGTAGGCGAAGGGAAAGACGGCAACGCGAACGCCGGGCGGCGCCCCGCCCGAGGACGGACCGGCGCCGGGACCCCGCGAGCCGATCCACCACACGGTTGCAAGAACCAGGGCCACGGCCGCCGCCAGGGCGACAACGGATCGGCGGCTCCGAGGTACGGCGGAAGGGTGGTGAGCCACCTGGGGGGTCGGAAGGGGCGCGACCGGGCGAGCGGCTTGCCACACGACCGCCGCCGCCGGCATGACGACCCCACCTCCCATCCTCTCACCCCGCAGGGCCTCGACGATCGCGCGGGTGCGGGCGTCGGGCTCCGCCTCGTAGTCCTGCCGGAGCCGCGCCGCGAACTCGTCGTAGGCGCGGAGCGCGCCCGCCCGGTCGCCGGTGCGGGCGAGCAACGCCAGCAGCTCACGGAACTCCGCCTCGTCGTCCCGCGAGAACTCGAGCGCGCGACGGGCTAGCCGCGCCGCAGCCTCCGCGTTGCCCAGCGCCTCCTCTTCCGCCGCCCGGGACCACGCCGAGCGACCGGCCAGCGCGCGCAGGCGGGTGCGCGCCGCGGCGAGCCACTGCTCGAACTCGGCGGCGTCGGAGAGGATGAAGCCGGGGAGCGGCTCGCCCTGATACAGGTCCACCGCCGCGGCGTGGTCTCCCGACGCGGCTGCTTCGTCGAAGGCTGCGGCGTCGCACCAGACCCGACCACGGTCAACGGCGACTTCCTCATCGCCGCGGGTCAGGAGCGCCTCCTGTCCCAGAGCGCGCCGCAAGCGGTACAGCGCCTGGTTGAGCGCGGCTCGGGCGTGGCGGTCGTCGAGCTCGGGCCAGAACAGCGGGAGCAGGCTATCCCGGCGATGGAAGCCGTGGGGCCGGGCCATCGCCAAGTAAGCCAGCAGGGCGAGGCACTTGGGCTGGCGGAGCACGGCCCCCAGCGGCCGGCTTCGCGGCCCGCGGAGGTCCACTTGGCCCAGGGTGCGGAATTCGATCATGCGCTGTGGCCCCGTGGCCCGAGCGGGCCGACGAGGTGCGTGTGACGGTTGCGATTCCGGGTCAAGCATACCGTCTGACGGGGCCCCGGGCCATCCCGCGAAGGGCCGAATGGACCGGGTGAGAGGCCGGTAACCGACGAGTGACCCGGGGGTGAGGGCGCCGCGCGAGACTCGGGTGCGACCACCGAGCCACCCCTTCCACCCGGAGCCACTCCATGCGCCCTACTCTCCACGCCCCCGATCGGTCCCGCTGCGGGATCCCCCTCTGCCTCCTCGCCGTCCTCCTCCCGGCCGCGTGCCAGCAGGCGCCGCCCACCGGGCCCACGCCACCGGCGAACTACTCCATGCACGCGGCCGCGCCGGTCGTCAATTCGGACGCGGACCCGGGCGATGGGGTCTGTGATGCGGACGAGTGCACCCTGCGCGAGGCCATCGCGGCAGCAGCCCCAGGGGACGAGATCACCTTCGATCCATCGCTCAGCGGCAGCACCATCGTCCTCAACGGGACGCAGCTATCCATCGTCCGGGATCTGACGATCACCGGCCCCGGGGCGAGTCTGCTCACGGTGGATGCGAACCTGGCGTCGCGCCTGCTGACCGTCAACGCAGGGACGACAGTGCGCATCAGCGGGCTCACGCTCACACGGGGTTTCAATGCGCTAGGCGGCGGGATCAGCGGCATCAACACCGGCGGAAACCTCACCCTGGAAGACTGCGAGATCCGCGACAACCAGAGCTCGGGAGGGAGCGTCATCCGCAGCCTGGGTGCGCTGACCTTCCGGCGGTGTAGCGCGATCGGGAACACGGGGGCGAATCTGATCCTCGTAAGTGCCGGGTCTCCGTCGATCAGCGTCGAGGCGAGTACTCTGCGCCAGAACGCAGCCACCAGTAACCTGCTTTCCCTTGGGCCCGCCGGGGCGATCCAGACCAGCACAATCAGCGGGAACACGACCGGCCGTTATCTCATTGGCGCCGGAACGATCCGGAACAGCACGATCACGGACAATACGTCCTCCCTTGCTACTCTTGACCGCCCCCCGCCCCCCCCGGCGGTGTCCAGTTCGATCCTCGCCGGCAACTCCGGGCCCTTGTGCGACGCTTCATTCGTGAGCGGCGGCCAGAATGTCCTGGACCCTTTGGCGGGATCGGAGGACATATGCTCCCCTACCTTCGCCCCCGACGATCAGTTCATTTCCGCCGCGGCCCTTGTGACGACCGTGCTCTCCCCGCTGGCGGACAACGGCGGCCCCACCTGGACCCACGCGCTCCTCGACCCCGCCGTCACCGGCCTGCCCAATCCCGCCCTGGATAAGGGCAGCTGCACCGCCTCGGGCGTCACCACCGACCAGCGCGGCGACCCCCGTCCCACCGACTTCCCCGCTGTCGCCGATACGCACGACGGCTGCGACGTCGGCGCCTTCGAGCTGCAACTTCCGGTCGCACCGCCGGAGCCATGCACTCTGGCCGATCTGGCCGGCCGGGTGGACGCGCTTCGGGAGGAGGGCGTGCTCAACAAGGGGCAGTCGAACGCACTCGGCAGGAAGCTCACGCAGGCCGAAAAGCACGCGTCGAAGGGGAAGACCGCGGACGCGCAGGCTGCGCTGGAGGAGTTCGTCCAGCAGGTGTCGGCGCTCCAGGCGGAGGGGGTGCTCACCGAAGAGCAGGCGGCGGCCCTCAGCGGGTGCGCCGCGGAGGCGGCGGCCGGGCTCGCCGCCTGAGGCCTCGCGTGGGCCCCCGGCGCCCCTCGGCGGGGATCGCCTACTGTGCTCTGGTCGCGGCCTCCGCCTGCGGTGGGGCCGCGGCCGAGCTGCGGGTGACCGCGCGCGACTACAGCTTCGAGGCGCTCGATCGGGCGACGCCGGGCCGTGTTACCCTCCGCCTGGTGAACCGGGGCGCGGTGGCGCATCAGGCCGCGATCCTTGCCCTGGACCATGCCGGTGCCCTCGAGGCCTTCTTCGCCGCCATCCGCCGTACTGACTCGCTCCCGGCCGGGGTCCGCCTGCTCGGCGCCACTCCCGGCACCGGGCCCGGGGCGGAGTCGTCCCTGACCCTGCTGCTGCCGGCCGGCGACTACCTGCTCGTCTGCCTGCTCCCGGGGCAGGACGGTGCACCGCACGTGATGCGCGGCATGGTGCGCCGGTTGCTGGTCGCGGCACGCAGCGATTCCGCTCCGTGATGGGCGGTGTGGGGTGGCCTCGCCAACCGGCCGCCGCGTCGAGGGCGCGTCGGCGAGAAGGGCTCGGGGGCTGCCCGGAATCTCTTTAGCGGGCGCCCGGCTCGGGCGGGGGCTCGGACGCTTCGCCCCCAAGGCTGCTGCCGGCGGACTCTCCAGGGATGGTGGTGCCGTCCGCCCCGAGCACCCTGAACAACTGCCACTGCTGCTGCTTCGCCGCAGAGACCTGGGATCCGTTGTACAACACGGAGACCAGCAACAGGCCGTCCTTGTGGCCGAGGTATCCCACCAGGCTGGCGACGTTGCCGAGGGTCCCGGTCTTGGCCCGGACGACGCCCGGGCTGAGCTTGGACGAGGTCAGCCGCTTCAGCGTCCCGTCGCCGTTGGCCGGAAGGAGAAACGGGAAGTTCCGGCCCGCCGGAGTGCCCGGCAGGGTGCCGAGGTACTTGACGAAGGAATAGGCCGTGGCGCGGTCGTCGCCGGAAAGTCCGCTCCCGTCCACCAGGTGCACCTGGGATTCTCCGGTAACCTGGCGAACATGCGCGGTCAGCCGTTCCGCGGCCTGATCGCTCGGTCCGCCCGCCCAGCGGAGCAAGGCCTCCGCTCCGATGTTGAGGCTCCGCGTGTTGACTTCGGCCACGATCGAATCGAGTGGAGGGGAGACCACCTCGGCAAGCGTGAATTCCCCGATGGCACCTGGGCGAATCGCCAGGGCGGCGTGGCGTTCCCAGACGATGCCGGCCTCGCGAAGCGCGGCTTCCCAGGCCGCCTCCAGCACCACCCCGAGATCCCGCGCCGTGCCCGTGTAGCCGCGGGGGCGCGCCTTGATCCCGATCGTCCCCTGGATCTCGAAGCGTCCGCCGGGCGCGGCCAGGATGCGCAGCCGATCACGGGTGCCCGCGACCGTCTTCGCGCTGATGCGGACCAGCCCGTCCATGCCGATCGGCGCCGAGGCGGTGACGACGGGCGCCGCGCCCACCTCCGCGCCCGGTGACAGGGTGAAGCTGATCAGGTTTTCGTTGAGGGTGAGCGGGCCCACCAGGGGTGCGAATGAGCGGCCGCGGTGGCGTCCCGCCCAGACGGCGGGGTAGGTCGCCTCGGCCACGCCCTGCGTGCTCTGCACTGTAAGGGGTCCGTCCAGGCGCCGAATGCCGATCGCGGCAAGCCCCGCGGCAAGATCGCGCACCGTGGCTCCCTGGCGCATCGGGCGCTCGAAGGTCGGATCGCCGTTCAGTTCCAGCGCCCAGGTCCCGATCCAGGCGCCGGAGAGCGGCTCGACATAGCCCGTCCCGACCACCCGGGTGGTCTGCCGAGCCTCGCCGCCCAGCGTGGAGCGGGCGAAGCCGGCGGTGAAGAGCTTGACGGTCGAGGCCGGAATCAACGGGTCGCCGGCGTTGACGCTCCAGAGCAGCCGGCCCTGGTCGTCCGCGACCGCCACGCCCCATTCACCGGGGGCGACCCGGGCGGCGCGGCTGAACCACCCGTTGAGCTGGTCTTGCAGAGTGGGAGAGGTCGGGGGGGCCAGTTGGGCCGCCGCCGGCCCGAGGGCCAGCAGCCCTCCGGCCAGCGCGAGTCTCCAACCTCGGCGCAATGAAAGCACTTCCAGGACCGCGCTCCTTGAAGAGTGGGCTATTTCAGGATCAGCTTCGCGATGGTCTGAAGCTGCATGTTGCTGGTCCCCTCATAAATCGTGCCGATCTTGGCGTCGCGATAAAACTTCTCGACCGGGTACTCCCGGCTGTAGCCGTAGCCGCCGAACAACTCTACGCAGAGCCCGGTCACCCGGTTGGCAACCTGGGAGCTGAACAGCTTGGCCATGGCCGCCTCCCGGGTGAACGGCTGGCCGGCATCCTTGAGCCGGGCGGCGTTATAGACCATCAATCGGGCGGCCTCCAGCTCGGTGGCGGCCTGGGCCATCTGGAACTGGACAGCCTGAAAATCGGCCACCGCTTTGCCGAACTGTTTCCGCTCCTGGGTATAGCCGATCGCGGCGTCCAACGCGCCCTGACTGACCCCGATCATCTGGGCCCCGATCCCGATGCGGCCCTCGTTGAGGGTCTCGATGGCGATCTTGTACCCCTTGCCGACGGGCCCTATGACATTCTCTGACGGAACCCGGCACTGCTCCAGCACAAGCTCGACCGTGCTCGAGGCGCGGATCCCCAGCTTGTCCTCCTTCCGGCCGACGGAAAACCCCGGGAACTCCCGCTCCACGATGAAAGCGGTGATCCCCTTGTAAGCCTGGCTGAAGTCGGTATTGGCAAAGATCACGAAGAGCCCGGCTTCGGCGCCGTTGGTGATCCAGAGCTTCCGGCCCGTCAGCGCCCAGCCGCCCTCGGCCGCGTCGGCCCTGCATTCCAGCCCAAACGCGTCGCTTCCGCTGGCGGCTTCCGAAAGGGCGAAGGCCCCGAGCTTTTCTCCGCTCAGTCGAGGGAGGTAGCGGCTTTTCTGCTCCTCGCCGGCCCAGCGCAGGAAGATGTTGTTGACCAGGGTGTTCTGGACGTCGACATAGATCGCGGCGGAGGCATCGACCCGGGCCAGCTCCTCGATGGCCACCGTTGCCATGAAGAACGAACCGCCGGCCCCCCCGTACTGCTCCGGAACCTCGATGCCCATCAACCCCATCTCGAAAAACCGGCTGATGAGGTCGCGCCGGAAGACGCCGGCCTCGTCCATCTCGGCCACGTGGGGGCGCACTTCGGTTTCCGCGAACTCGCGCACGGCGTCGCGAAACGCGCCCTCTTCTTCGGAGAGCTGGGTGAGGGCCGGCGAGGCGGCCGCGGTCTGGGTCATTCCGACTGCTCCGGGTCGTACATGTGCTCTCAGTTCAAGCCCGTAGAAGATAGGAGGTTACGGCCCCAGCGGAAAGAAAAAGGGGCCGGGTCTCCCCGGCCCCCTGGCGTTCCGTTGCGCGACGGAGCAGGACTAGAAGCTGGTCGTCACCCCGTCGGAACACACCGCGGTTCCCGCCTGGCAGACGCGGTAGGTCGCCGAGCCGCCGCCCTTCCCGACGTTATCAACGTACGAGCCGTCGTTCGCCGTGGTGGCGATCTCGGCGCCGTTGCGGAAGACGTCGACGTTGGTCCCCACGGCCCCCGACCAGGTCAGCGTCGCCGAGCGGTTCCCCCTGACCTTCTGGCCCACAACCGAGAGCTGGATGCTGCTCGTGGGCGCCGTGACCGTCACGGACTTGGTCTCCCCATCGCTCAGGCCACCGTTATCGATGACGGTGAGGGTCACGTTGCGGGTTCCGCCGGAGGCGTAGGTGTGGTTCACCGTCGCGCCGCTGCCCGAGGAACCGTCGCCGAAGTTCCAGCTGTAGCTCAGCGGTCCGTTCTCGGGGTCGCCCGATCCGCTCCCGTTGAAGCTGCAGCTCAGGTCGGTACAGCCGAAAGTGAAGGCGGCCGTCGGAGGCAGGTTCCCGCCGCCGCCTCCGGAGCTGAGCAGGCTGTAGAGCAGCAGATTGGGCGAGCCGGTCCCCGCGCCGCCGACGACTCCGGCTGTGGCTTGGCCGGTGATCGCGGTGCCGACCTGGGACGGGTTCGCGCCCGGATTCGCCTCGAGGTAGAGGGCCGCGACACCCGCGACGTGCGGACTGGCCATCGAGGTGCCGCTCCAGCTGCCGTAACTGGTCGTGGAATTCATGGTCGACGAGGTGATACTGGTGCCGGGCGCGAAGATGTCCACGCAGGTACCGTAGTTCGAGAACGAGGCCCGACTGTCCGAGCCGGTTGTGGCGCCCACCGTCAGGGCGTCCGGCGCGCTGGCCGGAGAGCGGTTGCAGGCGTTGGTGTTCTCGTTGCCCGCCGCGACGGCGAAGACGACGCCGGCAGCGACGGCGCCCTGAACCGCATTGTTGACCGAGGACGAGAACCCTCCGCCCAGTGACATGTTGGCCACGGCCGGCTGGGTATGGTTGGCGGCAACCCAGTCGATGCCTGCGATGACCTGGCTCCAGCTTCCACTGCCGGAGCAGTTGAGCACCCGCACCCCGACCAGCGCGACCGACTTGGCCACGCCCACGTTGGTGCCACCGACGGTGCCGGCGACGTGGGTTCCATGCCCGTGGCAGTCGGCGGTGTTGTTGTCATTGTCGATGAAGTCGTACCCCGAGGTCACACGCCCGTTGTATTCCACGTGGTCCGGGCGAATGCCGGTGTCGATAATGTAGGCGCGGACTCCGGCGCCGGTCGTGTTGTAGTTGTACAGGTCATCCAGCGGAAGGTTGCGCTGGTCGATCCGGTCCAGCCCCCAGCTTGGCGGGTCGGTTTGGGCGCCGATCGCAAAGGCGACGCCGTCCTCCTCGACGAACTGGACGTTGGGATTGCGCCGGATGCCCTCGACAGCCTGGGCGGGGAGGGTGGCTGCGAATCCCTGCAAGGCGGTCTGGTAGCGATAATGGACCGTGCCCCCGAATGCGCGGATCAACTGGTCGGTCACGTCGTTCGGGTTCGGGGTTCCGAGCCGAAAGACCACAATGAACCGGTCCGCGTTGCCCTGGCCCTGCCCCACCGCCAGGAGCGGCGCGGGCGTTCCGGAGGGCTCTACCGGGTCCGGACGGTCGGTGCAGGCCCCAAGGCTCAGGGCCACCAAAGTGATGGCAGTCAAGCGTGGTCGCATGGATCCTCCTGAAAGAGAACCGGTCTCGCCTGGACAGGTGTGGCTTCGGGTCCGTCCCCGTGAAGCGGGAATGGAACGGTTGTCGTTTGGACGACACGGCCATCTGCCGCACCGGGGCAATGGTCAGTCCCCGGGAGCGGGAGCGGCCGCGCGGAGTAACACGCTGTGCCGGCGGGAGATCCGCCCTTCCGGTCACGCGGCGTTGCGTACGAATGCCCACGGAATTCAGCAAGAATCGCTCCCGCGCCCACGGCGGTTCAGGGCTGGACGACCAGCTCCACCGCGGCGGAGAGGAGCGGCTCCCCCTCCGTGAGCAGCTCGCCCTGCGCCCGGTAGCGGCCGGGTGGAACCTGCCTCCCCGCGTTGCTGCGCTGGTCCCACTGCCCGGCCAGGCGCAGGGAGGCACCGGGCTCCAGCACCTCGACTCTGAGTATCGCAGGAAGGACCTCGCCCTCGAGGCGTCGCCAGACCACCTCGCCGTCCTCGGCTCGGATGCGGATGTCGAAGGCGATCGTGCGGCCCAGCAATGAGAGGGTGAGCCGGCGCGAACCGATGTTCTCGAGCACGAGGGTCAAGGACACCGGGTCGCCGAGCCGGATCCCGTCGGGGATCTCGAGCCGAAGGCGCAGCGAATCCAGGGCGGGGTCCGACATGGGTGTCCCGATTTCGTTGGCGTCCGACCATGCTCCACGAGCGCCCACCCCCAGGGTCGGGGCCGCGCAGAGCAGCAGGAGCATGGCCGCCCAGGCGACGGGGGAGGACGGCAAGCCGCCCTCCCGGTGCGAGCCAAACACGTCGCGGTTAAGGCGCCGTCGCGGTCAGGGCGCCGAGTTCGGCGATTACGGCGGCCAGCGGGCTGAAAAAGAAGGTTGCGTCGCCCGCGCCGCCCCAGAGAATTCCGACCAGGCGGACGTCGTTGCCGCCGAGGTCCTGAAAGACCGGTGCGCCGCTATCGCCGCCGCCCACGATGGCGGCGCCGGATACCGCGGTTTGGCACAGCATCTGGATGTTCGAGCCGAAGACGTTCACCGTGACGCAGCTGCCGTCAACCTCGCCCGAAGTCCACCCGGTGGTGCGGCCGACCTTGTGGAGGGTGCCGTCGAACCCGGTCGTGCTGTTGTCTTGCTCGGTGATCGAAAATTGCCCCACCACCTCGAGCGAGCCGTTGTTGGCCCCTGAGGTTCTGGCGATCGCACCCTGGTCCGAGTCGGTCCCGCTGCGGTACAACGCTCTCGACGCGTCGCTGTAGCGGCATTTCTTGCCTCGCGAGCACTCGCCGCCCCGGAAGTAGGCCGGGTCGTCCACCTCGTCGGCGATCACCTCGGCGTTCTGGGGCGGTACCGTCTTGACGGGTTGGTAGTAGTCCGTGCCGTCGGTCGAACCCTGACGGCTGGAACAGTGGGAGGCCGTGATGAAGGAGCGCTCAGCGCCGGCGTCCGCGTTGAAGCCGATGCTGCAGACGAAGTTCTTGAAGTTGATCTGAATCCCTCCCAGGGTGGGGCGATGCTCCTCCTGCAGGTCCACCACGAAGCGGACCGGCCGCACCACCCGCAGGCGATACGCCGTGGCCGGGATACCGTGCCTGCGCAGTACGGAGCGGACGCCGGTCATCACCCCTGGATGCTCCACCCCGAAGACCAGGAGCCCGGTCGACTCGTGGTCGTCGGCGGTCACCGTACCGGGCAGTGCCATGACCTCGGGCGCTGCCCGGCGGAACCACGCGGCGCGCTGTTGCGCCGAAGGCGGTGAGCTAGTGATGGCGGCTTCAGGCGATGGGACGTTCTCGGGCCCGGTCGGTGCCGGCCGGTCCTGGCATGCTGCCGCCAGGAGCGCGCCTGCGAGCAGACCGACGGCCCGCGTGCTCGTTGGGCTCATGGGATGCTCCGGATGAAGAAAGCAAAAACGGCGGGCTGGGCCATGCCTCGGCCTCACAACGAATCGCTGTGCTGGGTGAGCATCATCGCCTGGTGCCGGGCGACGGCATTCCCACAGTAGAACTCGTGATTGCGGGTGTCAACACGAATCGACTCGGACGGGTGTTGCCCGGTCGCGACACTCGCTGTTGCTCAGTCGACTCCCGAGCGTCCGAGCGCTACTTGCAGTTCTTGCCGTTCTTCCCCTTGGGCTCGCAGTCATCAGGCGGGGGAGGAGGTGGTGGCGGCGGCGGTGGGGGGGGAGGAGGGCTCACCCCACCCGACGTTGCGACCACATCGCCCAGTTCGTCCTGGATGTTCTTGAGCGGGCTGAAGACGAACAGGTCCCCGCTCCCGCTCCCTCCCCAGAGGATGCCCACGAGCCTGACATTATCACCGCTGATGATCTGAAAGACAGGAGAACCGCTGTCGCCCGGCCCCACGAGCTTCCTGCCGCGCTTCTGGACCAGCGTCTGGCAGAGCTGTTGAATGTCCGTGCCGGAGACGTTCACCGTCGCACATGTGGCCACGACGTTGCCCTGACCCCATCCCGTGGTTCTGCCGACCTTGTTCAGGCTCCCGTTGAAGGTCGTGCCGTTGTTGTTCTGCTCCGTGATGAAGAAGGAGCCATCGACGGTAATGCTCTGATTGTTGGGTCCAGTGGTTCTGGCAATCTCGCCCTGGCTTGAGGTGGTGCCGGTCCGATAAAGCGCCCGTGAAGCATCGCTGTAGCGGCACCGCTTCCCCGCGGAGCAGCCCGATCCGGTGAAGTAGGTCGGGTCAGCCACCTCATCGGCGATCACCGTTGAGTTCACGCTGCTCAGCGGCTGCCAGTACGGGGTGTCGTCTACCCCACCCTGATTCTCGGTGCAGTGCGAATTGGTAATGAATGACCGCCCGCCGGCGTGGGTGACGTTGAACCCCAGCGTACACAGAAAGCCCGGGAAATGGATCTGGATCCCGCCCATGGTGGGACGGTGTTCATCCTGCAGCGTCGCCACGAGATGGATGGGCTCGGTGACCTGAATCCGGTACGCCGACGCGGGCACACCATGCCGCGCCAGCACGGCCTGCACCGCCCGCGCCCGCCCCGAATTCTCGATCCCGAAGACCAGCTGCCCCGTGGACTCGTCGTCGTCGGCGTACACCGTCTGCGGAAGGTCAAGCACCTCGGGGGCGACCCGGTTGAACCAGGCCGCACGCTGCTGCGCCTGCGCGGGTAGCTGTCCCACCGACGGCTGCGCGGAGGGGGACTGCTCGAGCCCGGTCGGTTCGCGGGCATCCTGGCATGCGGCTACCAGGATCACGCCGGCAACCAGACCGAGGACCCGGACATTTCTCGGGGTCATTGGGTTCTCCGAATGCGGGGAAGAATGGCAGCCGCTCGCCGCCGGGTCCGGCGCAGGAGTGGAGCGTAATAGCAAACGGACCGCGCGGTGGTGAGGGCTGTGCTCCCACAGTACGACGGTGCTCCGCAGGTGTCAACGCGGCGCGACGAAGGGAGTGTGGCCCACGCGCGACAGGCTCAGGCGACAAGGCTCAGCCCCCGGCCAGGAGTACCTCCAGAGCCACAGGGACGCGTCCGAGGGGCGCCGAAACCTGGACACCCTGCACCCGCGGCCGCACCGCCCCGAGCATCTCCCGCGCGATGCCCACCCCCTCGGCCAGCGCCGCTTCGCGCCCGCCCTCGCTGGCCGCGCGCATGCGGGCCAGCACCGCCTCGGGCACCGACACACCGGGGACCTCGTTGGCCAGAAACTCGGCATTGCGCAGCGAGACCAGCGGCCAGATGCCGGCCACAATCGGGATGGGTGACCGCGCCCGATCCAGAAACCGGTGCAGCTGCTCCAGATCGAACACGGGCTGCGTCACCGCGAACTCGGCCCCGGCCTCGACCTTCCAGGCGAAGCGGGACAACTCCTTCTCCAGGTCCGTCGCGGCCGGATTGACCCCGACACCGATCACAAAGCGGGTCGGCTCGCCGAGCGGGTTGTGCCCGGGGTCCAGGCCGTGGTTGAGCCGGTCCACCAGATTGGTCAGCCCGATGCTGTCGATGTCGAACACCGCCGTGGCATCGGGATAGGGACCCATTTTGGGCGGGTCGCCGGTGACCAGCAGCAGGTTGCGCAGCCCCGCCGCCGCGGAACCCAGCAGATCGCTCAGCATGCCCAGCAGATTGCGATCCCGGCAGGAATAGTGGACCACGGTCTCCAGGCCCACCTCGCGCTCGATCATCAGGGCCGACAGCAGCGCCCCCATCCGGCTTTGCGCCCGGGGCCCGTCCGGGACGTTGACCGCGTGCACGCCCGCCTCCTTGAGCTGCCGGCACTGCTTGAACATCGGGGCCGGGTCGACCCCCTTGGGCGGGACGATCTCGACGGTGGTCACGAACTCGCCCCGCGCCAGACGCCCGCCGAGTCCCGACCGCTCGCCGAGCGGCACCGAGGCGACCCCGGCGGCCCGCGGCTCGGCTGTCTCCTCGACCGCGCGCACCCGCGGTGTCACCGACTGGACGTAGCCGACCACGGCCCGGATGTGCTCGGGGGTCGTGCCGCAGCAGCCGCCGACCAAGCGGGCGCCCGACTCGACCATCCTGCGGGCATAGCTCGCCATGTATTCCGGCGAGGCCATGTACATCTTGCGCCCGCTCACCTCACGCGGAAATCCGGCGTTGGGCTGCGCGGAGATGGGGATGCTCACCGCCTGGGCCAGCTTCTCCACGGCCTCGAGCACCCCCTGGGGTCCGACCGAGCAGTTGACGCCGACGACGTCGGCGCCCGCGGCCTGGAGGTCCGCCCCGAACGCGCCGGGATCGGTCCCGTAGGGCGTGTTCCCGTCGTCGCCGATGGTCATCTGACAGATCACCGGCAGGTCCGAGTGCGCCCGGACCGCGGCGAGCGCCGCCTTGATCTCGTCGGCGTCCCAGAAAGTCTCCAGCACGAAGCCGTCGACGCCGCCCTCGAGCAGACCGGCGACCTGGCGCTCGAAGTCCGCCTGCGCCTCCCGGCGCGAGGTCTCTCCAAACGGCTCGATCCGGATGCCCAGCGGCCCGATGGCGCCGAGTACGGCGGCGCGGTCTCCGGCCGCGTCGCGGGCGAGGGACGCGGCCAGGCGATTCAGCCGCTCGGTCTCCTGCGCCAGGCCGTACTGCGCCAGCTTGCGCGGGTTGGCGCCGAAGGTGTTGGTCTCGATCAACTCCGCGCCCGCGCGCACGTAGTCCCGGTGAATGTCCCGCACCAGCTGCGGCTGGCGCTCGTTCAGCTCGTCGTAGCAGACGTTCAGGAAAACGCCCCGGGCGTAGAGCATGGTCCCCATGGCGCCGTCGCAGACGTGAACCCGGCCGTCGTCCAGCAGTGCGCGCAAGGTCGGCATCGCTATCTCTCGTAGCCCAGGTTGGCCGCCAGCCAGCGCTCCGCCACGGCCGTATCCACGCCTTTGCGGCGCGCGTAGTCTTCCACCTGGTCGCGCCCAAGGCGGCCCACACCGAAGTAGGCGGCCTCGGGTCGCCAGAAATACCAGCCGCTGACCGAGGCGGCAGGGAGCATCGCGAAGCTTTCCGTCAGGGTCATGCCGGTCCGGGCCGGGGCGTCGAGCAGGTCGAAGATCGTCTGCTTTTCGCTGTGGTCGGGGCACGCGGGATACCCCGGGGCGGGCCGGATGCCCCGATAACGTTCCTTGAGCAGGTCCTCGTTCTCGAGCCGCTCCTCCGGCGCGTAGCCCCAAAGCTCCCGCCGCACCCGCTCGTGCAGCCGTTCCGCGAACGCTTCGGCCAGCCGGTCGGCAAGCGCCTTGGCCAGGATGGCCGAGTAGTCATCGTGCGCGCCCTCGAACCCGGCGGCCAGTGCGTCGGTTCCATGGCCGGCGGTCACCGCGAACGCGCCAAGGTAATCGGGGACGCCGCTGTCCCGGGGCGCCACGAAATCGGCCAGAGCAAGATTGGCCCGATCGCCCGACTTGGCCATCTGCTGGCGCAGGGTGTGGACGACCGCCCGCACCGTGCGCCGGTCCTCTCCCGTGTACAGCTCGATGTCGTCGCCCACCGCGTTGGCGGGGAAGAACCCCGCCACGCCGCGCGCGGTCAGCAGCCCTTCCCGGACGATGCGGTCGAGCAGGGCCTGGGCGTCGCGGAACAGGGCGGTGGCGGCCTCGCCGGTCCTGGCCGCGGTCAGGATCTCGGGATAGCGCCCGGGCAGCTCCCAGGTCTGGAAAAAGGGCGTCCAGTCGATCCGCTCGATCAGCTCCTCGAGGGGGTACGGCGCGAACGTCAGGACACCGGGCCGGCGTGGCGCGGGCGCGGGGTCGAGGGAGAGCGGCAGGCGGTGCCGCCTGGCCTCGTCCAGGGCGAGGAGCCGTTCCGTCGACCGGCCCTCCCGCTCCCGGCGAATCGCCGCGTATTCCTCCCGCACCCCGTCGACCAGCCCGTCCCGCCGGCCGTCCGACAACAGGGTGGATGCGACCCCGACCGCCCGGGATGCGTCGAGCACGTGGATCACGGGGGCCGAGTAGCGCGGCGAGACCCGGACCGCGGTATGGGCCTTGGAGGTGGTCGCGCCGCCGATCAGCAGGGGGGTGCGGAAGCCCTCGCGTTCCAGCTCCCCCGCGACGAAGACCATTTCCTCCAACGATGGGGTGATCAGGCCCGAGAGCCCGATCAGGTCCACGCCCTCCTGCCTGGCCGCGTCGAGAATTCGGGCCGAGGGGACCATGACGCCGAGGTCGATGACTTCGTAGTTGTTACACTGGAGCACCACGCCCACGATTTTCTTGCCGATATCGTGCACATCCCCCTTCACCGTGGCGAGCAGGACCTTTCCCGCGTTGCGTGCCTGGCCGTCCCGCCGCTCGGCCTCCAGAAACGGTACCAGGTGCGCGACGGCTTTCTTCATCACCCGGGCGCTCTTCACCACCTGGGGGAGAAACATCTTGCCGGCGCCGAACAGGTCCCCGACCACGTTCATGCCCGCCATCAGGGGGCCTTCGATCACGGACAGGGGGCGGCCCAGCTCGAGCCGGGCGGCCTCGGTGTCCTCCAAGATCCAGGCGTCGATCCCCTCGACCAGCGCGTGGCTGAGCCGGTCCGCCACGGGGAGATCGCGCCAGGCATCGTCGGCCTCCGCGCGTCCGGGGGCACTCTGGTCGGTCCGCCAGCGATCGGCGGCCGCCAGCAGGCGCTCCGTCGCGTCGGGCCGCCGGTTGAGCAGGACGTCCTCCACCAGCTCGCGCAACTCGGCCGGGATGTCGTCGTAGACGGCCAGCTGGCCCGCGTTGACGATGCCCATGTCCATCCCGGCCTGGATGGCGTGGTACAGGAAGGCCGTGTGCATCGCCTCGCGGATCCGCGCGTGTCCGCGGAAGGCGAACGAGACGTTGCTCACCCCCCCGCTCACCCGGACCCCGGGAAACCTGGCCTTGATCCGGCGCACGGCCTCGATGTACTCCACGGCGTAGTTCGCGTGCTCTTCGATCCCGGTGCCGACGGCAAAGATGTTGGGATCGAAGACGATGTCCTCCGGCGGGTACCCGACCTGCCGGGTGAGCAGCTCGTACGCGCGTTCGCAGATCGCCACCCGCCGCTCGGCGGTTTCGGCCTGCCCCTGCTCGTCGAACGCCATCACCACGACCGCCGCGCCGTAGCGCCGCGCCAGGCGGGCATGGCGAAGGAACTCCTCGTCCCCCTCCTTGAGGCTTAGCGAGTTGACGACGCCCTTGCCCTGGAGGCAGCGCA
>Ga0299906_10000605_pt1 | contig 32526 bp, 19 predicted proteins | sample RVTome_14_FD_200259 | JGI IMG/M metagenome (GOLD analysis project Ga0299906, IMG submission 200259) | Soil microbial communities from uranium-contaminated site in the Upper Colorado River Basin, Wyoming, United States - RVT145D125 (version 2) ...
GCGCAGCTTCACCTGCTGCGTGGGCACCGGCATGGAAAACCACGCGCTGCACGGCGACGGCATCTACTTCACAGGCGGCGACAAGCTGTGGGTCAATCTGTACGCCCCATCCACGGCGGAGTGGACCGACGCCGGGGCGCGCCTCGCCATGGAGACCGGTTTTCCCGAGGGCGAGACCGCCCGCCTGAGCCTGGCGCTGGATGCTCCGCGCGCCTTCACGCTGCTGCTCCGTCGGCCGCCCTGGGCCGGTGAGGGCTTCTCGATTCGGGTAAACGGAGAGACGGTGCCCGGCGGCGGCCCGCCCCCGCTGCCGGAGCGCGGCCCCTATGCGCGGGGCATTCCGGCGGGCACCTATGTGGAGCTGTCCCGGACCTGGCGCACCGGCGACACCGTCGAGCTGTCGCTCCCCAAGCCGCTCCGGCTGGAGCCGACCCCGGATGAGCCCCACAGGACCGCGATCCTCTGGGGGCCGATCGTCCTGGCAGGGGATCTGGGCGCCGAGCGCACCCGCGGGGGCGACGAGGAGGAGCGGCTGGACCCGCCCCATCGCGTTCCCGTGCTGGTGACGGACCAGCCTGTGGGGTCCTGGCTGGCGAAGTCCGGCGAGCCGGTACGCTTCCTGGCGACGGGCATCGGTCGCGAGCCCACGCCGGAGGCGGCCCCGCGCGACCTGGAGTTGGTGCCGTTCTACCGCCTGCACGGCCGCACCTACGCTGTCTACTGGGACCTCCATACGCCGGAAGGCTGGCAGGCCCGGCATAGCGAGATCGTCGCGGAGGCGCGGCGCCTGCGGCTGCTCGAGGCGGCGACCGTGGGCATGGTGGTGCCGGGCGATGAGGATTCGGAGCGCGCGGCCGGCTACGAAGCGGGACCCAACACCTCGGCCGCGCGCATCATCGGGCGGCCGGCGCGCCGCACCCGGAGCTGGATCAGCTTCCGGCTGCCGGTGGACGCCGCGCATCCGATGGCCCTGGTGGCGACCTGGTACAACGGGGATCGCCGGAGCCTCCCCGCGAGCTTCGAGATCCTGGTCGAGGGACAGCCGATCGCCGCGCCCGACATGACGCTTGGCGATCCGCACCGCTTCTTCGACGTCACCTACCCCGTGCCCGTGGAGCTGCTCAGCGGAAAGCGCGAGGTGACGGTCCGCCTTCAGGCGGGGGAGAACAGCCAGGTCGCCGCGCTGTTCGGTCTGCGGATGGTGCGGGCCGACCAACTCCCCTGAGGTCCCGCGCGGCTAGCGCGGGGCCTGGACCAGAATCAGGGTGGCAGGCGCCTGTTGCAGCGGCACGTGCCAGGCGCCTCGCAGCAGGGTGAACCCGCCAGCCGGTGTGAACCGCCCGACGCCGGCCACGGTCGCGGGCTGCTCGACGCGGAGCAGCGCCCCGGGGGTGGACCGGCTTGCCGGCGACAGCGTCACGCGCACCGCATCGCCCGCGATCGCCACCTCTTCGAAGGTCCCCGCATCGAGCGTGAGCCAGAGCCCGAAGGGCGCCAGATAGACCCGCGCCCGGGAGGAATCGAGCGGCCGGACGCGGACCGTATCGCCTGCCTGGCGCAGACTGCCGCCGAACGCGAGCCAACCCAGCTCCGGATCGCGCACGACATAGGTGCCCGTGTTGACCGCGTGGCCGAAGAACCCGGGGCCATAGTCTCCCGAGTAGCCGTCACTGCGGAGCGTCGAGGGCCAGGCGTGGAAGCCGCTGGGGCCGAAGCCCTCCTCGGTGACGTTCGCGATCGCACCCATCATCCCCCCGTACCCCACCCGGAGCAGATACAGGTCCCCGGGATTGCGCCGGTACTCGCTCAGCAGCGGGATCGCGTTGAGCCCCGAGCCGTAATGGTGGAGCTGACGCTCCACCCGCCGCAGCTTCCCGGCGTACTGGAAGTCCCAGTAGCGCCGGGCGCTCCCGTTGTATCCCCAATGCGGCACCGTTGGCATGTAGCCGAGGATCGCGTTGAGGGTGACCTGGGCCTTCTCGTCGAAGCCAAAGTACCGGCACCAGGCGTATACCTCCTCCTGCCCGGTGGAGTCCCACGGCATCTCGCTGCCGAAGGGATAACCCAGCGCCCGCCACACCTCGGCGCGCCTCCGCATGGTGACTTCGAGCGCGGCGGCCTGTTCGCGCCATTGCTCTCGCTGCAGGTCGGCCAGGATCAGTACAAAGACGGTGCCCTCCATCTGGCCGAACTGGGCGTAGTGCGCCGCGTGACGGACCATCGCCTGGGAGGTCCGGTAGGCCCGCTCGAGGTACCACTCCCAGGGGTGGTTGCTGACGAGTCCCTCGCGAGTACGAGCCAGGCGATAGAGCACCCAGTAGGCCGCGGCCACGTGCGGGTAGTTGTAGGACCGGCCTACCGTCATCGCGTGCGCGCGGTTCCAGCTCGACCATCCGCCGTACCGGATGCTGTCGCTGTAGGTACCCTGGGGCATCGAGTCGGGCTGGTGGAAGAACAGGCTCTTCCGGACGCCGTATTGGAGCGGCCCCTCGGCGTACTGCAAGCCTCCCCAGAGCACGCCGTCGACGAAACGCTGCAGCCTGACCAGCTCCGCCCGGTCCGGACGCACCAACTGTTTCATGATGGCGGCAAGCCATGAACCCGATCCGCCCTCGTCACCCAGGCCCGCAATCCAGGCCCGGTTGTCTTCGGTCACCTGATGCCGAGCGTCGTGGTCGTAGCTGATGACGGAGGGGCTCCGCCCGAAGGGATCGTCCGGGCGTTCGAACCACTGCTCGCTGGTGAGGAAGCGCCCCAGGTCGTCCACCACCTGGATCTCGGACTTGATCACCTTGTAGTGGATGGTCTGCCGGATTCCATCCTCGTACCCGACGGCGATCCGTGCCCTGCCCCACTGGTTGCCGCGCACAGTGTAGGCGGCATGCCCGCCCGGCGCCCTGCCGGCCCCTGTCACTGTCAGAGCCCCCCGAGGCTCGACCTCGATCGATGCCACCGCCGTCCGGTGCCGGAGGAAGAGCTTCGCGTCGCGTCCCATCGGCACCACGTACCCCGGCACCCCGATCGCGACCGGCCGTCCCGCGGCGGCCAGCGTAGCCTCGATCGCCCGGATCGAGGGGGAGACGAGGAACAGGAGCCCGTAGGATCGCGACTCGCCCGGAGCGAGCGTGACCAGGGTTGGTGGATTCCACGGGTTGGCATTGCGCCAGGCGGAATCGGCGTGGGCCCGGCTGTGGGCCAGCCACTCGTAGAAGCCCTCGAAGGTGATCCCGCGCCGGGTGCGGTCGGCGAGGAGCGGGCTGTACGCTTCGAGCGGGGTATCGCCGTGCGGCACCACGAGCAGCGCCGGCCCGCCACCATTGAGCCGGGTCACCTGCACGTAGCCCGCGTCGCCCCCGATATAGGGATCGCTGAAGCTGGCCTCCGCGTGCGCCACGTCCAGCGGGCGTTCGGTCAGGATGTTGTCGAACACGAGAGGGATGCCCAGCGCGCCGATCTGCACCGGGAAGGCGCCGGTGTTGGTCAGCTCGAACCGCAGCACCAGGCGTCCATCGACCGTTTCCCAGAACCGGCGTACCCGGAGGGGCAGGTCGTCGGGCAGGGACGGCCCGAGGTCGGCGGCCGCGAGGACATTTCCATCAACAGCGATGGCGGTGACGGGGCGCCGACGTTCTCCGGTGGACGCGGACCGCCACGGGGCGGACCCCGCGGGGCGGTAGCGCAACGTGAGGTCGCCGAGGTGATAGAATCCGTCCGCGGCGCGGGTGGCAAGCCGGGATGACGGTGTGAAATCGAAGGGCTCCGCGCCGAGCGGCCGGAGCGCCGCCACGGTCTGTGAGGCGCGGACCAGCTCCAGATGGAACGAGGCCGTCCTGAAGCTCCGGATGCCCTGTGCGAGCCCCAGGGTCGGGGTCGAGTCGCGGGCCTGCCCCGCCGCGGGAGCCGCGAGCGCGGCGGGCAGCGCCAGCGCGAACAGGAACCGGTTGGTCACAGGATGGCGCCCCTGGGCATCAAGGGTGATATTCGCCCGGTCCGTGAAACTCGCCGCCCTCCCGCGGCGGCGCAACCCAGCCCCGGATCTGCCGTCATGACCCGATTCACCTCCGATCAGCTGGACGACGCGCTGTCCAGAACCCGCTACATGGATCGCGCCCAGTCCCTCGAGTTCCTGGAAACCATGGGCATCGCGATGAGCGTGGGGCACTGGTCGGCCGGGGACTTCTGCGACCGCTTCGCCCCGCCCGGCTACCACTCCGACGATCCGTCGTTCGCCCGCGACTTCGAAGGCCAGTGCCGGCGAACGCATGACGCAGGGATCCACGCCATCGAGATCCATCAGCACGTGTTCGAGCAGACCCTGAACGGCGACATCGACTGGCCGGCCCTGGAGCGCGCGCGCGACGGGTACCTGCCCGAGCTGGGCCTCCGGGTCACCGCCTGCAACATCAACACCTGGACCAATCCCCGGTTCCGCCTGGGCGGGGCCTGCAACCCCGATCCGGACCTCCGGCGCGCGGCGCTGGAGGAGGTCCGCAAGGCGATCGAGGTCGCCAAGGCGCTCGAGATCCCCATCATCAGCGTGTGGCCCGGTTCGGATGGCGCCGACTACCACTTCCAGATCGACTACCTCGAATCGCTCGGCTGGTTCACCGAGGCGCTGGTGACCATCAACCGCGAGTGCTCGGCCGCGGGGATCCGGCTCGCCATCGAGCCCAAGCCCTACGAGCCCCGCGAGCTCTACATGATCGTTCCCACCGCGGCGTCGGCGATCCTGGTGGCCCAGCGGGTAAACCGGGAATGCGGCGGCGCCAACTGCGGGCTCACTATCGACTACGGCCACCAGAAGATGGAAGCCACCACGGCCTCCACCGCCTGCGACCTGGCGGAATACGCCGGGGTGCGGGTGCACAAGTTCGACATCAACGACGCCCGGCAGGGCCGCAACGACCAGGACCTGATCTTCGGCACCGTCTCCCTGCCCGAATCGGTGGAGTATCTCTACACGACCTTCCTCCGAGACTACCGGGGCTACTACAGCCAGGACCAGTTCACCTACCGCGACGATCCCACCAGGGCCATGGAGCGGAGCATGGTGAACTTCGCCAACCTGGCGCTCAAGGCCGTGCGGCTCTATGCGAGGCGCGACGAGCTGGCCGCCGCGCGCGCCGCGGGCACCGGGCCCGACGTGCTCGATATCGTGAGCCCCGTTCTGGTCGGTTGACGCGACCCATGCCCTTCACGCTCGGCCTCGACTACGGCACCAGCTCGGTGCGCGCCGTCGTGGCGAGCTGCGCGACCGGCGAGCTGGCCGGGGCCGCGGTCTTCGACTATCCCTCCGGCGTCGAGGGCGTGCTGCTCGATCCCGACGATCCGCACCTCGCCCGCCAGCATCCGGCCGATTATCTGGACGGCCTGCGCGCCTCCGCCGATGGGGCGCTGCGGGAAGCGGAGGCCGCCGGGGCGGCCCGGGACCGGGTCATCGGGATCGGGGTCGACACCACGGGCTCCACCCCGATCCCCGTGGACGCGCGCAACCTGCCGCTCGCGCTCGACCCCCGATGGCGCGGCCAGCTCGCCGCGCACGCCTGGCTCTGGAAGGATCACACCGCCGCGGCGGAGGCCGCCGAGATCACGGACGCCGCGCGACGGCATGCCCCGGAGTATCTGGCGCCCATCGGCGGCACCTACTCCTCGGAGTGGTTCTGGTCCAAGATCCTCCGCTGCCGCCGCGTGGCCCCGGAGGTCTTCGAGGCCGCCGTGAGCTGGGTCGAGCTGGCCGACTACATCCCCGCCGTGCTGGCGGGCGTCGCGTCGACCGCGGAGGTTGTGCGCTGCATCTGCGGCGCCGGCCACAAGGCGCTCTACGCCGACGCATGGGGCGGCCTCCCCTCGACCGAGTTCCTCGGGCGGCTCGATCCTGCCCTCGCCGCCCTTCGGGCCCGGCTTTACAGCAGCGCGCATGCCGCCGACCGGCCGGCGGGCGCGCTCTCGGGCAAATGGGCGGACGCCCTCGGACTGCGGGCGGGAATTCCCGTGGCGATGGGCGGGTTCGACGCGCACTACGGCGCGGTGGGTGCCGGCGTGCGGCCCGGTACGCTGGTCAAGATCATCGGAACGTCGACCTGCGACATCGCGGTGTCGCCTCCGGGCAACGAGCCGGCGACCATTCCCGGCATCTGCGGCATCGTGCCCGGCTCGGTGATGCCCGGATACCTCGGCATCGAAGCCGGACAATCGGCGGTGGGGGACATCCTGCGCTGGTGGATCGGCGTCGCCGGCGGCGGCCCGGCCGCCCATCGCGAGCTGGAGCGTGACGCCGCCCGGTCGGCGCCCGGCCGGTCCGGCCTGCTGGCCCTCGACTGGAACAACGGCAATCGCACCATCCTGGTGGACCCGCGGCTCACCGGGCTCCTGGTCGGCCAGACGCTTCACACCACGCCGGCGGAGATCTACCGGGCCCTGATCGAGGCCACCGCGTTCGGGGCGCGGGTGATCGCGGACCGGCTGCGCGAGTATGGTGTCCCGGTCGATCGGGTCGTCTGTTGCGGCGGCATCGCGGAGAAGAACGACCTGTTCATGCAGATCTACGCGGATGTCTTCGGCATGCCGATGCTCACCGCCGGCTCGTCGCAGACCCCCGCGCTCGGGGCCGCGATCTCGGCGGCCGTCACGGCGGGCCAGCGGGCCGGCGGCCATCGGGACTTCATGGCCGCCCAGAATGCCATGACACGCGCTGGAACCCGCTCCTTCCACCCCGATCCGGAGGCCCATCACGTGTACGATGAGCTCTACGCGATGTACCGCGAGCTGCACGACACGTTCGGCGACTCACGCCGGGCCGACTCCGGCGCGTCGGCGCCGGCCCGGCCGGTGCAGGCTGCGGGGCTGCCCACCCTGATGAAGCGCCTGCTCGCCCTGCGCGAGCGGGGTGTCGCGTGACGGACTCCCGCACGCTCCGCGAGGCGGTCCTCGCCGCCAACCTGGCCCTGCGGGATCGTGGCCTGGTCATGGGGACGTTCGGCAATGTCTCGGGCCTGGACCGGGATGCCGGCGTGTTCTACATCAAGCCGAGCGGCGTCGGGTACGACCAGCTGACCCCCGATGCCATGGTGCCGGTCTCTCTGGAGAGCGGCGCCGTGCGTGAGGGCACGCGGCGTCCCTCCTCGGATACCCCGACGCATCTGGAACTCTATCGACACTTCGGCTGCGGCGGGATCGCGCATTGCCATTCCGAGGCGGCCACCGCGTTCGCGCATGCGAGCCGGCCGCTGCCCTGCATGGGCACGACCCACGCCGACAGCTTCCGCGGCGACATCCCGGTGACCCGGCCGCTGACCCGTGCCGAGGTTGAATCGGCGTACGAGCGCAACACCGGCCTGACGATCGTCGAGCGGTTCCGGGACGGCAGGCTCTCTCCCGGGGAGGTCCCGGGAGTCCTGGTGGCGCATCACGGCCCCTTCGCCTGGGGCGAGGACGCCGCCGCCGCCGTGGAGCACGCGGCGATTCTCGAGTACCTGGCCAGGATCGAACTGGCGCGCCTGTGCATCGCACCGGATGCCGGGCCGCCGCCCGACTACCTCCTCGAGAAGCACTGGCGCCGCAAGCACGGCACGGACGCCTACTACGGACAACCGGAGCGCGATCCATGACCCCGCTGGACTGGTTGATCGTCGCCGGCTACTTCGCCGCCCTGGCCGGGCTCACCTCCTGGGTGCTCAAGCGGCGCCGCGACACCAGCGAGGACTATTTCCTCGCGGGCCGCAACCTGGGCTGGTTCATCGTCGGCGCCTCGATCTTCGCGTCCAACATCGGGTCGGAGCACCTGGTGGGCCTGGCAGGCGCGGGCGCCACCAGCGGGGTCGCCCTGGCCCACTACGAGCTGCACGCCTGGTGCCTGCTGGTGCTGGGCTGGGTGATGGTGCCGTTCTATTCCCGGTCGCTCGTCTTCACGATGCCAGAGTTCCTGGAGCGCCGCTTCTCTCCCGCCTCGCGCTCCGTGCTCTCCATCATCTCCCTGGTCGCCTATGTCCTGACCAAGCTCGCGGTCGGGATCTTCGCGGGCGGGATCGTCTTCGGCGTGCTGCTGCCCGAGCTCCGTCTGGACATCGCGGGACTCAGCTTCAACAGCTTCTGGATCGGGTCGGTCCTGGTGGTCGTCCTCACCGGGCTCTACACGGTGAGCGGCGGCATGCGCGCCGTGGCCTATACCGAGGCCCTGCAGACGCTTGTGCTGGTGCTCGGCTCGGTCCTGCTTACGGCGTTCGGCCTCAAGGCCCTGGGCGGCTGGTCCGAGCTGCGGGCCGCGCTCGACCCCGACCTCTTCAACCTCTGGAAGCCGCTGGTGCCGGACGGTGTGGAAGGCACCTGGGCTCCCGTGATGGAGCATGGCCGGATGGCCTGGTACTTCAACGGCAACTACCCCTGGCTCGGCATGCTGCTCTGCGCCCCCATCATCGGGCTCTGGTACTGGACCACCGACCAGTACATCGTGCAGCGCGCGCTGGCGGCGCGGAACGAGCGGGAGGCCCGCCGCGGCTCGATCTTCGCCTCGTACCTCAAGCTGCTCCCCGTGTTCATCTTCATCATTCCCGGGATGATCGCGCTGGCCCTGGCGAGACAAGGCGCGCCCGGAATGACGTCGATGGTGGGGCCCGACGGCCAGGCGATTCCCGGGGCCGCCCAGGGGGCGTTCCCGCTCATGGTCATGAACGTGCTCCCGGTCGGCATCCGCGGGATCGTGGTCGCCGGTCTGCTCGCGGCGCTGATGAGCTCGCTCGCCGGCGTCTTCAACGCCAGTTCGACCCTCTTCACCATCGACTTCTACAAGCGTCTCCGCCCCGCCTCGACCGAGCATCATCTGGTCTGGGTGGGCCGCGTTGCCACCACGGCAATGGTGCTGTTCAGCCTGTTCTGGATTCCGGTGATCCAGGGCTCCAAGGGGCTCTACGACTACCTCCAGGGCGTGCAGGGCTACCTCGCGCCCCCGATCTTCGCCGTCTTCTTTCTCGGCGTGTTCATGAAACGGCTCAACGCGCAGGGTTGCCTCGCCGCCCTGATCGTGGGCTTCCTGCTCGGGGCGTTCCGTCTGGCGGTCGACACCCCGGTAAGCCTCGGCGTGGCCGGGTTCGCCGGCTACGAGCCGGGTTCCCTGCTCTGGATCGTCCACAACGTCTACTTCCAGTACTACAGCCTGTTCATCTTCGTCGTGTCGGTGATCGTGCTGGTGGCGGTGAGCTACCTCACGGCGCCGCCCCCCGCCGAACGGCTCAACGGCCTCACCTACGCGACCATCAGCGCCGAGGACCGGAGGACCTCGCGGAGCAGCTGGAACCGGTGGGACGTGATCAACTCGGGCGTGGTGCTGTTGCTGATTCTCGCCGCTTACCTCTCCTTCAGAGGCTGACCCGGCTTGCTCCGGACGTGGCCTGGCGTCGCGCCGGTGGCCGGCGCCCCGGCGCCCTGCCCCCGCGACATTTCCCGCAACGCCTGGGCCTCGTTCCGGGCGTGGACTTTCAGCAGTTTCGCATAGACCGCGACGCGGTCCGCGCCCGGCCGCACCACGGTGTGCTGGCTGTCCAGGAGTCCCGCGACCACCTCGGCCCAGGTGATGGCGGGGGATCGAGGAGGCGAGGGGGCCAGGGGTATCGCTCCCCCGCAGCACAGCGACCCATGCCAGGCGCGCAGCGCGCTGCCCAGCGCCGCGGCATCCCCTTCCTCCACGCGATGCACCTCGGCGTCGAACACGTCGGCCATCACCTGGAGAATCTCCGTCGTTGCCGCCGCTCCGCCGGTCGTGTGGATCGCGCGGACCCGTCCGCCCATCCACGCGGAGTGTCGGGCCATCGACATCATCTGCGCCTCGATCACGGCGCGGACGTTGCCGGCCGCATCCACCTCATCCAGGCCGATGCGCCAGACCCGGGGCGCATGGACCCGCGGCGTTATTTCCGACCGGAACCAGGGCAGCATGGTCCGCCCGTCGTTGCCAGGCGGCGTGTCCCGCAGCGCCGCGGCAAATCCCTCCCAGTCGAGCCCGTACGCCTGCCGGACCTGGTCGCGCGCCAGGCCCCCGTTCTGGAAGCAGGTGAGCGCCATGAACCCCCCGGTCGGCGCGCCGAACACGTGACTACCGTCAACGGGCATCCGGGGACCCTCGAGCAGCCGGAACACCGTGTCGCTGGTACCGAGCGAGATGCCCGTGCGGCCGGGCTCGACCAGCCCCGTCCCGACCAGGCTGCTCGGGTTGTCGCCGGTCCAGACCACCACCGCCGCCGCGGGGAGCCGGTAGCGCACCATCCAGTAGGGAGCCAGGAAGCCGATCACCGAGCTGGGGGACACGATGGGCGGCAGCCTTCTCGACAGCTCGGGCGCCGTCGCCCGGAGCGCGCGTTCCGCCCAGCGCGCGTGCCGCAGCTCCATCAGGTTCATCCCCGAGGCATCCCCGGGCTCGAGCGGCGAGTGGCTCCCGATCAGCAGCGAGGCCAGGTAGGAGCTCACCAGATGGATCCGGTCCGTGGCCTCGTACGCCGCGGGGTCGCTCCCCGCGAACTTCCTGATCTGCGGCCCCGTGAACCGTTCCACGGCACGCGAGCCGGTCAGCCGGGTCACCGCCTCCGCCCCACCGAGCGCGTCGGTGATGGCCGCGCACTCGGCGCCGGTGCTCGCGTCCATCCAGATCGGAGAGACCGCCCGGCTGAGCAGCGACGCCACCTGATCGGCCAGCGGCCGGTCCGGATCCAGCTCGTCCAGTCCGGCCCTCGCGTCCGCGTTGAGGTACACGCTCCCGTGCTGCTGGGCCGCGCCGGATACAGCGCGCAGCCGGGCCAGGTCGAGCCCGGGCTCCTCGGCGAGCATCGCGAAGAAGCGATCGAGCGCCTCGGCCCAGAGCAGCGGGGAGGAGACCGCGACCAGCGGGTCGCTCCCCGGCAGCACCCCGTTGGTGGTACCGTACTGCGGGAAGGTGGCGTCGTATGACAGCGATCGCCGGAGCAGCACCTGGTGGTGCTCCCCGGCGACCTCGATCACGACTCCAGTCAGGCTCTGGGTGCTGGCGTCGAGCCCGAGATAGAGTCCGTTCACCTGATCGGCGTTCGGCAGCCCGAGGCCTCCGCGCATTTCGGGTCGATCGGCGCCAGGCGCAGGCGGGCCAGCTCCGCGTTCACCGCTGCCAGGTCGCTGGCCCACAGCTCGGCCAGCCGGTCGGTGTAGCCTTTCAGCTCGTCGCTCAGGATCCGGAAAATCTCCGGCATGCTCTCGTTGGGCCGCCCGTCCCCGCGCTGCGCCATGGACAGCAGGTTGGCCAGCCGGTTGTTCACCCGGATGGGGAAGTTGAGCGGATCCTGTCCGCTCTGGTTCCGCACCTGGTAGATCTGCTCCTCCACGGCCGAGGCGTTGGCCTGGAGCGTCTCACCGGTGGAACGCAGCCGCCCGTCACCGCTCTTGCCCAGCCGGTCCTCGAGCTGGCGCTTGATCCGGCGAATCTCGATCACCGCGGTGTTGGCCTCGTTCACCTTCTCCCAGACCATCTTGCTGAAGGCGTACTGGGCGTGCAGGTCGGCATCGGTCACGTCCGTGATCCGGGGATTGCGCACCACGGTGAGCGGCACCGACTGCGCTTGGCCGTCCACCGTCATCCGCACGGTGTAGCGTCCCGGCGGGACAACCGGCGCCCGGGTCCGCACGCCCCACAGAATCATCCCCGGGAACGCCGTCCAGGACTCGGTCTGCAGGTTCCAGCTCATCCGGTTGAACCCGGTGGAGAGCGAGAGGGTCTGCCGGCCGCCACCGCCAGCTCTCGCGGCGGTATCGGCTTCCCAGATGCGGAGCACCGCACCCGCGGAGTCGAGCACCTCAAGCTTCGCGCTCCGCGGACGGGACGTGAGGCTCCAGGTGAGGGTCGCCGGCGTTCCGGACCGGATTGCCGCGGGCGGCTCGTGCAGCCAGAAGTTGGCGGCCAGGCGTTCGGGCGTGGCCTGCCGCAGGGCCGCAATGTTGTCCAGTACCCAGAAGCCACGGCCGTGGCTCGCAATGACCAGCTCGTTGCTCTCGACGATCAGGTCCGCCACCGGCACGTCGGGGAAGCCGGGATTCAGTTCCTGCCAGGTCGCCCCGTCGTCGTAGGTGATGTAGACGCCGTGCTGAGTGGCGGCGTAGAGCAGCCCGCGCCGGGTCGGATCCTCCCGCACCGCATGCACGTAGGCATCCGGCCGGATCCCGTTCACAATTCGGGTCCAGCTCCGCCCGAAGTCGGCGGTCCTCCATATATAGGGCGCCTGATCATCCAGCAGCGGACGGCGCACGGAGACGTAGGCCGTAGCGTCCTCGAAGCTCGAGGCGTCGATCTGACTCACCCGGCCGAACTCGGGCATGTCCCTGGGGGTGACATTGGTCCAGGTCTTCCCGCCGTCCCGGGTGAGGTGGACCAGCCCGTCGTCCGAGCCCGTCCAGATCACGTTTACGTTCTTCTTCCCCGGCCCGACGGCGAAGATGGTCGCGTAGACCTCGGGGCCGTTCATGTCGCCCGTGATCGGACCGCCGGAATGCTCCAGGGTGGACGGATCGTGCCGGGTCAGGTCGCCGCTCAGGGCTTCCCAGGTGTTGCCGCCGTCACGGGTGCGCCACAGCCGCTGCGACGAGACGAAGAGCGAGCGCGGGTCGGCCTTGGAGAAGATGATCGGGAAGGTCCACTGCCAGCGCTCCTTGATGTCCCTGGACGGCTCGCCCGAGTAGAACCAGGGATAGGGGTTCACCTCGCGCCCCAGCCCCAGCCGTCGGTTGTACCTGTCCAGGTAGGCGCCGTTGTTGGTCCCGGCGAAGAAGACCTCCGGATCCAGCGGATCGTTGGCGATGTAGCCCGGTTCGCCGCCGCCGGCCCGGTAGCTCACCTCCATCCCGCCCAGCGTGATGTCGCGCGTGGGGTTGGCGTTGGCACCCCCGCCACCCGGCCCGAACCGGCCCGCGTTCCAGTTGAACGGCGTGCAGATGGTGCTGTTGTCCTGTTGCGAGCCGCAGACGTGAAAGGGGATGTGCCCCGTGGTGATCACGTGGTAGAACTGCGCGGTCGGGAAGTCCTGCGGGGTCCAGTCCTCGGCGGTGTTCTTCGTCACCGCGCCGCCGCCGTCGTTCCCCACCACCAGGTGCGCGGAATCATCCGGATCGATCCAGAGGTCGTGGAAGTCCCCGTGGGTGCCGTTGTTGACCGAGCGCATGGTCTTGCCGCCGTCCTCGCTGCGGAACATCGTGGTGTTCTGGAGGTACACCACGTCGGCGTTCTTCGGATCGGCGAAGACGTGCGTGTAGTAGAACGCCCGCTGCCGGATGCTGCGTTGCTGGTTGATCACGGCCCAGGTGGCGCCGCCGTCCTCGCTCCGGAACAGGCCGCCGTTCTCGTTCTCCACCAGCGCGTAGACCCGGTTGCCGTTGGCCCCCGACACCGCCACGCCGATCCGCCCCACCACACCCGCGGGCAGCCCGGGGTTGCGGGTGATCTCCGTCCAGTGCTCCCCCCGTCGGTGCTCTTGAAGAGGCCGCTCCCCGGTCCTCCGCTCGACATCTGGTACTCCTTGCGGTAGGCCTCCCACATGGCGGCGTAAATCACGTCCGGATTATTCGGGTCGATGCTGAGATCCACGGCACCGGTCTTGTCGTCGCGGAACAGCACCCGCCGCCAGGCGGCGCCCCCGTCGGTGCTCTTGTACACCCCGCGCTCCTGGCTCGGCGCGCCGTACTTCCCGAAAGAGGCCACGAAGACGATCTGCGGATTGCCGGGATGGATGCGGATCCTGCTGATCGCGTCCGACTCGCCGAAACCCACGTGGCGCCAGGACTTGCCCGCGTCCGTGCTCTTGTAGACCCCGTCGCCCGGCATGATGTTGCCGCGGATGCACGACTCACCCATCCCGATGAAGACCAGATCGGGATTGCTCTCGCTCACCGCCACCGCGCCCACGCTGGCGCTCCGGATCTGCCCGTCGCTGACCGGGAACCAGTTCTCGCCCGCGTCGGTCGTCTTCCAGAGGCCCCCGCCGGTGGCGCCGAAGTAGGCCTCATCGGGCCGGCCCCGCACCCCGCTCACCGCGATCGATCGACCGCCGCGATCGGGGCCGATATTGCGCCATTTGTAGCCGGCGAGGAACGCCGAGTCGAGCGTCACGGGCCGTGGCGCGGTGGAGCGCTGCGCGGCGAGCGGGAGCCCGCCGGCCGCGAGTGCCACGGCGCCCAGGGCGAGGGGAGCGAATCTCATGATGAAGGCCCTCTCAGCGGGAGTTGCCGGGGATGCGGTAGCATACTTCCCGGGCCCCCTCGCATCAATGGGACCGGCCGGCCTGGCGCGGGTTCTGGCCCAGGCGCGGCCGACATTCCTCGTCAAATGAGGCTCCGCACGGCGGCAGACGGTGGCGGAAGTGCCGGCGGGCAGGTGGCCATGCGCCGTCACCGGTTGGTTGCCTTCGGGCGGGCTGGGTCCTACTATGGATCGTCCACGCCCGATGTCCCCTTCAAACAAGGAGGTGATCCATTGTCTAGCTCGTGTCCACGGCGCGACCCGGTATGGGCAAGCGATCGCCTGATCGGTAGCTGATCCAGGACCGAACCGCGATCTGCGCCTCCGATCGGTTGCCCCAGGGCGATCGTACCGGGTCGCGCAGGCCAGAAGCCGCGTCCCCGACCGTTCGGTGTCGGGGGCGCGGCTTCGCATTGGGCCTCGAGAGACCTCGCGATGCGCGGCCAATCGTCCCCGGAGGGACTCGCACCGTCATCGTGCGGGGCCGGCGCAACCCTCGCGGCGCGCAGCAGCCGCGGCGAGGCGAATCACGCTCCCGTCCGGGGACCAGCGCGCGCTGACGTAGCACGTCTGGATGACTTCTACGACCAGCCCCTGCTGGTCGGCACTCTGCCGTCCAGCGCCTCGGCGGATTCGCTTCCTACCCTCCCCGCAAGGCCACGACCGGCTCGATTCGCGTTGCGCGACTGGCCGGAGCCAGGCAGCCAAGCAGGCCGGCACCGAACGCCAGCGCCAGCACGCTGACCAGAGTGATCGGGTCAGTCGGTGTCACGCCGTAGAGCATGGACCGCACCGCTCCGGACAACACCACGGCCAGGGCCAGACCGGCACCAATCCCGACCAGCACCGGCTGCATCCCGCGAAACACCACGTCACGCTGAATCTGACCGGCGGTGGCGCCGAGGGCGCGCCGGATGCCGAGTTCGCGCGACTGCTCCGCCACCACGTAAGCGGTCACACCGTAGATCCCGATCCCCGCCAGCAGCAACGCCATCAAGGCGAAGCCTGAGAAGAGCAGCGCCAGGAAGCGCGGCCGGAACAGGGTGGTGTCTACCACGTCGCGAAGCTCGGTGACGTTGGCCAGGGGCAAGGTCGGATCCAGGGCGCGCAGCCGGTTCCGCAACCCGGCCACCAGTGCTGACGGATCTCCAGGCGAGCGCACCGAGAAGGAGGCATTGGAGCTGACGTCCTGTGTCGCGGCGAAGTAGACCTCCGGCTCGGGAGGCACAAGCACGCTTTCACGGCGGATGTTCCCGACCACCCCGACGATCTCGATGAGCGGAGAATCCGGCCCGGCCGGCCCCGAGCGGATGGACCTGCCCACCGGATGCTCTCCCGGCCAATAGAGCTCGGCCATCCGCTGATTGATCACAACGACCGGCGGCGCGTCCGGGAGGTCGCGGCGCTCATCCATCAAGCGGCCGCTGAGCAGCGGGACACCCAGCGCCTCGAAGTGGCCGCTGGTGGCGGCGTTGTAGCCAACCTCCGGACGCTGGCCCGGTGGGAACGGCCGTTCAGGAATGTCGAAGGAGGTGGTGCTGGAGTTCTGCATCGGAACAGCGTAGCTCATCCCGGCCGCGGTGACGCCAGGCAGGGCGGCGATCTCGCGCAGGAAGGCTGTCTGAAAATTCACCCTGGCGGATCGGTCCGGATAACGAACGGCAGGCAGCGGCACGGCGAACGTCAGAACGCGTTGCGGTTCGAAGCCCAGGTCGATCGCCAGCAACTGATTGAGGCTGCGGACCACCAGGCCGGCGCCAGCCAGCAACACCACGGCCAGCGCTACCTGGGCACTGACCAGGCTCGCGCGGAGCCGGCGCCCACCGCGCGAGGTGGTTCCGCCTCGAGCATCGCCGACGAGGGAGACGTTGCGCAACGCCCGGCCAGCATGAGCCGCCGGTAACATGCCGGAGACCAGCGCCGCCCCCAGGCTGAGCAGAGCGGCGACGACCAGCACCCTGCCGTCCAGCGCGACCCGCTCCGCCCTCGGCAGGATCGGCGCCAACCAGGCCACGATGCCCCGGATGGCGACCGCCGCGGCCCCGACTCCGATGGCGCCACCAATCAGCGCCAACAAGCACTGTTCGGTCAGCACCTGCCGAATCAGGCGAGGGCGGCTGGCGCCTATCGCGGCGCGCACGGCGAACTCCTGGCTCCGGCCCAGGGCGCGTGCGAAGATGAGGTTGGCGAGGTTGGCACAGGCGATCAACAGGACCAGCCCAACGGCCCCCATGGCCAACAGGAGCACCGGCCGCGTGGATTGGATCCCGGCGAGGGAGAGGGGCACCGGGTTGGGGCGATGACCCAGGTTGCGATCGGAATACGCGACTTCCAGTCGCGCACCGATGGCCTGGAGCTCTGCGTTTCCCTGCGCAAGGGTCGTCCCTGGACGGAGTCTGCCGAAGGCGGCCAGGAAGTGCATTCCGCGCGACCGGAACGGATCCTGCGCGATGCCCTCGAAGTCGCTGGGCGTCCAGACGTCGGTGCGCGACCCGAGCGGAGGTACGAAGGACGCCGGAAGCACGCCGATCACCGTTGCCGGCAACCCATTGAGCGTGACGTCACGACCGACCAGGTCCGGATCGGCCCCCAGCCGGCTCTGCCAGAAGGCGTGGGACACCACGACCACGGGCGGCGCCCCGGTCAGCTCTTCTTCGGGCGCGAAGCTGCGGCCCAGCGTCGGCGCGACACCCAGCAGTTCGAAGAAATTGGCCGTCACCTGGGCGGCCGGAAGCTGGCTGTTGTCCGTGTCGGTGTTGAGCACCACCGATCGGAACCGGAAGACCGCCATGGCGTCGAAGGCCTCGGACTGCTCGCGCCAATCCCGGAAATCGGCGATCGTGACAGAGCCTGTTTCCCGATCGGGGCTACGTTCGTAGATCCGCACAATGCGACCGGCATTGCCATACGGAAGCGGCTTGAAGACCACGCCGTCCACAAGGCTGAAGACCGCCGCATTGACGCCGATACCCAGCGCAAAGGTCAGCGCGGCGACTGCGGTCGCCGCCGGCGAGCGGCGGAGCCCACGCAACGCGTAGCCGAGGTCCTGCCCGATGTCCGTCCACCATTCGCGTCGCATCAGTTGCCGCTCCCGGTTTGCATCAATGGTTTGGCAGGCCTCGGCCACCGGGCCGACCGGCCCGAATCGGATTCGTGCCTCCGCCTGCGCCTCGTCACGCGGCCACCCCTGCGCCACCAGGTCTTCGGTCCGGCGTCGAAGGTGTTCGGCCAACTCGGCGTGGATCTCCTCCACGAACGGGCGGCGGCGGCGCTCGAGTCGGAAGAGTCGATGAAGACCCGGAGGGAGCCTCACGCCGACTCCGCGCGCCCGGGCTTCAGAATCCGCGCGACCGCGGTGACGTACCGCCGCCATTCGGCCGTTTGGGTGCGGAGCTGTCGTCGACCGACGGCAGTAAGCGAGTAGTAGCGGGCCTTCCGGTTGTTCTCCGAAACACCCCACGCCGATTCCACCCACCCCCGGGCGGCCAGCCGGTGCAGGGCGGGGTAAAGGGCGCCCTCGTCAACCAGCAACTCGTTCCCGGAATTCCGGAGGATCTCCTCGGCGATCGTGTACCCGTGGCGCGGGCCGGTGATCAGGGTCTGGAGCACCAGCAGGTCCAGGGTGCCCCGGAGCAGGTCGAGCGAGGAATTGGCCATGAACCTGGTACGACTCGGCGTCCCATAAGGTTTCAATGGGAGTAGACACTTCGAGTGCAGGTATCGTTGCAGCCCCGGACCCGAAGTCGTGAAAGGCGCCGGCGGGCCTCAGCGGGTGATCCGCAGCTCCATCACCTTGAGGTCGCTCTCGCGGGTGTCCGCCGTGAAGAACAGCCGCCGGCCATCGGTCGCGAACTCGTTCCGCGCCGTCGCGAAGGAAGGATCGTTGAACTGCACCAGCTGCCGGGGCGCCCCGCCGTCCCGCGAAACGGCCCAGAAGCCGGCGGTGCCGGTCGGCGGGTTGAACGACTTGTAATACACTGTCCGCGAGTCGGAGGACCAGACGGCGAACGTGGGGTTCGTCATGTCCGCGTCCGACTCGGAGAGCAGGGTCCGCGGGGGGCCGCCCGACGGATCGACCAGCATCACCCCGCCGGGGCCGACGTATACGACGGCGCTCCCGTCCGGCGCCCATCGCGGCCAACTCCCGCCCGTCGTGGTGATCTGCCTCGGCTCGCCCCAGCCGGCGTCAGTCCGATCGACGACGTACAGCTCGTTCCGCCCGGTGCGGTCGCCGTGGAACACGATGCGCCGGCCGTCCGGCGCCCAGTCGGGGTAGTACTCATTCGCGGGCCCCCTCGCCACCAGCGTCTCGTCGCGCCCGTCGATTGAGATGGTGAACACGTCCCGGCTCTCGTTGCGCCAGGAATGGAACGTGATGCTGCCGCCGTCGGTCGACCAGGCCGGGATGAAGTCGAACGAGGGGTCGGTCGTCACCTGCCGGGGTTCGCCTCCCGCCGTGGGCATCACGAAGATGTCGGTGCTGCCCTGGCGGTCCGAATCGAACGCCAGCCACTGGCCGTCCCGGGTGACGGCCATGCCCTCCACGTGCTGGGTCCCCGTCGTGATCTGCACCGCATCGGCCTCCGTCAGGACACCGCGCTCAGGTATCGGGATCGCCCAGACGTTGGAGGTGTTGGGGAAGGAGCTATAGGCGAGCTGGGTGCCGTCGGCGGAGATGCTGAAGCTGCCGATGTCGAGGCCCGTGGTGAGGCGCGCCGGTTCGCCCACCGCCCGCCCGGTCCCATCCAGTCTGAGCATGAACAGGTCCCGGCCGCCCTGAAACGAGGACATGAACACCAGGTGTCGGCTGTCGGGCAGCCACTGCGGGCTCATGTTGAGGAACTTCCGGCCGGTGAGCCGCACCGGCTCGCCCCCCTCGGCCGGGACCACCATCAACACGCTCGGCGCCAGATTGCCCAGCACCCCGCTGCTCACCCAGAACTGGCGATTGGTCGAAACGAACGCGATCAGCCGTCCATCGGGCGACCAGGCCGGGGAGTGCAGTTGCTGCCCCGCCGCAACCGCCCGCGCTTCGCCTCCATCCACCGGGGCCACCTTCAGCGTGTCTCCGACGGAGTACACCAAGTGCCGCCCGTCCGGAGACCACGCCCCGTCCCCCCCGTCCTCGGTGACCAGCCGGGGCGTCCCGCCCAGGTTGGGCACCGTGTAGAGGCCGTTGGTGGTGAAGAGCAGCCGGGTGCCGTCGGGCGACCAGCGCGGTGCCTGCTGCTGGAGTCGGGTGAAGTCCCGCGCCACTTCGATCGGGGCCCCGCCGGCCAGCGACCGCACGTACACCTTGAACTGGCCCACGGGCCCCGCCACGTACGCCAGCGTCCGCCCGTCGGGGGAGAGCGCGGGTTGCATCTCGAGTCCCGCGTCGGTGGTCACCGAGCGCACCGGCCCGAACTCGACTCGGAGCTCGGAGCCGCCGCGCAAGAGCGCGGCCGCCACCGCCACCAGCGCTACCCCGGCCACCGCGCCGATCACCAGGTTCCGCCGCGACCCGGCCGGCCGCGCGGCCACGGCTGCGAGCGGGCGGGTGTCCACCGGGGTGACGCCGGCCGTCGGGGTAAGCGCGCCTTCCAGGGCGCCCACCAGCTCGTCCGCCGACTGGTAGCGGTCGCCCGCCAGCTTGGCCAGGCATTTCATCACCACCTGCTCCAGCACCGGGGTGACGCTGGGCCGGAGCCGGCTCACCGGGTCCGGCGTCTGGGTGACGTGCGCCGCCAGGACCTGGGCCGAGCTCTGCCCGCTGAACGGCGGGCGCCCGGTGAGCATCTCGTACGCCGTCGCGCCCACCGCGTAGATGTCCACCCGGTGGTCGATGTTGGGCTCGGCGCTGGCCTGCTCCGGCGCCATGTAGTTGGGCGTGCCGAGTGCCACGCCCGCGGTGGTGAGCGTGTGGCGGCCGGTGGCCTCGCCAACCGCCTTGGCCACGCCGAAGTCCGCCACCAGCGCGTGCCGGCCGGTGAGCAGGATGTTCTCCGGCTTGATGTCGCGGTGCACGATCCCCTTGGCGTGGGCCGCGGCCAGGGCGTCCACCACCTCAATCAGGATCTTGACCGCGTCGTCGACCGGCAGTTCACCCTGGCGGGTCAGCCGGTCGCGCAGCGAGGGCCCTTCGATGAAGGGCATGACGTAATAGACGAAGCCGTCCGCGTCCCCCGAGTCGAGCAGCGGGAGGATGTGCGGGTGCTGGAGGCCGGCGGCGATCTCGATCTCTTGCAGGAATCGCCCCGAGCCCATGATGGCTGCCAGCTCGGGGCGGAGCACCTTCACCGCGACCTTGCGGTGGTGCCGCAGGTCTTCGGCAAGGTAGACCGTGGCCATGCCGCCGCTGCCCAGCTCGCGCTGGATGGCATAGCGGTCGGCGAGTGCGGCCTGGAGGCGGTCGAGCGGCTCGGGCAGCGGGCTCCTCCGGCAATCGGGAGACCAATCGGATCGCTGCAAACCTACGCCGTGCGCAGGGGTCCGGCCACCCCACCCGGGGGGACGGGCGACGCTGCCACAGAGCGCGACCACGGGGGCCTGACATGGCCTCAAGGTGAAAACTGCAGCGTGAATCTGACCGCGGGCGCCCCGGCCGGCGACGAGGAGCGGTGGGGACTCCTGCCGCGCCGGCGGTGGTCAGGCGGACGCGACCGGCAGGGTACGCAACTGGCGACATTCAGAATTGCGTGATACTCTTGCCCTCCGAGTCCCCACACGGCTCGAGACCCTCATGGACACGGAGTCGACCTTGATGCGGCAACGACGGGTCGTTGCGCACCTGGCGGGCCTTCTGGGCATTTCCGCCTGCTCCACCGGGACCATGGGAAGGGCGGCGATGCCCGCGGCAATGGCCGCGGCCGACTCCGCCATCCGCGCCGCCGTAGCCAACGAGCAGACCATCGACGCCGCGAGCTTCCCGCCGCGCGCCGTCGGTGTGGCGCCGTTCCAGGTCCACTCCGCAGACAGCACGCTGCATCCGCTCGGGTTCGGCCTCGCCGACCTCCTCATGACCGATCTCGCGCGGAGCGCGCAGGTCCAGGTGGTCGACCGGTTGCGGATCGATGCGCTGTTGCGGGAATTGCGGCTCGCCCAGGCCGGCTTCGTGGATACCAGCAGCGCCGCGCGCTTCGGACGCCTGGTCGGCGCGCGGCGGATCGTGCTCGGCGCCATGACCACGATGGACGGCGGACGCGCGCGGCTCGACGGCCGGGTCGGCGATGTGCTGACCGGCGCCGTGGAGGTCACCGCTGGAACGCCTACGACCCTCGATGCACTCCTCGATGCCGAGAAGGCGTTCGCCTTCGCGGTCTTCGACCGCCTCGGCGTTGTGCTGGCTCCCGCCGAGCGCGCGCTGGTGGAGCAGCGGCCGACGCGGAACCTCGCGGCGCTCCTTGCCTACAGCCGGGGGGTGCAAGCCGAGGCACAGCTCGATTTCGCGTTCGCACGGCGTGAGTACCGTGAAGCGATCCGCCAGGACCCGGGGTTCGACAACGCCGGCGAGAACCTAAACCGGCTCGAAGCAGATCCTGCGATCGGCGCGGCCGCTGGAACCGACATGATCCGCGCCGGGGCTCTCGCGCTCCAGGCAGTCAACGCGCCTACCATGCCCCGGGTCGCGACCGCGGTCGATCCCGCGTTCCGACAGCCGATGGTGGCAACCATCATCATCGTGCTCACCTTCCCGTGAAGAGCGCGCCCGCTCGGTATTCCGCCTGGGCCGCGCTCGGCCTCGCGTGCGCTGCGGCGCCGGCCTTCGCCCAGGGCCGCCTGCTGGGCGAGGCAAGCGCCACGGCGGCCCCCAGCCTTCTGTCGTGGCGGTTTGATCAGCCCCTCACGCAGGACTCCCTCGTCGTCCGCAAGGCATGGCAGTGGTCGTTCCCGGTCTCCGGCTCGGTCCGTCTCGGCCGGGTCACGATTGACGCCGGAGCGGCGGCCGCGGTCGGGAGAGTCGGGCTCGAGGACGGCAGGACGCTCGAGCTCTCCGGTCTCACGGACCTCCGGATTCGCGGGGTGGCGCGGGTCGTCGGCGACCGGCTGCTCGTCACCACGGGCGTCAATGCCCCCGTGGGAGCCACCGGATTGACGGGGCATGAGATCGACGCCCTTGGCGTGCTGGGCGCGCCCGCCCTGGGCTTCGACACGCCGACGCTCGGGAACGGTTTCGGCGTCACCGGCGGCGCGGTCTATGCTTGGCAGACCGCCGGATGGGGCCTCGCCCTTGGCTCCAGCTTCGAATCGCGCGCCCAGTACACTCCACTGGAGGTACAGATCGCCGGAGCGCCCGCGCCCGCCGACCTGCGGTCCGGCAATGCGTACCGCTTCTCGCTCGGCGCCGACCGCCTGATCGGTCGGGGACGGCTCTCGCTCCTGTTCGCCGGCGAGGTCTTCAGCGAAAGCCGCCTGAGCCTGGCCACCGGAGAGGGCGACCAGGAGACGCGCTACACCCTCGGACCCCAGTTCTCGGGGTTGCTCGTACTGCAGATGGGTGTCCGGGGCTTCCGGAGCTTCACTATCACCCTGGCGGACCGCTATCGCACCAAGTTCACCGGGTTTGCCGGCGAGAAGGCGGCGGGGTCGAGCGGCAATGTGTTGGAGGGCGCGCTCGAGCTCACCACTGGCGGGACGCGCGGCGCGGGGCTCTACCTGCGCGCGGAGGGGTTGTTCGACAGCGGACTCGAGGTCGACAACACCATCACCACGGCGGCGATGACCAGAGGCAGTCTGACGGCGGGCGCCGCGATCCTGAGCGGCCGGTTGTCGATCCTGCCCTTTATCAAGGCCCAGGTCGGGCACCTGGACACCGGCCCCGAAGCGGCGACCGCCACTGGGATCGGCGCCGGGGTGTCCCTCACGGTCAGGCCCTAGTCGGGGAACGCGATGCGGTTGACTGAGAGCCAGGGTGTATTGCAGAGCAGGCCGACACGTAGGCGCCTCCTCGCGCTGTGGTTGGCGCTGCTCGGCCTGCCAGCCTGCCAGGAGGTCGGTGCTCCCGGGGAGGGTGGCGGTGTCCGGCTGGTATTGCGGGTTGCCAACGCGGTCGGCGGCGAAACGGTCGACGTCACGCCGTTCTACCGCCGTGGCGACCAGAGCGAGATCGACCTTCCGGGGGCGGTGCGGGTATCGCTCGACGCGGGGAACAGCCAGACGATCGCGGTGGCGGTCGAGATCGCCCCCTGCCTGGCGGACGCCGCCCGCGAGCCAGGGAGTGGATGCCCTCTCCGGGCCCGCGTGGTACTCCGTAACCAGCAGCAGGAGCTCCTGGACTCGCTCGACGTCGGCCCCTTCACCGCGGTGCCCGGCTCCAGCCCCTCGGTGCCGGTATCTCCAGCGGGAGTCGCGGTGATCGGCCCCGAGGGCGGGACGGTGCGGACGCCGGACGGCGCCGCCCTGCTGCTGATTCCGCCGGGCGCGCTGAGCAGCGAGACCACCATCGGGATCCGGGCCCGGGCTGTCTACCCCGAGGATCCCCGAATTGCGCCTGGAACGGTGTACACCCTCACCCCTTCGGGGCTGCAATTCTCGCAACCGGTCAGGTTGCAGCTGAGCTACACCACCGCCACGGTGCCGGGTGGAGCGGCCCGGGAGGCGAATCTCAAGCTGGCGCGCCTCAATGCAGAAGTGCAGTGGATCGCCGACCTGGCCGCCCTGGCTGACGTCCAGCAGAACGAGGTCACCGGACGGATCGGCGGCTTTTCGACCTATGGACTCCTGGTAGCCACCAATCGGGTTTCGGCATCGAGCAACACGAGTTGTAGCCTCTCCACGCCGGGGAGTTCCTCGTGCTGGGGAGTCAACTTCTCGGGACAGCTCGGCGACGGCACCACCACGGACCGGCTGACGCCGGTGCCGGTGCTGGGCGGACAGAGCTTCGTGCAGATCGTCAGTGCCGAACGACACACCTGCGGCCTGATTGGCGCGGGTGATGCCTGGTGCTGGGGGCGGGACTGGACCGGCTCCCTCGGGGACGGGACCGGTGGGATCAATTACACAACGCCCCAGGCGGTGGTGGGGGGACGCAGGTTCGTGAAGCTCGCGGTTGGGTTCGAGCATTCCTGCGGCCTCACGACGACCGGCGAGCTCTACTGCTGGGGCGATAATCAGACCGGTGAGCTCGGGATCGGCACCTCGGGACTTACCACCAACCCGGCTCCATTGCTGGTGAGCGGGGGGCACGCCTTCGCCGACGTGGCCGCTGCGGCCTGGCAGACCTGCGGCATCACAAGAGCGGCCGACCTGTATTGCTGGGGACACGTGGACAACGCCGGGACCAGACAGACCGTGCCGACCCTGGAACCCGGCGGGCTCAAGTGGGCGTCGATCTCGCCCCATATGAACACCCAGACCCACAAGGTGCCCGCGGGCGGCTTCAACTGTGGCGTGACCACCGGCGGGCAAGGCTACTGCTGGGGCGCGAACGACCGGGGCCAACTGGGGAATCCGTCGCTTCCCACCGAGACACCCACCACCACACCCAGTCCCGTCGCCGGCGGGCACACCTTCATCGAAATCACAGCCGGTGACGGCACCGCCTGCGGACTCACCACGGGAGGCGAGGTGTACTGCTGGGGCGACAACACCTTTGGAGCGTTGGGCGACGGCTCCTCCGTTGCGTTCAGGACGATGCCGGGCAAGGTCCCCCTTCCCGCTCCGGCTCTGAGCGTGAGCGGCGGCTCCTCACACCAGTGCGCCGAGCTGGTGACCGGCTCAGTGTATTGCTGGGGGGACAACCGGGTGGGCAACCTGGGCATCGGAACCAACGCGACCCAGGCGACCCCTGCACCGATCCAGGGAGGGCTCGCCTTCGCTTCCCTGGCCTTCGGGTTCCCGAATTGCGGCTTCGTGGGTTCCCAGGCCTATTGCTGGGGCGACAATCCGGGGGACGGAACCACCGTCGGCGCCGATGGCCCCGTCGCGGTCTTGGGTGGGCCCTTCACCACACTCTTTGGCGGCGGTCCATCGACTTGTGCCCGGGACTTCGCCAGCGGCCTGTGGTGTTGGGGCAGCAACGCTGGTGTGTTCGGCGATGGTGGGCTGGCCCCGAGTCTCGTCCCTTCGGCCGCTGCGTTGGGGGAGCAGTATCTGCACGTGTCCGTTACGGCCGGGCTTCTAGGGCGACACGCCTGCGGCATTACCGTGAGTGCCATACCGAAATGCTGGGGAGCGAACGGATTGGGACAACTTGGCGACGGAACTGGTGGGTCCGCATGCGGCGGGAACTGCGACTCTCAGGTCCCCGTCACCGTGGTGGCTGCACCCGGGGCCTTTCGGGAGGTCGTGGTCGGACCTCGTGTGAGCTGCGCACTGACGGTGAACGATGAGGCGCTGTGCTGGGGGTTCGTCGATCCGGCACTGCCCAACATGCCCGCCCCCGTCGTGGGAGGACTCAAGTTCGCATCCCTGACAGTTGGCAACGGATTCGCCTGCGGCATACAACTTGGCACCTCGCAGGCCTACTGCTGGGGGCGGAATTTCACCGGCTCGGGTCTCAATCCCGTGGCAGTCGCCGGTGGGATCGCGTTCACCCAACTCGCCGCGGGGGACCTCCACGTTTGCGGCATGACGGCCACAGGTGCCGTGTACTGCTGGGGCGACAGCACCTTCGGGGTGATCGGCGACGGGAATACCTCGGCTGGATTCGTCGCGGCCCCTGTTCTGCTCCCTGGCGTCACGGCCATCGCCGTGCGAGCCGGTGGCAGAGCCTCCTGCGTTCTCACGCCAGGCGGCACCGTCATGTGCTGGGGAGACAACCGCGCCGGCACCCTGGGCCCCGAGCCAGGCAACCGGCAGAGCAAGGTGCCGGTGCTGGTGTTGTGACGCGCCGGCGCTAACCGTCCTCTGCTGACCCGCTCGCCGTAAGGACCCGGATCCTCGCTTCGGCCTCTTCCCGCTGCCGCGGTGCGTAGCCAGGCGGCGACTCGGCCAGGAACTCCCGGTACAGCTGCACCGCCCGCTCCGCGTTGTTCCGGTCCTCCTCGAGCAGCGCCCGCGCGTACTTGAGATTGGCCAGCACCTGGCCCCGCTTCGCCTCCTCCAGCGTCCGCCCCGTTTCGCCACGAGCCGGGGAGGCCGGGAGGTGCATCCGCTCGCTCAACTGCCGGCCCAGCCGCTGGACCGCGCGGAGCAGATTGTCGGCGTCGTCGGTGACCGTCTCCACATGCTCGACCAGCGAGGTCTCGACGTTCACCGCCCGGGCGTCGATCCGCAGATTGCCCCGCCGGTCGATCACGAACGCGCCGAAGATCATGTGCCCCGCACCCAGTACCTTCCCCACCCGGGCGGCTGTGTTGGGGTCGATCTGGCCCGATTGCCCCCTGGCCACCTCCTCGAGCACCTGGTTCAGCCGCTCCCGCTCGATCAGGGCCACCCGCGGATTCGCCCGCAGCTCCGAAAGCAGCATGCCGGCCAGCCCGACCGTGAAGGGCTCGTAGGTCGCGTTGTCCACCAGGGACGAGTTGGTGAAATTCATCACTGCCACGACCGGCTGTTGCGGTCCTTGCTGCAGGGCCTGTGCCCGCGCCATCGCGGGGCAGAGGACGATTGCAAGCGTGATTGCGCCGACGGTATTCCGAGGCATATTCCCTCCGTGAAGACCTGCCCCCATTGCAACGAAGTCTTTCAGACCGATACCCGGTTCTGCCCGCGCGACGGGTGCACCCTGGTCGACAGCGAGACGAGCGGCGTCGCGGTCGGCAGCGTCGTCGCCGGCCGCTACGAGATCATCCGCGAGATCGGGCAGGGCGGCATGGGCGTCGTGTACCTCGCCACACACATCAAGATGGAGCGGCCCTGCGCCCTCAAGGTACTCCGTTCGGACCTGCTGGTGGGGTCCGAGACACTGGCCCGCTTCCATCGCGAGGCCCGCAGCGCGAGCCGGATCACCCATCCCAACGTCGTCGCCGTGCACGACTTCGGAGAGGCCGACGACCGGACCACGTACCTGGCCATGGAGTTTGTCGACGGCCAGTCCCTGGATGCCTTGCTCCAACAGGAGGGCACGCTCACACCGCGACGGATGGCGCGCATTGTCTGGCAGATCGCGAACGGGCTCAACGTCGCCCACGAGCTGAGCATCGTCCATCGGGACCTGAAGCCCGCCAACATCATGCTGACGACCTACCGCGGATGGTCGGACTTCGTGAAAGTGGTCGATTTCGGCATCGCGAAGGCCTTCGGCACCACCACGACCACCACCGTCACCACGACGGGCCAGGCGGTGGGGACCCCGTTGTACATGAGCCCCGAGCAGTGGGCCGGTCCCGAGGTGGACCATCGCAGCGATATCTACTCCCTTGCGATGATCGCCGTGCGGAGCATGACCAAGGACGTACCCGCCATCCGATCCATCGCGCTCACCAGCGGCAACCAGCTCCTCGACATGATCGCCGAGGCCGGGGACTGGCCCGCGCAGGTGAGACAGGTCCTCGCTCGCGGGCTCGAGCCGGATCCCGAGCAACGCTACGGCTCCGCTACCCGGTTCGCAAGGGAACTGGTAGAAGCGGTGACGCGCTGGGAACCCCCGACGCCGGGAGTCCGCGAACCCTGGGAAGAACGACTCAAGTCCGACCCCACGGGCCTCAACCAGGCCTCCGCCACCGGCCACCGAAGCCAGCGCATCGCGAAGATGCCCGGGAGCAAACGTGCCTGGATAACACTGGGGGCGCTGGGAGTCGTGGCCGCGCTCGCCGCCATCGCCTGGTCTGGGCTGTGGCGTGGTGACGTCACCGCGCCGCGGCCGGAAATGAGCTCGCCGCCCGCGGCGCGACCAGGCGACAGTCTGAACGGCGCCCCGGACCAGCCACTGACCCCGCAGGTCGCCGGCCGGGACGCGGCGCGCCCGCAGCAGCCGGCGCCTCCACCTCCAGCCACGGCGGTCCCGCCCCAGTCGCGCGCCTCCTCGGTCGCGCTGGGCGACTCCCTGCTGGTCCTCCGTACCGCGTTCGATCTCGACAACCCAAGCGCCGAGGCAGCCGGACGGGTGGTCCGGGTGGCGCGTGAGCTCCTCGCCCTCGAGTTGCCCGACTCGCTGCGGATCGAGGCGGCCTACCGCCTCGCCGAAGCGCAGCTGTTTCTGGGAGACACAGCCCCGGGCTGCACGGTCCTGCGGGAGATACGGTCGCTGGCGGAGCAGCGTGGGTTCTACGCCCGCTCCATCGTCGCACTCATCGACCGTCACTGTCTCGACGACCCTGAAATCGCCGTCTCTCCGGCTCTCCGCCCTGGTGCCGTCTGGAGGTCCCAGAGATTGTCATCGTTGCTCCGGCTGTCGGTCTCCACAATCTTGACGCCAATGTAGGTACCAGGCCAGGGGCGGACTGGTGGCCTTTCTATTCGACGACCCGCTCCAATGCCGCGACCAGCGGACCCAGGTCCCGGCTCACCACCGCCCGGAAGAAGCGGTCCCGGTCCAGCCCAGAGCCCTTGCCTGCGGCCTTTCGCGCGGTCTCGAGCATATAGCAGAGATAGACTGCGTGGTCACCCGACATACTGAGCGATCGCGCTGGCCAGGACCTGATCCCGGATCAGCGGGTGGAGGGATGCAGCCCTGTTGGCCTGGGCTTTCGCCTGCTCGGAAACGGCCCTCGACCATGCCCTCACCCGACCCGCATCGGCGCGATGCGGACCGCGCGGTACCCGGGCACGGCCGCGGGGCACGGGCCGAGTGGACCGTATAGCTTTGGGCATGCTTCGGTCCCTCAGCCTCTCCGGGCTCGCCCTTTCCCTGGGATTGGCCCTCGCTCCCACCCGCGCCCCGCAGCAGGGGTGGGCGGGAGGCGATCCGGTCCGGAGCCGGTCGGCTCCGGCGCCCGAGCCCTCCGATGCCCGGGGCCCGGAGGCTCTTCCCCAACGAGCCGTTGCCCTCTCGTCCGCCGAGAAGGACCGTCCGTCGGTCGGCTCGGCGCCCGCGCTCCCGGCCGGAGCGCCGACGCTCTTCTCGCCGACGCGGCTCCGGCTTCGGACCGCGCCGGGGTCCTCCGCCTTTCCGGGCGGCCTCCGCCCCTGGCTTCTCCCCCGCTCCACCGGTCCTCCGGCCCGCTCCTGATCTAGCCGTTCGCCCCGCATCCCGGCGCATCGCGCCGGGCGACCGCCGCGTCCGGCTCCTCCGACATTCGCGCCGGCGACGCCGCCTGCTCTGGGTCGCCGGCACCGTCCGGGTCCGGGGCGCGCGCCCCGATCGATGGGGGAAGCACCATGATCAGGAGTCTGCGAAACCGTTTGCTCGTCATCGGCATCCTGGCACTGCTGTCGGGCGTCTCGCTCTGGCAGAACTACCGTCGTACCGCCGGCCCCGACCGCCCCGGGCAGCCGGTCAATCTGGGTCTCGATATCCAGGGCGGCATGCACCTCACGCTCGAGCTCAACCAGTCGGAACGGGTTTCCGCCGATCCTGCCCGCGACATCGACCTGGCGCTCACCGTGCTGCGCAACCGGATGAACGAGTTCGGGGTCGCCGAGCGGGTGATCCAGAAGGCCGGGCACGACCGGATCGTGGTGGAGCTCCCCGGGCTTCGCGACCCGGCCCGGGCCCGGGAGATCATCCGCCGCACCGCGTATCTCGAATTCCGGCTGACCGACCGGACCGACGGTCTGCTCAGCGCGCTGCCGGCGATGGACCGCGCGATGGGCGGGCTGCTCGCCGGGCGCATCCACCCGGCCGCCGTCACCGGCCTTGCCCCGATCCCCGGAGAGTACGCGGTGCGGGAGAGCGAATGGCGCCAGGTGGACAGCCTGCTCCGGCTGCCCGAGGTCCGGCGCCTCTGGCCCCGGGGGGTGGAACTCAAGTGGCTCGCGCAGCCCGCGCCGGGCGGCGAGTACCGCTCCCTCTACGCCCTCGAGGCCGAGCCGGTCATCACCGGATCCAGCCTGGTGAACGCCCAGGCCGGCCTCGACCCGCTCACCCAGCAGGCCGAGGTGCGGTTCGAGCTGGACCAGCGGGGAGCCCGCCGTTTCGGCCAGGTCACCGCCAGCCACGTAGGCGACTATCTCGCGATCCTGCTCGACGGTTCGGTCCAGGGCCGCCCTCCCGTGATCGAAAGCCGCATCGACCGCCAGGGCCGCATTCAACTCTCCGGGCGGTCGATCGCCGAGGCGCAGGACCTCGCGCTCACCCTCCGGGCCGGCGCGCTGCCCACCCCGCTCGACATTGTGGAGGAGCGGCAGGTGGGACCCAGTCTGGGGGCCGATTCCATTCGCGGCGGGATCGTCGCGGGCCTGACGGGGATCGCGCTGGTCGTCCTGGTCATGACGTCGTACTACGCCCTGAGCGGGGTGCTCGCGGTCGCCGCGCTCGGCTTCTATACGCTGTTCACCTTCGGCGCGCTGGCGGCGCTCGGCGCCGATCTCACCCTGCCCGGATTCGCGGGCTTCGTGCTGTCCATCGGCCTGGCGGTGGACGCCAACGTCCTGATCTTCGAACGGATCCGGGAGGAGCGTGCCGCCGGGCGGGCCCCCGGTCCGGCGGTCGACCAGGGGTTCCGCCACGCGCTGCCGGCGATCATCGACTCCAACGTCACGACCGTGCTCACCGCGCTGTTCCTCTACCGCTTCGGGACCGGGCCGGTCCAGGGGTTCGCGGTGACGCTCATCCTGGGAATTCTCGCCTCGATGGTCACGGCGGTCTTCGTGACCCGGACCTTTTACCTGATCTGGCTGCGCCTGACGCCGGAGGACGGCAGGCTGTCGCTGGGCCGGGTGCGCCTCTTCCAGCACGTCGCCTACGACTTTCTGGCCGCCCGGAAGGCTGCGCTCCTGCTCACCGGAGCAATCCTGCTGGCCGGTGCGGGAGCCTTCCTGCTCCAGGGCGTGCGCTCCAGCGTGGAGTTCACCGGGGGGACCCTCATCCGGCTCACCACCGCGTCCCCAGTGGAGGAAAGCGCGCTCCGGGGCGAACTCCGGACTCAGGGGATCGAGGGCGCCGAGATCCAACGCTTCGGCAGCGACCGCGGGCTCCTCATTCGGGCCGGGGCACTGAAGACCGCGGACCGGCTGGAAGGGGCCGACCGGGTACCGGCGGCCGTAGCTGCCGCGCTGGACCAGGTGGCCGGGAGGGGCAACTACGAGATCGCCCGGGTCGAGGCGGTGGGACCCAAGGTCGGCGCGGAGCTCCGGACTCAGGCCGCGCTGGCCGTCCTGCTCTCCTTCAGCGCGGTCCTGGCCTATCTGGCCTGGCGGTTCGAATGGCGATTCGGGGTGGCCGCGGTGGTGGCGACGGCGCACGACATCCTGGCGACCATCGCCTTCGTGGTCCTGCTCCGGCTGGAGGTGAGCCTGGTCGTGGTGGCCGCGATCCTCACCGTCCTGGGGTACTCGCTGAACGACACCATCGTCATCTTCGACCGTCTGCGGGAAAACCTGCGGAGCCGGTCGGGGACCGGCCTGCCCGGGCTGATCAACCGCTCGGTCAACGAAACCCTGCCACGCACCGTGCTGACCGGAGGGACCGCGCTGGCCACCCTGGTCGCGCTCGCCGTGTTCGGCGGCGAGGTGATCCGGCCCTTCGCGCTGGTCCTGTTCTTCGGGATCCTGGTGGGAACCTTCTCTTCGATCTTCATTGCCGCGCCGGCGCTGCTGGCGATCGAGCGCCGCTGGCCCGGGATCCACCGGGCCTCGGGCGGCCGGGCTACCCTTTCAGGAACACCCCGATCAGAACAAGGATGGTGAGGCTCCAGAAGCCGATCGCCCACTTGATGCCGCTGATCCTGGCGTCCCGGATTCCGTCCTCCAGTCGGGTGAACCGGGTGTCCATGTAGGTCAGGAGCTCGGAGCGGAGCTCTGTTTTGAGCGCAGCGAGTCGCTCACCCATTTTTGCATCGAAGCGGGCAAAATTGAGGTCGTTCAGCTCGCGGAGCTCGGTCCGGTAGGTCAGATCCACGGCGTTGAACCAGGCGACCAGCTCATTCGCGATCTCATCCCCAAGTCGCTCGTAAAAGGCTCGTGACAACCTCGCGGTAACCGGCATCGGACGGCTCTCCTGGGAGATGACCGGTGCCATGGTAAAGCTACGCTCGGCAGGCGCGGCAATCCACTTCGCGCGTGACGGATCACCCCGACGCAAGGATCTGGCGCCTTGGTGCGGGGCGGAAGCGATCTCTGAGCTGACGGAGCAACCTCGTTTCGTCCGGCGAAGGCGTGGAATCAGGCCCCGAGCGACCGAATGTCCTCCAGGTCTTTCGGACGGCCGCTCGCCCGCTTGTTCCGGATGAACGCCTCGCGCGCGATGAACCTCACGTCCACCTCGAAGAGGGTGCCGCGCAACGGCGCCTCCCACGCCTCGGCGAACACGAGGCCGCTCACCGAGG
>Ga0299906_10000606_pt1 | contig 32455 bp, 27 predicted proteins | sample RVTome_14_FD_200259 | JGI IMG/M metagenome (GOLD analysis project Ga0299906, IMG submission 200259) | Soil microbial communities from uranium-contaminated site in the Upper Colorado River Basin, Wyoming, United States - RVT145D125 (version 2) ...
GCACCGGGCCCCGGTCATCGTGCACTTCATCCACAGTTGGTCGATGCAGACGCCGGGGCGGACCGACACCATCGCCGGCCGCTGGCTCGATCACGGCGCCTACGCCTACGTCGGGTCCGTGCACGAGCCATTGCTGAATGCGTTCGTCCCGCCGCTGGCGCTGGCCGAGCGTCTCGCCGGGCAGATCCCGTTCCTCGTCGCCGCGCGCTGGTGGGAGTCGGACGGGATCTTCTCCCGGCCGTGGCGGGTGAACACTTTCGGCGACCCGCTCATGCTCATCGCCCCGCCCGAGTTGGCGATGCCGGAGCGGGCGGCGCCGCCCGAGGACGGGGCCGTGCTGCTGGTCGAGCAGGTCCGCGTGCAGATGGAGCAGCTCAAGGAAAACGCGACGGCGGAGACATACGGGCGGACGATGCGCGGCCTCGCTCTGCTCGCCCGCGACGACCTTTCGGAGCAGATCTGGAAGCTCGCCGTCTTTCAGAAGAAGGGCGGCCGGGCCGCGCCGTTCGCGCTGGACCTGTTCTTCCGCCAGAATCGGCCCGACGAGTTTCTCGTCGCCTGGTCGATGATCGACGCCCCGGACGAGCGGCAGCGCGACATGGCGTGGCACCTGCTCGGCCACCGCCTCGGACGCGATGTCGATGCGGCCACGCTCGAGGCCCTGGCGTCGGGCCTGCGCCGGACGAGGCCGCAGTTCGACGCCGAGCGGCTGGCCCCGTACTACGATCGCGTGCTCGGCCGCGCCATGGTGCGCCGCATGCTTCAGCGCGCCGCCGAGGAGGCCGATCGGCCCAGCATGGCGGAGGCCCTGCGCACGCTGCTCGACGACTATCCGGAGCAATGAGGCCTGCGGTGCGGCCGCCCGCGCCCGCCTCGCCCGCCGCGGCGGCTACTTCTCCTGCCGCTCGGCGTTCTCGGGCACGGTGGCGAAGTACTCGCGCTGGCCGTCCTCGGTGTGCAACTGGGCCAGGTAGTTCACGAAAATCTCGCGGCCGAGCGTGTCGCCGGCGCCCAGGTGCACCGTGCCGTCGCCGTAGTAGTAGTTCGTCTCCGCGTCGGGATTGAACTGCGAGAGCGGAATGTACGGCTGGTAGCCGCTGGCGCTGGCGGTGTCGTCAGACTTGCAACCGCCCAGGGCGAGCACCGACAGGCCGGCGAAAAGGATCGTGCGCTTCATGGAGTGACGCTCCGTTGGCTGACGGGGCGACGAGCCCCGAGGTTCGTTGCTCTCGTCATCGTCGCGCGTGCCCGGCCAATCAAGTCGTCTCGCGGAAGGGGCCCGATCGGCCGCGCGCGGCGGCGGCCTGAAGCGTGCCGTTTGCCCCATGCTCATAGCTCGCGAAGTCGAAGGTCCGAAATGCCGAAGCCCGCGACGTTCGCCTCGCCGTGGGCCGAACCGCGGCATTCCCCCCAAGCGACGTGGCCCATGCGCCGATGGTCTGATCCGGAGAGAGGCATGACCCCCACATCCGTCAAGAGCAGGCGATCAATCACGATCGCGGCGATCATCGCCGCCGTTGCACCGGGGGCGTCGGGGGCGACGGGGGCGCTGCCGCCTGCGGCAGCTCTTGCGCTGGACCCGGCGGCCGGCGACATGGTCAGAACAGCACAGCCCCCGGATGCCGAACCCCCGGACACCTTGTCCCCGGACTCCGCCCCGCAGCCGGTCGACGCCGCGCCGGAGGACGGGCCGGTCTACCGCATCAGCGGGTTCGCGCCCCGCTATGTGCGCGAGCATGCCGGCCTGCCATCCCTGGATGCCATCATGTCGATCGAGGTGACGCTGGGGCAGGCGACCACGGGTTACATCGCTCCTCGCCCCGAGGCGCCGGTCATCGCGCTCACACTGGAGGCCATTGCCGCGCGGCCCGTTGAGCCGTATCACGCCAGCGCGGTGCAGACCGTGCTGGAGTCGATACGCGATGAGCTGGTCGAGGCCGGGCTCATGGGCGTGTTCGTCGCCCCCGACCCGCGCGACCTCGGCGAGACCGGGCAGGATGTGCGCCTCCAGGGCGCCACCGAACTGCGGCTCATCATGACCACCGGCATCGTCGCCGAGCTGCGGACGCTGGCCTCGGGCGAGCGCATCGACGCCCGGGAGCGCATCAACCACCCGCTGCACGAGCGCATCCGCGCGCGGTCGCCGGTGCGGCCGTACGACGAGGCGGCGGACGAGGTCGATCGCTCGCTGCTGCTCAAGGGCGTGCTCGATGACTACATCTACCTGCTCAGCCGCCATCCCGGCCGGCGGATCGACGTGGCGGTGGCGGCGGCCCTGGAGCCGGGCGCCGTGGCCTTGGACTACCTGGTGACCGAGAACCGCCCGCTCGTGCTCTACTTCCAGATCTCCAACACCGGGACGAAGCAGACCGACTACGTGCGCGAGCGATTCGGCCTCATGCACACGCAGGTGACCAACAGCGACGACATCCTCAGTCTCGACTACATCACCGCGGGCTTCGACGATGACGCCAACGCCTTCCGGGGGTCGTACGAAGCGCGCGTGGGCGAGAACGACCGCCTGCGCTGGCAGGTCTTCGGCGACTGGAGCGAGTTCACCGCCGACCAGGTCGGCTTCTTCGAGGGCGACTTCGTCGGCGAGGAATGGGATGTCGGCGCGCAGATCTTCGCCAACATCCACCAGGAGCGCGAGCTGTTCATCGACCTGATCGCGGGCGTGCGCTACCTGGACGTCACTGTGGACAACCAGGGCTTCGCCATCACCGGCGAGGAGGACTTCATCCTGCCCTTCATCGGAGTGCGGCTGGACCGCACGCAGGAGTGGTTCAGCACGCAGGCCCAGGCGATCATCGAGGTCAACGTCAAAAGTACGAACGACGAGGACATGGAGGCCCTGGGCCGGACCGATCCCGACGACGACTGGGTGGTGCTCCGCGCGGGCCTTTCGCACTCGTTCTTTCTCGAGCCGGCGCTGGATCGCGCCTCGTGGGAGGACGCCTCGACGCCCGACAGCTCCACGCTGGCCCATGAGATCGCCATCGACCTCGCCGGGCAGTACGCCTTCGGCGATCGCCTCATCCCCCAGGCCGAGGGCGTGGCCGGCGGCCTGTACACGGTGCGCGGGCATCCGGAATCGGCCGTCGCCGGCGACGATGTATTCGTGGGCCGCTTCGAGTACCGCTACCACCTGCCGCGCGACCTGACGCTCGAGGCCGAGCCGCGCGAGCTGTTCGGCGAGCCCTTCCGCCTGTCGCCGCAGTTCGTCTACGGCCGGCCCGACTGGGACCTCGTGTTCAAGTGCTTCTACGACATCGGCGTGGTGAGTCTGAACGACCGCGAGTCGTTCGAGTCCAACGAGACGCTCATGGGCGCCGGCGTGGGCCTGGATTTCATCTTCCGGCGCAACCTCGGCGTGCGGCTGGACTGGGGCTTCGCCCTGCGCGATGTGGACTCGGCGGATGTCAACGCCGGCTCGAACCGCCTGCACGTGGTGGGAACGCTGACGTTCTGAGCGAAACGCTGCCGCCATCGCCGCCGCCCGGCTCGCTAGGATGAGGCGCCATGACGGTCCATCCCATTCCGGGCTTCGCCGAGCCCGTCAACTCGCTGATGCACCTGCTGGCCGCCGGCGTGTTCGCCTGGCTGGGCCTCAGACTGCTCAAGCTCGGCCGCGGCGACCGCCTGCGCCTGTCGCTGCTCGGCGTCTTTGCCTTCACCAGCGTCTTCATGCTGTCGATGAGCGGCGTCTACCACATGCTCGATGCCGCCGGCGCCGGGTCGGCGGTTATGTTCCGGCTCGACAAGGCCGCCATCTTCGCCCTCATCGCCGGCACCTTCACTCCCATTCACGGCATGATCTTTCGCGGCTTCATTCGCTGGGGCGGCATCGCCCTGATGTGGGCGGCCGCGGCCACCGGCATCACGCTCGTGACCATCTTCTTCGATCAGATGCCCTACGGCCTGGGCACCACTCTGTATCTGGCCCTGGGCTGGGTTGCCGGCGTGTCGGTCATCGCCGCATGGCGCCGGCGGGGTTTTCGTTACATCCGGCTGATCCTGATCGGGGGCGTGGCCTACTCGGCGGGCGCGATTCTGCTGGGACTGAAGTGGCCGACGCTCATCCCCGGCGTCGTCGGGCCGCATGAGATGTGGCACGCGGCGGTCATCGCTGGCATGTGCTGTCATTGGGTCTTCGTCGCGCGGCAGGCCCGGGAAGCATCCGGCGCGACCACGATGGCTCAGCCGCACTCCCGCAGTTGAAGCCGGCCGCCATGATCGGTCCGCTCCACCTGGAGGGCGACGCCGCTCAGCTCGTCCGCCAGGGCGCCTGACAGGGCGATGACCGGCCGGCCCTCGTGCTCGAAGGACACATCATCGGGATCGAGGCGACCCGGCTCGAACACTAGCCCGCCCTCGCGAGCGAGAAGCCGCATGACCGCATCGGTCGGCGCGCCGCTGTCGCTGAGCTTGTCTGCGGCCAGCGCGGCCGCCTCCTCTGTGACTCGGAACATGGCGGTTGTCCTCCATGCATGCATGAGAAATCGCGGGAGGAGCCGAAACTCCTCCCGCGTGCTTGGTCAACGTTCTATGGGTGCGGGTCCGACCAACGGCCCGCCGGGGCCGATTACCAGCCGCCGCGCTTGCCGCCCGAGCGACCGCCGCCGCCACCGCCGCCGCGCGCGCCTTCGGCACGCGGGCGAGCCTCGTTGACGGTGAGGTCGCGGCCGTCCACGTTCTTGCCGTTCAGGGCCGACATTGCCGCGCGTGCGGCATCGTCGTCCATTTCCACGAACCCGAAGCCGCGGGGGCGGCCGGTGTCACGGTCGAGGACCAGGGCTGCGGACTGGACGGAGCCGTGCTCTGCGAACAGGGACTCCAACTGCTGCTCCGTCGTGTTGAACGACAGATTTCCAACGTACAACTTCATTGCTGATTCCGATACTTCTTCGCCTGAGATGAATGATGTGACCGGTGCGAGATCTCAGGCGAGGTCGCGCTGCGGCTGACTCCGGGGAATCCGGCCACTGATCGGGCCGGCGGACCTCCGCGAGTTGCCTGACAGTAGGGCCACGCCGGACCGTGGACCACGGAAATTCGAAATATTCAGTTTTCGGCCCCCGGGGGGGGCCGCCCGCCCTCGCCCATCGCACGCCGCGGCCGACGCCGTCGCTTCACGCCCCGGCCACGGAGGGCCGCTCGTGGCCGCATTCCGGGCAGCGCGGCGATCGGTTGCCGTGCAGGTCGTGGCCGCACCCGGGGCAGGTCGCGGTGATCTCCAGATTTTCGGCCCGCCCCTTGTCGCTTCGATCATCCGTCGCCGCCCCAGGCGCCGATCGATCCGTCGTCCGCCCGGCGCCCGTCACCGCGCGCCAGAGCGGCGATGCCTTCGTGCAGAACAGCCGCCAGAACGCCAACGTCGAGCGGCGCTGGTTCGGCCACGCGCCGCATCGCGGGCAGTGGATGTGGTGCCCGCCCGCCGCCTGCCGCGCCCCGCACGTGCAGCACTGGTCGCGCGGCCCGTGGTTGAGCCAGGTCTGACGGGCAAAATGCAAGGCCAGCATGAGCGCAATCGCCGTGATCGCGATCGTCCCCGCCAGCGCCGGCACGTTGTCCGCCCGCACCGTCTGCGTCGGCGCCCCCGGAACGGCTTGCGCGGGCCGGTCGATCACCGCGCGGCTGAGCAGGCCGATATGCGTGCGGGTGAAGCCCGAGGCGAACGTCGTGGTCCGCGAGTACCCCCACAGCGACCAGCACAGCCCGGCCGTGAACGCCGCGACGAGCGCGATCTGCGCGATGGCCGGCAGTCGCCGAGTCCTCATGGCGTCATCACCCGCGCGTCGCGTGGCGCAAGCCCCGCCCGCCGCCGCCGCGGCACGCCGATCGCCGCCAGGCCGATGCACAGGGCGCCGCCCAGTTCAAGCACCAGGGAGAGTCTCGGCCCGCCCAGCGAGACATTCAGCATCGCATCGACGTGATGCAGCGATGCGGCCCGCATGACCACGAAGCCAGCCAGAAACGCCGCCCCCAGCAGGGCCAGACGAGCGCGGCGGGAGGCGCGGGGCAGGCGGGTGGCGATGCCCACGGCCGCGACCGCCAGAACGCCCGCGAGCGCGGCGACGAACGCCGCCTGGATGATTCGCCGCTCGGCGTACCAGCCCTGCTCCGACGCGATGATGCGTCCGAAGCGCGTCAGGGCCGTGTGCAGGTCGAGCTGCTTATTCACCGCGAGCGCCGCGAGGCCCACGGCCAGAAGGCACCACAGCGCCAGCGCCCGCGTGCGTTCTCGGACCCTGCCCAGAGCGAATACGATCGACAGCCGGCGGGCGCAGAGCAGGGCGGCCGCGGCATAGCCGCCGGCGATGACCCATGCCGCGGCCCCGTGGTCGCCCGTCGCCGGGCCGGCGACGCCGGCGTCCGCGAACGGAATCAGGATGGCGAATGTTGCCTGAAGCATGGTGAGGACGCTTCGTGGTCGTCGCAATGCGCTCGATACGACGCACTGCCGCGCATGCTGCGGCCGCTCCGGTGCTTCCATTCACCTGCCTGGCGCCGGGTCGGAAAGCGCGTATGCCGGCCGAATCGTCCATCAAGCGTAACCCGGGGCGGCGGCAAGGGAAGCGCAAATCGTGCGGGAACTGCCGCTCGACCTCGTCATTCCCGCCGCCGGAGGCGATAAACCGGACGGACGCGGCAGTCAAAACAAACGCGCCCAACGTCCCAGACCGAATAAAACGTCCCGCTGATCGGACCGATAGCACCTGCGATCGTCCCGGCCCCGGGCCGTTCCGGCAACGATGCCGCCCGGCCCGACTGATGGAGTCCGACCCCGGAATGTCGCTCATCCAGACATCCACGCTTCTCCCCACGGCCGGGCGCAGCGCCGAGTCGCCGTCTCGAACCGTCGAGCTTGCGGCGGCCGGAACGCCGTCGGTCAGCGCGGCACGCTGGCACGTTCTGCACACCCGCAGCCGGCAGGAGAAGGCCCTGGCCCGGACCCTGGCCGCGGCGGGCATCCATCACGAACTGCCGCTGACCAGTCGCATGCGCTTCTACGGCCATCGCAAGCGCGAAGTGCGCGAGCCGCTGTTCACCAACTATCTCTTCATGCAGGGGCCCCCGGAGTCCGCGTGGTTCGCCCTGGCCACGAAGCGGGTGGCCAACGTCATCGCGGTCCACGACCAGGCGACGTTCGAGCGCGAGCTGGGGCAGATCCGCATTGCGCTGGCGGGCGGAGCGGAGCTTCAGCCGCATGGATATCTCACGGTCGGACGGCGCGTGCGCGTGACGTCCGGGCCGTTCAAAGATGTGGAGGGGCTCATCGAGGACACGCCGAAGCCCGACCGGCTGGTCCTCCAGATCGATGTGCTGGGTCGGGCGGCGAGCCTGGAGATCGACGCCGGCTTGCTCGAGCCGCTGGACTGATCGCGGGCCCACCCCGGCCCCCCGGGCCGCCCGCCCCGTCCGGCGAATGGAACCTCTGGCCACATCGGCGCCGCCCCCGGCTGCGCGCGACGGGGGCGAAGTCCGGCCAGATCCTGACCGATGTCCGCCCATCACCATCAGGGCCATGCCCCGAATCCGGAGCGAAGCGCGATGATGACGCCAACTGAGAATGCCCTGCGCCTGGCCGGCAGCACGGCCGAGGAGCGCCCGCCGTTCCTGGTCTTCGGCGCGCCGCAGATCGAGCAGGCCGAGATCGATGAGGTCGTGGACTGCCTGAAGAGCGGCTGGCTGGGCACCGGCCCCAGGGTCGCCCGCTTCGAGGAGGCCTTCGCCGCCTACAAGGGCGCGCCGCACGCCGTTGCGGTGAATTCCTGCACGGCCGCGCTGCACCTGGGTCTCATCGCCGCCGGAATCGGGCCCGGCGATGAGGTCATCACCACTCCGCTCACCTTCTGCGCCACCGTCAACGCCATCATCCACGCCGGGGCTGCGCCCGTGCTCGCCGATGTCGACCCGGTCACCATGAACATCGACCCCCGTGAAGTCGAAGCGCGAATCACACCCCGCACGAAGGCGATCCTGCCCGTGCACTTCGCCGGCCGGCCGTGCGACATGGACGCCCTTCAGGCCATCGCGGCGCGGCACGGACTCATCGTCATCGAAGACTGCGCCCACGCGATCGAGACCGAGCATCGCGGCCGGCCCGCGGGAACGATGGGCGACCTGGGCTGCTTCAGCTTCTACGTCACCAAGAACGTCGCCACCGGCGAGGGGGGCATGGTCATCACCGCCGACGACGAGGCCGCCGCGCGAATCAAGACGCTGGCCCTGCACGGCCTCTCCCGCGACGCGTGGAAGCGCTACAGCGACGCCGGCTACAAGCACTATCACGTGATGGAGGCGGGCTTCAAGTGCAACATGATGGACCTCCAGGCGGCGCTGGGCCTGCACCAGCTCGCCCGCGTGGAGGCCAACTGGAAGCGTCGCGAGGCGCTGTGGATCCGCTACCGCGACGGCCTGGCCGATCTGCCCCTCACGCCGCCCGCCAACGCCTCGCCGCACGAGCGGCACGCCTATCACCTCTTCACCGTGCTGGTCGATGAGCGCTGGGCCGGCGCGGACCGCGACGCCTTCCTCAGCGGCCTGCACAAGCGCGGCATCGGGTGCGGCGTGCACTACCTGAGCATCCCCGAGCATCCCCATTACCAGGACCGCTTCGGCTGGCGGCCGGAATCGTGGCCGCACGCCATGCGCATCGGCCGCCAGACGCTGAGTCTGCCCTTCTCCGCGATGATCACCGACGACGATGCCGCGCGGGTCTTGGGCGCCCTGCGCGACATCATCGATTCCGCGGCCCGGCCGCACATGCTGAGGATTGCCGCATGACCGTCTGCACCGACGACATCCGTTCGTTCTGGCTCGACCGCGTGCGGCAGTTCGGCCCCGCGGCCCGCACCACGCTCAACGAACAGCCCTTGCGCGAGCTGGAGATCCGGGCCATGATGAGGCGGATCGCCCGCAGCCGGCCGGCGCGGGTGCTCGATGTCGGCTGCGGCAACGGCTACTCGACCAAGCTGTTCGCGAGGCGCTTCCCCGGCACGCAGTTCACCGGCATCGACTTCCTGCCGGAGATGATCGCCAGCACCGGCGATGATGTGCCGGCCAACTGCACCTTTCAGGTCGGCGATGTGCTCGACCCGTCCAGTCTGCCGCGCGGCCCTTTCGACCTGGTGATCACCCAGCGGTGCATCCAGAACCTGCCCGGCGACGCCAACCAGCGCAAGGGCGTCGAGACCCTGCTGGCGCTGCGCGCCCCCGGCGGGCGGCTGCTGCTCATGGAATGCACGCGCAACGGCCTTCGCGCCCTGAACCGCATCCGTGGGCGGCTGGGGCGCCCGGCCCTCGAGGATGTCGAGCCCTGGCACAACCGATTCCTTTACGAAGGCCGCATGAAGCGCCGCTTCGGCGCGCGGGTCGAGCACTTCACCTCCACGTACATGCTGCTGGCCAAGGCGCTCCTTCCCAACCGATGGTGCGCCCGCTTCGCCTGGCGCCTGCCGTCGATCGGACGGTTCGGCTACGCCCGACTCTTTGTGATCGAATGAGCACGCTCGCCTCCAACCTTGCCGCGCCTCGCGCAACGGCGATTCGCCCGCCGCGCATGGCCCGACGCCTTCCGGGGGTCCGGCGCGCGGCGACGTACCTGATCCACCGCATCGCCGACCGCATCGCGGCCTCGCTGGACTATCGCGGCCGGGTGATCGACCTCGGTTGCGGCATCGCTCCGTACAAGTCCATGATCCTGGCGCAGGCGGACGAATACGTCGGCGTGGACTGGCGGCACAGCCCGCACGGCGATGCCCAGGTGGACATCTGCGCCGACCTGACGCGGCCGCTGCCCCTGGCCGAGGCCCAGGCCGACACCGTCGTGTCGTTTCAGGTCATGGAGCACCTGCCCGAACCCGCCCGCTTCCTTCGCGAGTGCCATCGGCTGCTCCGGCCCGGCGGCCGCGTGCACCTGACCGTGCCGTTCATGTGGCACGTGCACGAGGCGCCGCACGATTACTTCCGCTACACCAGGCACGGCCTGGAGCATCTGCTCACGAAGGCCGGCTTCACGGACATCCGCATCGAGGCCTACGGCGGCTTCTGGACGACGTGGGTGCTCAAGTTCAACTACCACACGCTGCGGCGCACCCGGGGCGCCGGGATTGTGCTGGCCGTCGCGCTCGTGCCCGTCTGGCTTCTGGGGCAGTGGCTCGCGCCGATGCTCGATCGTCTCGAGCCGCGCGCAGACGAGGCCACCGGCTACATCGCCAGCGCGACCAAGCCCGGCCCGCACGCGATTTCGTAGTCAACCGGACGACACACCAGACAACGACCTGCACCATGTGCGGCATCGCCGGCTACATTCGCTTTGACCAGCCCGCCCGCGGGATCGACGAGATCCTGGCGATGACGCGGGCCATGCGCCACCGCGGACCCGATGACGAGGGCGCCGTCTTCATCGACCCCCGGATGCAGCCCCGGACGCGCAGCGCGACGGACCTTCACACGCCCGACACCGCGCGCGGCGCCGGCCGCGAGGGCGAGACCCGGTTCAATGTCGTCAACGCCCATTGGATCGCCCTCGGCCATCGGCGTTTCGCCATCACCGACCCGTCGCCCGCCGGCCACCAGCCGTTCTGGTCGTGGGACCGCCGCCTGTGCGTGGTCTTCAACGGCGAGATCTACAACCACGTCGAGCTGCGCGACCGCCTGGAAATGCTGGGCCACCGCTTCGCCACCCGCAGCGACACCGAGGTCCTCCTCGAGGCCTACCGCGCCTGGGGCGTCGCGAGCTTTCAGCGCCTGGTCGGATTCTGGGCGATCGCCCTTTACGACGCCGACCGCCGGCAGATACTCCTGGCCCGCGACCGCCTGGGCAAAGCGCCGCTGTATATCGCGCGCGCCGAGCGGCGTCTGTGGTGGTGCTCGGAGATCGCCGGACTTCGCGCCGCCCTCGGCAATGACGCGATGGCCGTGCGCGAAACCGCCGTGACGGATTTCATCGTCCAGGGCGTGCGCGATGTCGGCGATGAGACGTTCTATGAGTCGATCCGCACGTTTCCGCGGGCGTCGTACGCGTGGATCGGCCCTGACGGCGAGCTGCGGCCCCGCACATGGTGGTCGCTGCCATCGGGCCGGCTCGCCGAGAGCGACCTCTCCGCGGACGAAGCTGCGAAGGGCCTGCGCGACCGGCTCGACGCCGCGGTCTCGATCCGGCTCCGCGCCGATGTGCCGGTCGGCATCGAGCTGAGCGGCGGTCTGGACTCGTCGGCGCTTTGCGCAATCGCCGTGCAGGCCGGCGCCGATGTCCCGATCTTCCACGCGGCCTTTCCTGACGCCGAGGCGGACGAATCGCCCTTCGCGCTCTCCGTCGCGCGGCACCTGGGCTGCGAGTCGCGCCTCGAGCCACTGGTCATGCAGCCCGCGGACCTCCCGGCGCAGGCGGCCTTTGCCGCACACATGACTGAGCCGTTTCACTCCCCCGGCCTGCTGGCCAATCAGCGCCTGTGGCGGGCCATGGCATCGTGCGGCATCCGCGTGAGCATCAACGGCGCGGCGGGCGATGAGCTGTTTGCCGGCTACCCGGGCATCCATCACCGTGCCGCGCTGGGCCACCTGGCGGAGCGGCGGCAGTGGCGGCAGCTCGATCTTGCTGTCCGGGGGTTCAGCGAGGACCCGGCGACCCGGCTCAGCCGCGCGTACGCGATGCGGATGACCGGCGCGATCGCGCATGCCCTGCGGCTGCGAATGCCGGGCGTCGATGCCGCGCTCACCCGGCGGCGCTGGCGATCGATCCTGGCCGAGCCGGCGCTTCGCCTTGCCGCGCCGCCGACGCGCCGGCCCGCCCTGGACTTCGCGCAGACCATGACGGATGCGATGGGCGACGGGCTGCTGAATTACTGGCTTCGCTCCGGCCATCAGTCGGCGATAGGCGTGCCCATCGAGGTGCGTCTGCCGATGCTCGATCACCGCGTGGTCGAGTTCGCCTTCCGGCTGCCGCTGACGTACCTGATCCGCGACGGCTGGATGAAGTGGATCCTCCGCCGCGCATTCGAGGGCGTGCTGCCGGGCGATGTCGTCTGGCGGCCGCGCAAGGCCGGCTTTCCCTTCCCGATCGCGCGCTGGCTGAGCGAAGCGAGGCAGGGGCTGTGCGACATGGCGCTGGCGTCGTCGTGCCCGTGGATCGACGCCACCACGCTCGCCGCCCGCTACGAACCGCTGCTCGCCGCCGATCCGATGCTCCTGTGGCGGATGCTGAGCGTGGCCCAATGGTGGTCGACGTGTCAGTGCCGCGCCCGATCCGCCGCCCCGAGGAGACTCGCCGCGTGAGCGCGAGCGCCGCATGACCTCCATGCGCACCACCATTCTGCACGGCCTGGCGTGGACCGGCGCCGGCCAGGTCCTCCACCAGGTCCTGCGCCTCGGCGTGGGCATCGCACTGGCGCGCCTGCTCAGCCCGGCCGAGTTCGGCCTCATCGCCATGGTCGTCATGCTCACCGGCTTCGCGGAAATGTTCCTGGAGATCGGGCTCGGCGCAGCGCTGGTGCAGCGGGCGCAGATCGACGAGACGCACCGCTCGACGGTGTTCGTCGTGACCCTGGCGGCCGGCGCGGCCCTGGCGGGGCTGTTCGTCCTGATCGCCCCGGCGATCGCGCAGTTCTTCGGGCGCGCGGAGCTCGACGCCCTGACCTGCGTGCTGGCGGTCAACTTCATCATCGCCGGCCTGCGCTGCGTGCCCCTGGCCCTGCTCACGCGGGCGCTGCGGTTCCGGGCGATCGCGACCATCGAGATCATCGCGGCCCTGACCGCGGGGTGCGCGGCGATCGTCGCCGCCGCGCGGGGCTGGGGGCTCTGGGCCCTGGCCCTGCACCTGCTCCTCAACAGCGCCATATTGACAATCCTGCACGGGGCCGCCGCCGGCTGGCGCCCGCGGGAGCGCCCGCGCGTCGCCGCCCTGCGCCAGGTGCTCGGCTTCGGCGCCGGCGTGCTGGGGTTCCGCGTGACGGACTACTGGTCGATGCGCATCGACCACCTGCTCGTGGGCCGGTTCATCGGCCCCGCATCGCTCGGCGTCTACGGCAAGGCCTACGAACTGGTGCTCTTTCCGGTGCGCCAGATCGGCGCGGTGGTGACGCGCGTCATGTTCCCCGCCCTGTCGTCGATCGGCGATGACCCCGCTCGCATCAAGCGCATCTACCTGCGGGCGGTCGGGCTGATCGGCCTGGTGGCGTTTCCCTGTGCCCTGGGCATGGGCGCCGCCGCCGAGTCGCTGGTGCTGGTGACGCTCGGAGAGCCGTGGCGCGAGATGATCCCCCTCGTGCAGATCCTCTGCCTGGTGGCGGCGTCATCCACCATCGTCACCACCACGAGCTGGCTGTACATGGCCCGCGGGCGCGCCGACCTCATGTTCCGCTGGGGTCTGGGCGCAGGCCTCATCAAGACCCTGGCCATCGTCATCGGCCTGCGGTGGGGGCTGCCGGGCGTGGCGATCTCGCTGGTTGTCGCCAACTACGCCGTGCTGCTCCATCCGAGTCTGGCCATCCCCGGGCGCCTGGTCGGGCTGCGGGTCGCGGAAATCCTGCGCGAGACGGCGGCGCCGTTCCTCGGCGCGCTGGCCATGGCGGCGTTCGTTTTCCTGCTCGGCCGGGCCCTGCCGCTCGATCCGGCGTCGCCGGCGCGGCTGGGAATCCAGGTCGCGGCCGGCGCCGCGGTCTATGCGGCGCTGATGCACGCCTTGAGTCCGGGCCCGTACCGCGAACTTCGACAGCTTCTGCGCGAACCGCTTGGCCGCCTGCGGTCGCACCTCTCGTCAGGGAATCGGGCGGTCGCGCTCACGAGGTCCAGAGCGTCATGATCAAGACCGTCTATTTGCGCAACGCGCCCGCCGACGATGCCGCGCTCAAGTCCGCAACGGGCGGCGACGTCGTCACCGTCGTCCACGCCGTGCCCGGCGCGTGGCTCGAGCAGACGCAGACGTGGCTCTACGAGCAGACCCGGGCCCTGCGCGACCACACCGACAGCCACGTCGCGTGCCCGAAGACGATGAACCTGGAGCAGTTCTGGCTGCCCAACATCCACACTGACGTGTCCCGCCCGATGATCCGCCGCCTGGCCGAGCACATGGCGCGGCAGTTGCGCCTTCGCCGAACATCGAGTCTGGCGGGCGCGGTCGCCCGGCAGTTCGACGCATCGATCCTTCACTCGCACTTCGGCTACACGGCCTGGCGCCAGATTCCCGCCGCGCGGCGCATGGGCCTCAAGCACGTCGTCACGTTCTACGGGCTGGATGTGAACCACCTGCCGCGGCACGGCTGGATGAAGCGCTACAGGGCGATGTTCGGGCACATCGACCTCGTGCTGTGCGAGGGCCCGCACATGGCCAGGTGCATCGTCGGGCTCGGCTGCGACGAGCGCAAGGTGCACGTACACCATCTCGGGGTGAACCTTGAGAAGATTCCGTTCCGCCCGCTGGAATGGACGAGCGCCATACCGCTGCGATGCCTCATCGCGGCGTCGTTCCGCGAGAAGAAGGGCATTCCCTTCGCGCTGGAGGCGCTGGGGCGCATCGCCGCCGACACGCCGCTGGACGTCACCGTAATCGGCGATGCCGCGCCCTCGAAGGCCTCGCAGGCGGAGCGCAAGCGCATCATCGAGACCATCCAGCGCTGCAACCTCGGATCGCGCGTGCGCATGCTCGGCTTCCAGCCGCACGATGTCGTCCTGCGCGAGGCCGAGCGGCATCACCTGTTCCTCCAGCCCAGCGTGACCGCTGCGAGCGGCGACACCGAGGGCGGCGCGCCGATCTGCCTCATCGAGATGATGGCCAGCGGGCTGATCTGCATCGCCACGCACCACTGCGACATCCCCGAGGTCGTCAACCACGGCCGGACGGGCTGGCTCGCCCCCGAGCGCGATGTGGACGCCCTGGCCGACTGCCTCCGCCGCGCCATCGACCGGCGCAAGGAATGGCCGGCCATCCGCCAGGCCGGGCGGGAGCACGTGCAGCGCGAATTCGACTCGAAGGTGCAGGCGGAGCGCCTGGCCGACATCTACCGGAGTCTCGCCCGGGCGTGACGCCATGAATGAAACGCACGACATACAGATGCACGCCCCGCTCTGCGGCACGCCGCGCATCGTGACCATCGAGCACGAGCGGCCGGCGGCGATACAGCGCCTCGCGCGGCGGGTCCGCGGCATCATCCGGTCGTGGCGATGGCGGCGGCGCTTGGCGGCGTTCGGCCGCGGCGCTGGCATCGACGCCCCGGCGCTCGTCACCGGCGGGCGGGGCATCGCCATCGGCGATGATGTGCGCATCTGGAGCGGGTCGCGCCTCGAGGCCTTCAACCTGCGGGATGGATGCGTTCGGCTGTCGATCGGCGACGGCACGGTCATCCAACCGGGGGCGCACATCGGGGCGGTCGAATCGGTGCGCATCGGCCGCGGCGTGCTCATGGCCTCCGGCGTGTACATCACCGACCACGACCACGACTTCACGAACCCCCGGGAGCCGGTCATCGCCAACCGCCGCGCCGTCGCCGCACCCGTCGAGATCGGCGACCACGCCTGGCTGGGCGAGCGCGCGATGGTGCTCAAGGGGGTGCGCATCGGCGAGGGCGCGGTCATCGGGGCCGGCAGCGTGGTGACCCGGAGCATTCCGCCCTTCGCCGTCGCCATCGGCGCGCCGGCCCGCGTGGTCCGCACGCAGGATCGCGCCGCCGGCCCGTGGAGGGTCGCGGCGTGACGGCGCGTGTGCTCATCATCAGCTATTTCTTCCCGCCCGACGGCGGACCGGGAACGCAGCGCGCGCTGAAGTTTGCCCGCCACCTCTGGCGCTGCGGCTGGACGCCGACCGTGCTCGCCCGCGCCGCGCCCGCGCGGCGGGGCCGCTGGGACCCCGAGGATGCGACGCTGCTGCGGGAGATCCCCGGCCACGTCAACGTCCATCGCATTGCCGCGCCCACGCGCGCCGGCGACTGGGCGCGGATGCTGCCCGCGCTCGACGGCGAGGAGACCCTCGCCTGGGCCGAGGCCGCGTACCACGAGGCGGCGCGCATCATCCGCGACGAGTTCACCGACGCGGTGCTCATCACGATGTCGCCATTTGACCTGGCCCACCTCGGCCGCCGGCTTCAGGCGCAGACCGGGACGCCGGTGATCTACGACCTGCGCGACCCCTGGGCCCTGGACGGGTGGCGCGTGCACCGGTCGCGCGCCCGCGCGGCAGTCGACGCCGACTTCATGGGCCGCACGCTGGTCGGGGCCGACGGCGTGATCGCGAACTGCGATGACGCTCGCCGGGCCATGCTCGACGCGTTCCCGGGGCTCGATGACGGACTCGTGACCACGATCACCAACGGCTACGACGAGGACGACTTCGGCAGCGCCGGCGCCTATCGCCGTGATCCGGGTGACTTCCGGCTCGTCCACACCGGCTCGCTGCACGCCCGCCGCGCCTTGAGCGAACGAGGCATCCTCGGCCGGCTGCGCCGGTTCCGGCGGCACACCGCCGAAGCGATCGACCCGTCCGGGCGCACCCTGGAGCACCTGCTCCGCGCCGTACACCTGCTGGCGCAGCGCCGCCATCCGCTGGCCGAGCGGCTGCGCATCATCCTCGCGGGCGTGCCCGATGACGCCACGAGGCGGCAGGTCGCAACGGCGGGCATGATGCCGCGGATCGAATGGACCGGCTACCTGCCGCACACCGAGTCGGTCGCGCTGGTGCAGGGCGCCGACGCCCTGTTCCTGCCGCTGCACGATGTCGCGCCGGGCCGGACCAGTCTGATCCTGCCCGGCAAGACGTTCGAGTACCTCGCCTCGGGCCGCCCGGTGCTGGGCTGCCTGCCCGACGGTGATGCGCGGCGGCTGGTCGAGTCGAGCCCGCGCGGCTACTGCGCCCGGCCGTGCGATGCCGCGGGCATTGCTTCGGCGCTGTCGCGCCTGCACGACGCCTGGGTCGAGGGGCGCCTGGACCGGCCCGCGCCGCCCGCCTGGATCGCGCGCTTCGAGCGCCGCCAGCTCGCGGCGCAACTGGCGGAGTTTCTCGACCGCATCGCCGGCCGCGAGCGCCAGATCGCCCTGCGCCGCGCCGCCTGACGGGTCCTTGATCCTGGCGATCGGGCCCGGGCCGGTAAATCTTCATACTCCCATGTTTCGCGGCATCGCCGACAACCTGTGGACCAATCAGACACTGCTGCACCCGCTGGGTCTGGCGGCGGTGGCGGTGCTCGGCTTCGCCATGCTTCTGCTGCCGCGCCGCTACGCCATCGTGCCGATGATCGTGATGGCGTGCTTCCTGGGCCCCGCGCAGCGCATCGTGGTGCTGACCCTGGACTTCAACCTCCTGCGGGTCATGGTGCTGTTTGGATGGCTGCGGGTGCTGCTGCGGGGCGAGACGCGGGACTTTCAGTTCAAGTCGCTGGATGCGCTGATCCTGCTCTGGGCCCTGAGCGGGCTCATGGCGATGACGCTGCTGCACGGCACGTTCGCGGCGCTGATCAACCGCCTGGGCTTCATGTTCGACGCCGCGGGCATGTACTTCCTCTTCCGGACCCTGGTCCGCGACTGGAAGGACATCGACGCGATCGCGGCGAGCGTGGTGATCATCAGCATTCCCGTGGCCCTGGCCTTTCTCGTGGAGAAGAGCACGGGCCGGAACATGTTCGCGATCTTCGGGGGCGTGCCCGAGTACACCAACGTCCGCAACGGGGTGCGCCGCTGCCAGGGGGCGTTCGCGCACCCGATCCTCGCCGGCTCGTTCTGGGCGGCGCTGATGCCGTTCATCGCGGCCCTGTGGTTCCGCGCCGACTGGCGGCGGGTGCTGGCGTCGATCGGCATGGTCACCTCGACGTCCATCATCCTCACCTGCGGCTCGACGACGCCGGTGGCGGCCCTGGCCCTGGGCGCGGCGGCGATGACGCTCTACCCGCTCCGCGCCCACCTGGTGTGGTTCCGCTGGGGCGCCGCCGCTGCGCTCGTGCTCCTGCACATCGCCATGGCCACGCCCGTCTGGCACCTGCTCACACGCATCGACCTGGCCAGCGGCTCCAACGGCTGGTACCGCTACAAGCTCATCGACGACTTCATCACCCACTTCGGCGAGTGGTGGCTGCTGGGCACGCGCTCGACGGCCCACTGGTGGCAGTGGGGAACCAACGACATCACCAACCAGTACGTGCTGGAAGGCGTGACCGGCGGCCTGCTCACGCTCGCGCTGTTCATCGCCACCATCGTCGTCGCATTCCGCGGCGTGGGGCGCTTCGAGTCCCAGGCCCTCCATCGCCGCGCCCGGCGCATGATGGCCTGGTCACTCGGCGTCTCGCTGTTCATCCACTGCGTGATCTTCGTGGGTGTCTCCTACTTCGGCCAGAGCATGCTCCTGTGGTATCTCACCCTGGCGATGATCGGCAGTCTCGCGCCGCCGCGGTCTGCGCAGCGGTTCGTGCTCCGGGTCCGACCCGCGGGCGGCGACGGTCAGCCGCATCGCCCCGAATCGGCCGGCGCCGACCAGCATCCGGCGGCGTTGCCATCACCCGGCTGATCGCCCGCGAAGTCAACCGCCATGTCCGACTCCGTCGCCAACTTCTCGGTGAACACCTTCTACGGGCAGACCACGCTGCACCCGCTGTCGCTGGTGGTGCTGACGGCGTGCGGCGGGGCGATGCTCCTGCTGCCGCGCCGCGCGGCGGTGGTGCCCCTGCTTGTGGCGGCGTGCTTCATCGCCCCGGCCCAGCGCATCGTCGTGGCGTCGCTGGACTTCGACATGATGCGCCTGCTCATGCTCGCCGGCTGGGCGCGGATTCTCCTGCGGGGCGAGGCCGCCGGCCTGCGCTGGCGCTCGCTCGATGTGGCGATCGTGGCGTGGACGATTTCGGGCACGCTCATCATGACCCTGCTCTACATGAACAGCCGCGTGCTGATTTACCGGCTGGGGGCCACCTTCGACGCCGTGGGCCTGTATTTCCTGTTCCGCTGTCTCGTGCGCGAATGGAAGGATGTGCAGACTGTCGCCCTCTGCGCCGCATGGCTGAGTCTGCCGGTGGCCGCGGCTTTCCTGCTGGAGATGCGCACCGGGCGCAACCTCTTCTCGATCTTCGGCGGCGTGCCGGCGGTGACCATGATGCGCAACGGCGTGCTGCGCTGCCAGGGCGCATACGCCCATCCGATCCTCGCCGGGTCGTTCTGGGCGGCCCTGCTGCCGCTGCTCATCGCCCTGTGGTTTCAGCGCGGCAGACGGCGCCTGCTGGCGCCGCTGAGCGTCATCGGCGCGATCGTGATCATCATCGCCTGCAACTCCAGCACGCCCAAGATGGCCGCGCTCATCGCCGTCGCCGCGATGGCCTTCTACCCGCTGCGGCGCTGGACCGGCTGGGCGCGCTTCGGGGCCGTGGCGGCGCTGCTGCTGCTCCAGCTCGTCATGAACAACCCCGTGTGGCACCTGCTCACCCGCATCGACCTGGCGGGCGGCTCGACGGGGTGGTATCGCTATAAGCTCATCGACGACTTCCTGCGCAACATCGGGGACTGGTGGCTCTTCGGCACCAAGTCCGCCGCGGCGTGGCGCGACTGGGGCAGCAACGACATCACCAACCAATACGTGCTGGAGGGCGTCACCGGCGGGTTGCTGACGCTGATGCTGTTCATCGCCGTCATCGCCCTGGCATTCCGCGCCGCGGGCCGTTTCGAGAACCTGCGGCAGGCGCCGCCCGGCCGCCGCATCATGGCCTGGGCGCTCGGGGCGTCGCTCTTCGTCCACGCCTCGATCTTCATCGGCGTCTCATACTTCGGCCAGATCCAGATCATCTGGTACTTCACGCTGGCGGCGATCGCCGGCCTGTCGCCGGCCTCGCGCACCGTGCGCCGCCTGGCCGTCGCCTGCCAGCGATCGCACCCGACGATCGCGACGGAGCGGCCCTTCCCGCCCTCGCCCCTGGCCCTGCCCGCGCGCTCCTGAGAAAAAAGGGGTCGGGAGTCGTTTTTTCCGGCCGCCTGACGATCTGACCATGAACCGAGTTCGACAACTCCCGAAGGCCGTCGGCAAGAGCGTGGCGGCGCTGGCCCGCGGGCGGCACGTCATCGTCATCCCCGATGCGCCGCCCCTCGTGCCGCGCTACGGCCACGGCCGCCCGCCGCACGCGCTGCTCGCGGCGCTCATCGAGCGCGGGCGCGCGGGCTATCGACGCACGCTCGCGGACATGCTCCCGTTCACGGACGACCTGGCACGGATCCCCCGCGAGCGCCCCGCCCACGTCGCCGTCGCCGAGTTTGCTGAGCCGTGCTGGAACAACCGCTGGCTTCCAGGTCTCGACAGCGCCGCTCTCTATGGCATGATCGTCCTGAACCGCCCGAAGCGCTACGTGGAGATCGGCTCGGGCAACTCGACCCTCTTTGCCCGGCGCGCGATCCGCGACCAGGGCCTGTCCACCACGATCACCTCGATCGACCCGCAGCCGCGGGAAATAGTGGACGGCGCCTGCGATGTCGTGGTGCGCTCGCCGGTGCAGGACGCGGACCTCGCCCTGTTCGACGATCTGGAGCCGGGGGACATCCTCTTCGTCGACAGCTCGCACCGCGCGTTCACCAACTCCGATGTCACGGTCGTGTTCCTGGACATCCTGCCGCGCCTTCGTCCGGGCGTGCTGGTGCAGTTCCACGACATCTGGCTGCCGGAGGACTACCAGCCCGCGTGGTCGAACCGCTATTACAACGAGCAATATCTCCTGGCGACGATGCTGCTGCTGTGCGACCGCTTCGAGATCGTTCTGCCCAACCACTTCATCACGCACGACGAACCGCTGCGCAAAGTCCTGGCCCCGCTGTGGAGCCGCCCGGAGCTGGCGGGAATCCGCCGCGACGGCGCATCGTTCTGGATCCGCCGCAGACCATGAGCGTCCTGTCCACACAATTGCATCGCACCGGGCCGGCCTCCCGCGCGACGGCGCCGATGATGGCGATCGACATCTCGATCATCATCGTGAGCTGGAACGTGCGCGACTGCCTGCGGGCGTGCCTCGACTCCATCGAGCGTCATCGCGATGACCTGTCGCTGGAGGTCATCGTGGTGGACAACGCCTCGACGGACGGCACGCCGGCCATGATCCGCGACGAATTTCCCGCGGTGACGCTGACCGGCAATGACATGAATGCCGGCTTCGCCCGCGCCAACAACCAGGGGCTCGCCATCGGTCGCGGCCAGTACTTCCTGCTGCTCAACCCCGACACCGAGCTGCATGCGGGCGCGCTGGCGACGGCGCTGGAGCATGCCGAGTCGCATCCGGGGGTGGGCGTGGTCGGCTGCCGCGCGATCCGGCCCGACGGCTCGGTGCAATCGACCGCGTTTCGCTGCCTGCGTCTGCGGGACATCGCCCTGAACATCCTCGTGCCGAACGCGGTGCGCCGCCGCGTGCCGCTGCTCGGCGGCTTGCGCTATGCCGATCGCGACCTGGACCGGGTCCAGGATGTGGAGACGGTCGCCGGCTGCTTCATGCTGGTGCGCCGGACCGCCTGGGAGTGGGTCGGCGGACTGGACGAGTCGTTTTTCATGTACGGCGAGGAGGCGGAGTGGTGTCATCGCCTCCGCCGCGCGGGCTGGACGGTGTGCCGCCATCCGGGGGCCACGATCCTGCACCACGGCGGCGTCAGCGCCGAGCAGTGCCGCGACGCCATGACCCTGGCCATGGCCCGCAGCCAGGTGCTGCTCATGCAGCGCACGCAAGGCCGGCTCGCCGCCTGGATGGCCAACGCCCTGATGATGCTGCGCGACCTGCCCCGGGCCTCGGTCTGGCTCATCGTGCGACTCTTCGCGATGCACTGGGGCGCGACGCGCTGGGCGGCCTGGAAGCGCAGCGCCGCCCGCTTCCGGCTCCACGCCGCGGGGCTCCTGCGAACGGACTTCGAGCCATGACCGCCCGCCGCGCCATCCTGAGTGTGCCCCGGCGAATCGCCATGGCGGCGCTGGCCCCGATCGAGCGCCGCGGCCTCGAGCGCGCAGCGGAGCTTCCGCCACCCCGCACCGTGTTCATCATCGGCCCGCCTCGCTCGGGCACGACCCTGCTGTACGAGCTGCTTGCGATGCGCTTCGGCTTCGCCTACTTCTCCAATGCCGCCCACCGGCTGCCGCACACGCCCATCACCGCCACGCGTCTGTTCCGGCCCCTCATCCGCGGCTGGCGTGGCACGTTCCAGAGCGACTACGGCCGCCTGCGCGGCTGGGGCGCCCCGAGCGAGGCCGGGTGGATCTGGGATCGCTGGATGGGCGGCTTTGAGGCGATGGAGGCCGATGACCTCGACCCCGCCGCCGCGCTTGAGCTGCGATGCTCGATCGCCGCGGTCGCCGACGCGCTTGGCGGGCCGTTCCTGGCCAAGAACGTCGCCCACAGCGTCCGCATGAGAGCGCTCGACCGCATCTTCCCCGATGCCGTCTTCATCGCCCTGCGCCGCGATGAGGGCGATGTGATCCGCTCCATCTATCGCATGCGGCAACGGCGGCTCGGCGAGCCCGGTGGCGGACTGTCGGCGTGGTTGTCCGTGCGGCCGCGCGGCTGGGAATCGCACCGCAACCGCCCGCCGATCGAGCAGATCGCGGCCCAGGTGTTCGGCGTGCAGTGCGACATCGGTCGCGACGCCCTGGCCATCGGGCCCGGGCGGCTGCACTGCGTGCAATACGAGGAGCTCGCGTCCGATCCGCGCTGCGAGCTCGAGCGCATCCGCATGTTCATGGCCGGGCACGGCATTCTGCCGCCGCCGCGCTTCGACGTTCCCCCGCACTTCGATCGGCCGGCGCTGATCGCGCTGGATGACGATCTCGAGCGCCAGCTCGTCCGCGCCGTCGAAACATGGCGCCCGCGCGCCGCCGCCGCGACCCGAGCGCCCATCCGCCGACGCGCCGCCTGATCCAGGACCATCCGCCATGACCCCTTACGGAAAACGCGGGCTCCTCGTCCGCCTCGTCTACCTCGCCCTCGCCTTTCTCTGGTGGCACGCCACCGGCGGCGGGCGGCGCGATCGCGGGCGCATCGTGACGCTGTGCTACCACGATGTTCGAGACGACCAGGTCGGTCGCTTTGAATGGCAGATGAAGCACGTGGCCCGCCGCGCCGTCGCGCTGGGCGACCTGCACGCGCCGCCCCTCGGCGATCGCGCCGGCGTGTGCATCACCTTCGACGACGCGCTGGACGGCGTGCCGCGCAACGCGCTGCCGGTCCTGGCCGCGCTGGGAATACCCGCGACGGTCTTCGCCGTCACCGAATGCGCCGGGCGCGCCCCGGATTGGCCGATGGCGCCGCATCATCCCGACCTCGCCGCGCGGACGCTGTCGCGCGAGGCCTGGAGTCAGATCGACGACCCGCCGCGCGTTCGCGTCGAGTCGCACTCAGCCACGCATGCGGACCTCAGCCGCGTCAACGAGGCGCAATTGCGGGAAGAGCTGACCCGATCGAAGGCGGAGCTCCAGCGGCGGCTGGGGCGCTCGGTCACGGCGCTGGCCCTTCCCTACGGCGCGTGTGATGAGCGCGTGATCGCCGCGGCCCGGGCCGCCGGCTATCGACTGGTGTTCTCCCTGCGCCCGGCCTTGCACGATCCATCCACTTCGAACGGCGGCGAATCGACGGCGATCGGACGCTTCCGCGTCTCGCCGAACATGTGGCGGCTGGAGTTCCGGCTCACCGCGGACGGCGCGTACGGATGGCTGTGCGAGTGGCGCCGCGCGATTCGTCAGGCGCGCGATCTCATTCTCGGCGATGACGACCCCGGACCCGCCCCCGGACTCGCCCCCGGACCCGCCCCCGGACCCACCCCCGGACCGACCCCCGCCGCGGAGGCCGCATAGTGAACCTGCGCGATGTCCACATTCGTCCCCTGTCGGCGCGGGCCTGGAGCGACCATGCCGCGGCCTTCGCCGACCACAACTATCGCCAGCTTCCGGCGTTCAGCGCCGCGTGCGCTGCGCGGCTCGGCGCTGCGAACGAGACCATCGCGATCACCTGCGGCGAGCGGGTCGAGGCGCTCGCCAACGTCCGCGTCAGGCCGGTCCCGGTCCTGGGCGGCGGGGTGGCGTACCTCAACGGCGGACCGCTGGTCCGCGCTGCCCGTGAGCCGGCGCGGCATGCCGAAGCGCTCGGCGCGACGCTGGAGGCGCTCATCGGGCACTACGTGGCCGAGCGGCAGTTGACCCTGCGCATCCAGCCGCCGCTGGGCGACGCGACCTGGCACGAGGTCCAGGCGATGATCTACGGGCTGCTCGGCTTTCGCCGCGCCGCTTCTCCGCGGCCCTATCGCACGATCCTGCTGGATCTCGGGCGGCCGCCGGCGGCGATCCGCGCCGGCTTCACCTCGAAGTGGCGCAACGGGCTCAACGTCGCGGAACGCAACGGCCTGGACGTGGTGGCCGGCTCCGACCGGGCGCTGTTCGACGTCTTCTCGGGCATGCACGAGCGGATGCGCGCCGCCAAGAGCTTCGACGTCGAGCTGACCGCGCCCTTTTACGCCGAGGTCAACGAGGCGCTGGAACCGGCCGATCGCTTCGAGGTCAGTCTGGCCTTCGACGGCGGGCGGCCGGTGGCCGGGCACGTGGCGAGCCGCGGCGGCGACACGAGCGCCTACGTGCTGGGGGCGACGACGAAGGAGGGACGCCAGGCCAGGGCCGCGTACCTGCTTCAGTGGCGCGCCATCGAGCGGGCCGCGGCCCAGGGCTGCCGCTGGTACGACCTGGGCGGCATCGACCCCGAGGCGAACCCGGGAGTGCATCGATTCAAACAGGGACTGGGCGGAGAGGAGAGGCTGTCCGCGGGACCGTTCGAGTTCAGGCCGCGCTCGCTGCGGCGGTTCACCACCGCCGGCGCGGAGCGGGCCTTCGCGGCGCTGCGCCGCCTGACTCGATCGACGCACACCGCCGTCACGCCCGAAAGGGCCTGACGGCGTTTCGCGCCGGCACGGATGCCGGCGCGCCGAAGCACGATTAGAGAAGGAAAGTTCATCACCATGTCCGTGTTCAAGCTCCCCTCGCCCCCGGACGCGCCCCCGGACGCAGCCCCGGACGCAGCCCCGGACGCACCCGACGTCGACGGCCCCGCCGGCCGCGCCCACGTGCTCATCCTCGTTGAGAATCTCCCGGTGCCGTTCGATCGGCGCACGTGGATGGAGGCGCTGGCCCTGCGCGACGGCGGTTATCGCGTCAGCGTCATCAGCCCGGCCCCGCTCGAGGACTGCACGCCGCATCGCGTCATCGAGGGCATCAACGTGTACCGCTACCGCCCGCCCCGGCTCACGCGGGGCAAGCTGAGCTTCGTGCGCGAGTTCGCCTACTGCTGGTGGCAGACGCGCCGACTGGTCCGCCGCATCTGGAGGACCGATCCGTTCGACGTCATACACACCTGCAATCCGCCGGATACCTTCTGGGCCATCGCCCGCCCATACCGCAAGCGCGGCGTGAAGTTCGTCTTCGATCACCACGATGTCTGCCCCGAGCTGTACCTCTCCAAGTTCGGGCGACGCGACCTCTTCTACCGCGGGCTGTGCTGGCTGGAGCGCCGGCAGTTCGCCCACGCCGATGCCGTCATCGCCACGAACGAAAGCTACCGCGACCTGGCGGTCGTGCGCGGCGGCAAGCGCCCCGACGATGTGGTCATCGTGCGCAGCGGGCCCATGCTTTCGCGATTCACGCCGGCGCCCCCGAATCCCTCGCTCAGGCGGCGCCGCCGCCATCTGGTCGTCTACCTGGGCGTCATGGGCCCGCAGGACGGCGTGGACTACGCCCTTCGCGCCGTCCGCCGGGCGCTCGACGAGGGCCTCGACGACGCGACCTTCGCCTTCATCGGCGGCGGCGACTGCCACGACGCCCTGCGCGGCATGGCCCGCGAGCTCGACCTGCTGGATCACGTCACTTTCACCGGGCGAATCCCGGATGATCTGCTGCGCAGCTACCTCTGCACCGCCGACCTGGCCCTGGCGCCCGACCCGCGGAATCCGCTGAACGACATCAGCTCCATGAACAAGATCGTCGAGTACATGGCGATGGGGCTGCCGGTGGTGAGCTTCGACCTGCGCGAGTCGCGCCGTACGGCCGGCCAGGCCGCGGTGTACGTGCCGGACAACGACGAGACGCTGTACGCCCGCGCGATCGCGGAACTGCTGGCCGACCCCCTGCGCCGCCAGGTCATGGGGCGCATCGGCCGCGAGCGCGTCGAGATGCGCCTGGCGTGGGAGCACTCCCGCCGCGCGCTCGTCGAGCTGTACGACCACCTGCTCTGCCAGGAGCGCGAGCCCGCCGTCCTCGCCTGGCCCGGAACCGCCCTCGCCGCCGAGCGGCGCCGCGCGGCATGAAACGACCCTTGAGACGAGCAACCATGACCGCCCTCGAGCACATCCCGTCCGGACTTCGCCCTCCACGCACGGACTTCTCATCACCTCCGGCCCCGCCGCCGCGCGAGTTCGACGGCGTCATCTGCTTCGGCGGCGAGGACTGGTGGTACCACAACCGCGGGCACTTCGATCTCCAGATGATGCGCGAGCTTTCGCGCGATCTGCCCGTGCTGTACGTGAATTCGGTCGGCCTGCGCATGCCCAGCCCCCGCGAGGGCGCGATGTTCATCCGCCGCGTCGCCCGCAAGCTGCGCAGTCTGTCGCGCGGCCTGGTGTCCGTGCGCGAGAACTTCAGCGTCCTTAGCCCGCTTGCCGCGCCCGGGCGGCTGGGCGCGGCACTCACCGGCCCGCTGCTCGCGCCCCAGGTCCGGCGCGCCGCCCGCGCGCTGGGCATCCGCCACCCGCTGGTCTGGGTCGCCTGCCCGCCCGCGGCGGCCGCCGTCGACGCCCTCGACCCGGTCGCGGTCATCTATCAGCGCACCGACCGCCACGAGTGCTACTCGCCCGGCACCGGCGAGCAGATCGCGCGGCTGGACTGGTGGCTGAAGGCCCGCGCCGACCTCACGCTCTACTGCTCGCGATGGCTGCTCGACGAGGAATGGGACGACTGTCGCCAGGCGCGATTCGTCGATCACGGCGTGGACTTCGACACGTTCGCCGCCGCCGGCGCGGCACAGGATCGGGCAGCAGAACCGCGCGACGTGCGTCACCTGCCCCGCCCGCGCATCGGATTCATCGGGGGGATTGACCGGCACACCTTCGACCCCGATCTCTTCGTCGACATCGCGCACCGCCTGCCGGAGGCGCAGTTCATCCTCGTCGGCGCGTGCTCGCTGCCCGGCGGATGGTGCGGCCTGCCCAATGTCGCCCAGCTCGGCCGCAGGCCGTACGAGCAGGTCGCCCGCTACATGGCCGCGTGCGATGTGCTGATCATGCCCTGGAATCGCAGCCGCTGGATCGAGGCGTGCAATCCGGTGAAGCTCAAGGAATACCTGGCCGTCGGTCGCCCGGTGATCTCGACATCGTTCGAGGAGCTGGCGCGATACGACGGCCTGCTCCAGGTGGCCGACGACGCCGCGGCGTTCGCCGATGCGATCCGCGCCGCCCTCGACGATCCGGGCGATCCCGCCGTCCGACGCGACTTCGTGCGCGGCGATGCCTGGGCGCTGCGGGCCGATGAGGTGCGCTCGCATCTGCGCCGGCTCGGCATCGTCGAGACTCGCCGCAGCGCATTGCGGGACGCCGTCGTCGATGCGGCCGGCGTCGACGATCCGATCGTCCGCGAGACGGGCGCCCCGCCTCGCATCCGGCTCTCGACGGGCGACGATGTCCTGGCGGTGATCGGCCCGGCCGCGACCGCGGGCACTCGCCCTGCCTCGCTGCGCCTGGCGGGCGACGCCGATCCGCCGCTGCACGGCGTGACGCCGGGCGCGGCCGTCGCCGCGCCGGCGGCCTGCCTGATCCTCGCCGGCGGCCTGGAGCCCTCGCCGATCGTGCGCCAGGCCGGCCGGCACGTGCTGGACCTGCCCATAACGGCGCAGTACACGATGCTCCAGCGCTGGATCGAAGCCGCGCGATCGCTCGCCGGCCATTCGGCGCCGGATGGCGTCGTGCCCGTGCGCATCATCGCCGCGGCGCATCTGCCCGCGCCGACGGTCCCGGCAGCGCCGGCCAGCGGGGTGACGCTGCACCGCGACCCGCGCGCCTGGCGCGGCCCGGGCGGCGCGCTGCGCGATGCGGCACGGGCGTATCCATCGCGGGCGTCGCTGCTGGTCGTCGAGGCCAGCCGCTGCCTCGCGGCGTCGCTGGCCCCGATGGTTCGGGCCCACGAGCAGTCCGGCGCCGATGTCACCGTCGCCGTCAACGCCGACCGGTCGCCGGCCGGCATCTGGCTCATCCGCGCCGGGGCGCTGGCGACCATTCCCGACCTCGGCTACGTGGACCTCAAGGAGCAGTGGCTGCCCGCGCTGCGCGCCCGGGGCGGCGATGTGCGCATCCACATCCTGCCCGGTCCGGGGGCGCTGCCGGTCCGCCGCCTCGACCAGTTGCTGGCCGCGGCCCGCGCCGTGCAGCCGCTCGCCGTGGACGGCGCGGCGGCGGCGGCGGACGTCCGCGGGCTGGTGCGTACCCGTGCCGCGCAAGGTCTGCGCGTGATCTGCCCCGGGGCGCTGCTCGGCCCCGGCGCCGTGGTGATCGACTCGATCGTCATGACCGGCGCGTTCGTCCCAGCCGATGCGACCGTCATACGTTCGCTGATTTGCCCAGGCGCCCGGATACAGGCCGGGACCGATATCGCCGATGCGGTCGTGACCGCACCGGCCCGTCTATCAGACCAGGGTTCAACCGGTGCGGGTTGACGCGCGGCGGCCCCGAATCGCGGGGATCGTCGCACGCCGACCGATCGGTCAAGAGAAGGAGTGTCCGTCATGGACACGCTGGCGAAACACAACGACGTTCGCCTCGAGTTGATCGCCGATCCGACGGAGCCCGCCGCCGAGGATCCCGTCCAGTTTGTGCGGCGGAAACTGCGCGGGCGCTATCGCGTCACGGTCCTGCTTGCCGCGCTGTTCGCGCTGTGCGGCGCGCTGATCGGCCTCAGCGCCGCGCCGGTGCGCTACGAGAGCGGCGGGTTCGTGCAGTTCAAGCCCGCGTTGCCGACGATCCTCTACAAGAGCGAGGAGAACCAGCCCACACCGCTGTTCGACTCGTTCGTGGCGGCGCAGGCGACCATGATGCACAGCCGCCAGATTCTCGAGGCCGCGCTGGTCGATCCCGCCATGAGCGGCCTCGAGTGGCCGCAGGGCGCCGAGGGCGTCGCGGCCCTGGAAGGCGCCATCAACGTGCGCCACAACCGCGGCGACCAGGTGGTCACCATCGCCGCCACGCACCGCGATCCCCGCGTCGCCCAGGCCGTCGTCAACGCGGTCATCAACGCCTTTGACCGCACCTACAACGATCCCATCCGCCTCAATCCCACCGTCCGCGAGCGCAAGCTGGTGCAGCGCGAAGACGAGCTCGCCGCACAGATAAAGGCCTTCGGCGAGCAGATCCTCGTCGTGTCCGACCAGTACGGCGCCGACACCATTCGCCGGCTGCACCAGGAGAAGATCCAGGAGCTCATCGCGGTCGACCAGAAGCTCGGCGAGCTGACGGCGGCCCGCACGGCCCTGCGAACGCTCGGCGACGCGGGCCCCGGCGCGCCCGTGGATGCGGCGCTGGGCCTCGAGACGATCGCCGGGCTGCTGCCCCCGAACGGCGCCGGGGCGCTGACGGCCCTGCACGAGGAGGAGATGGCCATTCTCGCCGAGCAGGAAAGCTATCGCGGCCGGCTGGGCGATCGTCACCCGCGCATCCGCGACCTGGACCGCCGGCTCGACGAGGTGCGCGCCCACATGGCGATGCGCCAGCGGGCCTTCGCGGAAGCGTCCCCGGTCGGGGGCGGTGCGCACGAGTCGCCGACCGCGGCCTCGCTGCTGCGGCTCGATGAGATCGAGCGCCAGTACCAGGCCCGGCGCATCGAGCTGCGGCATGAAGCGACCACCCTGGGCGACCAGGTCGTGGCCCTGGATCACCTGGAGGAGCAGGCCAACACCGTCAAGCTGCGGCTCGGCGAGACCCGCCAGGCGCTGGATGTGCTGCGGGTCGAGAGCAACCGCGAGGAGTCGGCCCGCATCGTCACCTCGCTCGGCGACCTGCCGACCGCCCCCGCGACCGACCGCCGCCAGCCGCTGGCCGTGGCGGCGGCGCTCTTCGGCGCCGGCCTGGCCGGATGCCTGGTCGTCGGCGTGGGCATTTTCGATCCGCGCGTGCGCTTCGCCGCCGAACTTCAGTCGATCGACGCCAAGGCCCCGGTGATCAGCCTGATTCCCGACATCTCCGCGGCCTGCGCGGAGATCGACGAGCTGGCCGCGCTCGGCGTGCACCAGCTACGCAATCTCATGGAGCTCCAGCGCGAGCAGGACCAACACGGCGTCTACACGATCACCTCGGCGGGCCGGCGCGAGGGCAAGACGAGTCTCGTGCTGGCCCTGGGCGCCTCGTTCGCCATGGCCGGCCGGCGCACGCTCATCGTCGACGCCGACGTCAGCCGCGCCGGCCTCACCCACGAGCTGGGCATGATCGGCCTGAGCGGGCTGTGCGAGGCGATCGGGCCCGTCAACCGCGGGGGCGAGATCCACCAGACCGACAACGACAACCTGTGGGCCCTGCCCGTCGGCACCAACCGCGATTTCGATCCCCGCGATGTCTCGCGCGGCAAGCTGCTGTCGCTGGTCGAGGCGATCCGCGGCCGCTTCGACGTGATCATCTTCGACACCGGGCCCGTGCTGACGGGCCTGGAGGCGTCGCTGGTCTCGTCGATCTCCACTCGCGTGATCATGACCGTCGCCTGCAACCAGCACAGCGCCCAGGTGCGGGCGTCGCTGGAGCGGCTGCGCCGCATCGGCGCGGAGTGCACGGGCCTGGTCTTCAACCTCGCCCCGCCCTCGGACTTCGATCGCCGCGACTGGCACGTCGCCCAGTCGCCGGCCCACGCGGCGCCGCTCATCCCCGAGACGCCCACGCCCGCGCGCAACCTGGTGGGCACCCTGGGCAAGTCCGGCGCCGCCCGCCGTGACGCCGGCGTCCCATTGAGGAACGCGGCGTGAGCGCCCTGGCCGCGGCCCGCCCGCTTCCGCCCACGGCCTCCGCGCCGGCCCCGCGGGCGACACGCTGGACGTCCGTCCGCATCTTCGGACTCGACGCCGTCGAACTGCACGACCTGCACTGGTTGGCGCGCGGCATGCGGCCGGTGCGCCAGGGCGCGGCGGCGGACATCGAGCCCGCCATCGGCGCCTACCTGCTGCTGGAAGCGCGGCACCTGGTCGTGTGCGACCTGCCGACGGTCGCCTCCGCCCGACGACCGGCCACCCTCGTCCAGGCGCGCATCCGCGAACTTGGCGAGGAGGCGTACACCGAGCGCGCCGAGGCGGATGAGCGCGACCGCCTGATCGCCATCCGCCGCCGCTACCGGCCGAAGATCCTCCGCGAGACCGAGGCGTACATCACTCACGATGCCGCGCTGGCGCGGCAATGGCGCGATGCCCCGGACCTGCGCACGGCCCGCGCCGAGGTCAGGCGGGCGTGCGGACCGACGGGGCGGATGACCTGCGTCGAGACGACCGGGCGGGTCTTCGATGCGCCCGCCGCGCTTCAGAGTCACGACCTGCTTCTCGAACTTCTCCGCGCCGCGACCATTCCGGCGCTGCCCGACGGCGAGCTGGTGCGCCGGGGCGAGCAGGTCATCGCCCATCGCAGCGCCCGCATTTCGCCCCGCGCGCGACTCATCGGCCCGGCCTGGATCGGCGCCGGGCAGGTCGTGCTGGACGACGATGTCGTCGTCGGACCCTGCGTGCTGGAGGATCTTCAGGACATCGACACGGGCGGCATCCGGAACGCCGTTGCTTTGATGGTCGCGCCGGCAGCGCCCCCCGCAGCGCCCGCACGACGAACGGGCCTTGTCCTGGAACGACTCGGCAACGTCCTGCTGAGTCTGGCGGCCCTGGCGCTGACGCTGCCGCTCTACCCGTTGATCATGCTGCTCATCTGGCTGGAGGACGGACGGCCGTTCTTCTTTGCCCACGAGCGGCAGACGCTGGGCGGCCGCCCGTTCCGCTGCCTCAAGTTCCGGACCATGTGCCGCGATGCCGAGCAGCGCAAGGCCGCCCTGCGCCCCCTCAATGCCTCGGACGGCCCGCAGTTCCATGTGCCCGACGACCCGCGCCTGCTGCGTGTCGGGCGCTGGATGCGGCGGCTGCACCTGGATGAGCTGCCGCAGTTCTTCAATGTCCTGTCGGGCGACATGAACGTCGTCGGGCCACGGCCGAGCCCCGATGCCGAGAACCAGTGCTGCCCGGCATGGCGGGAGGCGCGGCTGAGCGTCCGCCCCGGAATCACCGGCCTGTGGCAGGTCTGCCGCACTCGAAGGCCGCACGTCGATTTTCAGGAGTGGGTCCGGTTCGACCTCCAATACGTCAGCCGTCGCACGTGGCGGCTGGACCTGTGGATCATCTGGAGGACGATTCGGTTGCTCCTGCCGTTCTGACACAGACCCGGGATTGCCCAAAGTCCCATAAAAAATCGCGATTTCCAGCGTTCCAGAAGCGATTCG